>Ga0315278_10000412_pt1 | contig 37796 bp, 37 predicted proteins | sample YL17G06_0_MG_FD_203880 | JGI IMG/M metagenome (GOLD analysis project Ga0315278, IMG submission 203880) | Sediment microbial communities from Yellowstone Lake, YNP, Wyoming, USA - YL17G06_0 | ecosystem: Environmental > Aquatic > Freshwater > Lake > Sediment | place: USA: Wyoming | collected... | reverse complement strand
AAGAAAGATTTTTTCGGAACAGACGGAAGCAAAGGTTCATGGTTACGGACCGGGGTTTTTCTCTTTTAATGTATCAGGCGGGAGATGCGAGATCTGCAAAGGGGCAGGGTATCAGAGGATGGAGATGTACTTCTTTGAAGACCTGTATGTGAAATGTGAAGAGTGCAATGGGAAGAGGTACAAATCAGATGCACTGAAAATTTTGTATCGTACCAAAAATATTGATGAGGTCCTGAACATGACAGTGGACGAAGCAATTTCATTGTTTCAGGACATTCCCAAAATAAAGAATAAATTCTTATTAATGCAGGATATCGGACTTGGATACATCAGGCTCGGTCAGCCTGCAACAAAACTTTCAGGGGGTGAGGCACAGAGATTAAAGATATGTGCGGAAATGGTTAATCTCTCCTTGTCATCTTTTACCAAAGCGGATAAAACGGAGGGCAATAAAGGTTTTCTGTACATCCTTGATGAACCGACCATTGGTCTGCATTTCACGGATGTCAAGGCACTGCTTGACGTTCTCCAGAGACTTATCGACTCAGGGAATACTGTTTTAGTCATTGAACATAACCTCGATGTCATAAAGGCATCAGACTGGATTATAGATTTGGGTCCTGAGGGTGGAGAGAAGGGAGGAAGGATTATTTTTGCAGGAAAACCTGAAGAGATAGTTAATATTAAAGAGTCATATACCGGAAGGTATCTAAAAGAGTATTATTGATAATATGTTTGCTTATTTAACAAAGAGACTTCTCCTCATGATCCCCTTAATCTTCGGGATTACACTCATAACCTTTATAGTGATTCACCTTCCTCCGGGCAGCCCTGTTGAGGTTCAGACTGAAATGTCACTTAAGGCCTCTGCCCAGGCAAAAGAAAACCTTAAAAAGTTTTATGGCCTGGATAAGCCATTGCATATCCAGTATATTGATTGGCTGAAAAGGATTGTCACGCTTGATTTTGGAAAATCCATGGTTGATGGAAGAAAAGTATGGGATAAAATCCTGGAGACAATCCCTGTTACTTTAATAATAGAGAGCTTATCCCTCATACTCATATTTATTATTGCAATCCCGTTAGGTGTTTATTCTGCAACCCGGCAATATTCTTTATTCGATAAAGTTTCAACAGTCGGTGTCTTTATCGGATTTTCCATGCCTGAATTCTGGCTGGCTTTGTTACTGATGATCCTGTTTGGCGTTCAGCTCGGATGGCTGCCGATATCCGGGATTCAAAGCATAGATATTTCAGAGATGAATTCTATAGAGAGGGTCCTTGACTGGATTAAACACCTCATATTACCTGTAGGCATTACCGCTCTCGGGGGGTTGGCAAGTCTCAGCAGATACAGCCGTTCGAGCATGCTTGAAGTAATCAGGCAGGATTATATAAAAACCGCTTACGCTAAAGGATTAAAAGAGAGGGATGTTGTATATAAACACGCCCTTAAAAATGCGCTTTTGCCTATAATCACTATACTTGGACTTTCTTTGCCAGGGCTTATTGGTGGCAGTGTTATTTTCGAGCAGATCTTTTCGATCCCTGGAATGGGGCGGTTATTCTTCTCATCAGTAATGGCAAGGGATTATCCAACTATTATGGGCATATTAACGATAGGTGCAATTTTGACCCTCATAGGCAATCTGGTTGCAGATATATCCTATGCCCTTGTAGACCCCAGGATAAGATTTCAGAAGTGAAACTTTCAACAATTATTATTAAAAGATTTTCTAAAAACAAACTGGCTGTAGCAGGCTTCTGTGCGGTACTGTTATTGCTTCTAACAGCTCTGTTAGCTCCATTCATCTCACCTTATGACCCTACAACAATAGACATAAATAATATACTTTCACCACCAGAAAAAAATCATATATTCGGGACAGACGAACTGGGAAGGGATGTTCTTTCACGAATGATGTGGGGTAGCAGGATTTCGCTTCAGGTGGGGTTCATGGCGGTTGGAATTGCAATATTCATAGGCATTATTGTTGGTGCATTAGCCGGGTATTATGGCGGCATAGTGGATTCGATCCTTATGCGATTCGTTGATGTAATGCTGACAATCCCGACACTGTTTCTCATTCTGGCTGTGATAGCAATTGTAGAGCCGAGTATAATGGTGATCATGGTAGTAATCGGGATAACGAGCTGGATGGGCATCGCCCGTCTCATAAGGGCAGAATTTTTAACATTAAAAGAGCGTGATTTTGTATTGGGCGCTAAGTCTTCAGGAGCCGGCAACACCAGGATAATCTTCAGACATATTCTGCCGAATGCCCTTGCGCCGGTATTTGTTACAGCAACCTTCAGAATTGCAGGGGCTATTTTATTGGAATCCGGGCTGTCTTTTTTAGGTCTTGGTGTGCAGCCTCCAACCGCAAGCTGGGGGAATATCTTAACTTCAGGCAAAGACAATATTGAGATAGCATGGTGGTTATCTTTTTATCCGGGCATTGCTATTCTTATGGCAGCGCTCAGCTATAACCTTGTTGGTGAAGGGCTGAGGGATGCACTCGACCCGAGACTCTGGGAAGCAGAAATAGAAAAGTAGAAACAGCAATTAATCATCCCGCCGGATATAGGCTTGGAAATAGGCTCTTCACTCTATCTATCCCTTGTTTTTTACTTTTCGGCTTTTGCATTCAACTGTGCATCCATCCCATCGAACTCGACATCCTCCCGAACTTCCTGAATGAAGTCTTTTATTGTTATTGCATTCCAGTTCATTCCATTTTTGAGGTAAACGTGCATTTTCTTAAAGCCTATTATTCCGTAAACATCTGCCACATCCACATCATTCAAGCTATTATCCAGGAGGCAAGGCTGTGTGAAGATTATAAAAACTCAATATGGTTCTTCATGTCTTTTTGCTCGATTACATCCCATACCAGTTTCAGATTTCTTATCAAATCCCCTATCGAGTACTTCTGTTGATGAACAAATATAATCCCTTTATGTTCATGATTTACGGATAAAATCAAAAAATCATCGTCATGTGTAATAATGACCAGATTCTCTCTTTTTGCATATTCAAGTTGTTCTTCATCGGAAAGCCCGAGATTTCCCGTATCCCTTGCAGTGAAGACTTTCACCCCTCGTCTCTTCAGCCCTTCAGCTACTGCAATGTTGACGCTCTCATTTGTATAGTAGACAAGCTTAGCCAATAGATTTTTTCAGTTTGGAAGGGAATTTTTGAGAAAGCTTTCTGATATTCTCTTTTCTTTGGCTTATTTCGTTATCAATAGCAGCCCGGTTTTCATAATAGTATGATAGGGCATCGTGCAATGCCTCAAGACTCAGATGGGGATGGCCATCAATTATCTGATCCGGTGTAAAACCGAGCCGGTCATACTCTATTACCAAGTCAATAACCCTTAGTCTTGTGCCAGCTATTACAGGGCTGCCTCTCGATATTTTAGGATTTACAGATATATAAGGATGTTTTAATTGTCTGGGAATCGCAACTTTCAGCATACAATATTCCTCCGCTTTGTGAAATTATACCATAAGACAGGCAAAAGTAAGTTCAGTTGAATTTTGACAATAATCTTTTGTTAGTGTTATCATGTAATCATATTTGTAATCACAGGAGGCAATATGGTGAGGACGCAGATACAATTGACAGAAGAACAGACAAATGCATTAAGAAAGCTTGCACTGTCACAGCATCTGTCTATGGCAGAAATTATAAGACGCGCTGTGGATAATATTTTAAAATCAAGCACAGCTATCGACAGGGAAGAAAGAAAAAAAAGGGCGATTGATGCAGCAGGGAGGTTCAGTTCAGGAAAACGCGATATTGCCAGAGAACATGATAAATATCTTGCAGAAGCGTTCAGTAAATGAGCATATTCATAGACACATCAGCCGTTTATGCATTGCTCGACAGAGATGATGCCGATCATAAAAAAGCAAAAAAGATGTTAGTTGATCTTCTCGATTCTGAAAATACCCTAATCACCAGCAATTATGTTTTAGTTGAAAGCTTTGCGCTTATTCAGAATCGGCTGGGGCTTGAAGCAGCGAGGAGATTCCAGGAGGATATGATACCTTTAATAAATATTGAGTGGGTTAATGCTGGGACACATAAATCCGGCATGAGCGCACTTCTTGCCGCATCAAGACGAAAACTCAGCCTTGTAGATTGCGTCAGTTTCGAGATCATGCGTACATTGGGGATTAAGAGAGTTTTTGCCTTCGATTCTAATTTTACCGAACAGGGATTTCAATGTATTCCATGAACTTATGCCGGATACAAACTTATCAGAACAGATGACATGATACAAGCCGGCCTTTTGTCTCTTTTAATCCAGGCACAAGCTTATCACATGGGTCGAATCTTTTAGGGCATCTGGGATGAAAGGGGCAGCCGGGAGGGATATCTATCGGGCTTGGAACATCACCCTTAAGGATTTCTCTTTTCCTGCCGTCAGGTTTTATCCTGGGAGCTGAGGCGAGCAGTTCTACTGTATATGGGTGAAAGGGACTACTGAAGAGATCGTTTGTTCCTGCGTGTTCCACTATTTTTCCAAGATACATTACAGCCACTTCATCACTGAAATATTGCACTACTCTCAGATCATGACTTATGAACAGAAACGATATATTGGATTGTTTTTGCAGTCCCTGAAGTATATTTAATATCTGGGCCTGTATTGATACGTCGAGTGCCGAGAGGGGCTCATCGGCTACTAATATCTTCGGTGAAACAGCAAGCGCCCTCGCAATGCAGAGCCTCTGTCTCTGCCCGCCGCTGAATTCGTGAGGATAACGATTTAAGATATCAGCCTGCAGCCCGACACTGTTCAAAAGGCTTACTACTCTACCCTGAAGATCGGCTTTTTTTACAAGCCTGTGTATTTTAAAAGGTTCAGAGAGGGTATCAAATACAGTCATTCTCGGATTTAATGATGCAAACGGATCCTGAAATATGATCTGTACTGATTTCCTGAATTGCAGCAGGGAGTCTCTTCTTAGATTCTGGATGTCATCGCCCTGAAAAGATATCCTTCCTGATGTAGGCAGACTCAGTCTTAGGATAAGCCTTGCAACCGTTGATTTGCCTGAGCCACTTTCTCCAACCAGACCAAATACCGCGCCGTCTTTCAGAGAAAAAGTTATTCCATCTACAGCTTTTAGCCACTCCTGCTTTACAAATGCCTTTCTTTTAACCGGGAAATATTTCTTGAGATCAATTACATCAATGATTCCCATTGCATCTCCTCTGATCGTATACACCTTGCAAAATGTCCCAAAAGGATTTCTCTTAAGGCCGGCTCCTCTTTATTGCAATCAGGAATCATGTACGAGCACCTGTCCGAGAACTTGCAGCCGGTTGGAAGTTTATCCGGTCTCGGCACAGAACCGGGTATGGGTTTTAAAGGAATGCCTTTGGTTTTCGGCAGGGATTCAAAAAGTCCGATAGTGTACGGATGCTTTGGATCATCAAGTAAAGTTGAGACCCGGGAAATCTCCATCAATCTTCCTGCATACATGATGGCAGCCATATCAGCATTTTCGGCAATAACACCAATATCATGGGTTATCAGTAAAATGGCCATATTCTTTTGTTCTCTGAGAGCCCTGAGCAGGTCAAGTATCTGCGCCTGGATAGTTACATCAAGGGCGGTTGTAGGTTCATCAGCAATCAGCAGAGAAGGATTACAGGCTATAGCCATGGCAATCATGACCCTCTGCCTCATCCCGCCGGACATCTGGTGGGGATACTCCTTAATCCGTATCTCTGGTGATGGAATTTTTACAGCCTTAAGAAGTTCAATTGTCTGTGCAATTGCTTCTTTATGTGAGATTTCCAAATGAGTTGTAAGCACTTCTGCTACCTGGTAACCAATCGTAAGAACAGGATTAAGTGATGTCATCGGCTCCTGGAATATCATCGCAAGTTCTTTTCCCCTTAATCTTCTCATGGATTCGTTGTCAAGCTTCAGGAGATCTTTGTCTTTAAAGAATATTCCGCCATCTGCAAATGCATTATGGGGAAGTATTCCCATAATAGATAATGCTGTCAGGCTTTTACCGCACCCGCTCTCTCCGACAAGGCCGAAGACCTGAGTCTCTTCGATCTTGAAATTAAGAGATGATACAACCTTTACAGGTTCATTGGCTGACTTGAAAGAGATGTTAAGGTCCCTTATATGCAGGAGGGGCACAGCAGACTACTTTTCCTCTTTTTTGAGAAGCGACAGATATGCCTTGGCTTCTTTCAGGTCGGGGTTTTGCTTAAGCGCCTTTTCCCATTCTTCAAAGGCAAGACCTGCAAGACCTTTCATATAATAGCTAAGGCCAAGCTGGGTCCAGGCAGGACCATACTGTGGATTGATCTCTTTTGCCTTTGTAAAATGGACAATGGCGTCTTCTACGAGTCCCTTGTTCCTCAATGCTATTCCAAGCTTTGTATGTACATCAGGAAGCCGCGGGTATAACTTTATCGCCTTTCTATATTCTTCAATTGCCTCGTCGTTCATGCTGAAATCAAGATAAATATTGCCGAGCTTATAGTGTTCATTGGCAAGCTTCCCTGAAATAAAGGGATCTATGGCGGATGGAGTAGGGTGTGCTCTCTGAGCAGCAAGTGAGAATACTTCCTGGGCCTTCTTAAACTCTCCCATGTCATTATAGGTAATGGAGAGATTTAATGATGCTTCAGTATAACTGGGGTTTATCTCGAGCGCCTTTTTGAAATATTCTGCTGCCTGTTTGAAATCTCCTTTGAGGTGCGAGATTACGCCAAGCTTGTTGTGGACATCGGCATATTTAGGATTTGTGCTGACAACATTTTTTAAAATCAGTTCTGCTTCAGGGTATTTGCCTTCTTCAAAAAGTTGTGAGCCAAGCTCATGAAGTTCGTGTATGCTTTTATCCATAGTTTAAAAAAGTATAGGTACTCACAGAATTATTTGTCAAGGTATTGTTGCTCCAGCAGGACTGTTTTTAAAATAAAATTGCTGTCTGCACAGTTATTTCCTGAATATTGTCAATCTTTGATCCCCCGATGCAGAGCTACTATGCCTCCTGCTAACTTTCTGTAAGTAACATCTTTCCATCCGGCAGATTCGATCAGATTGATAAGTTCTGAAGGAGATGGGAAATCTTTGATCGAATTTCCTAAATATTGGTATGCAGCAGGGTCAGAACCTAAAAGTTTTGAGATAAACGGTGCAAGCCTTGTTAAATAAAAAAAATAAATCTTCGAGAAAACAGGGTTTGCCGGCTGGCTGAACTCGAGACAGACGAAGCAGCCTCCGGGTTTTGCGACCCGATAGAATTCTTTTAATGCCTTCAGCCTGTTTTTAATGTTTCTTAAACCAAAGGTAATAGTAACAGCATTAAACTGTTCATTTTCATATGGCAGTTTTTCTGCATTTCCCTCTCTGAAGGTTATTTTATCTTTCAGGTTTGCCTTACCGACCTTTTTTCTGCCTATCTCAATCAGTTCACTGGAAAAGTCTATACCCTCAATATGCGCCCTGCCTTTCCAGAATTTACAGAGTTCAATAGCCATGTCTCCGGTGCCTGTGCATACGTCAAGGATTCTATGGCAGTTAATATTTCCAGTCTCCTGAGCAACTCTTTTCCGCCAAAGAATGTCAAGACCGAGACTGAGGACATGATTCAGCAGATCATACCGATCAGCGATCTTAGAAAACATCTCTTCGACTTTTTCAGCGTCTCGTTCTTTGTGGTCAATCTGGTTCATAGCAATACGTTTCTGTCATTCTGGCTTGTCCAGTCACCTCAGCGACTCGTCCGCACTCAGGCGGATTCGCCGAGGAGAACCGAGGCGAGAATCCTTCTTTAGTCTCCCTTAATAAAGGATTCCGTCCTACCGTATTAACGGGTGGGGATTCAGGGGGTTGTTTTTCAGAAAGATTCCCGACAAGCGGGAATGACATAAAGCACCTTCTTGCTACTTTAATAACGTCCTCTTTCTCAACTTTGCGCATTGACAGCTTTTTTTATGTTCCCTTAGTATCTCCCTGAAGCCCTCAATAATTATCCTTCCCACATTCATCGCTTCCTGATAGAAAATATCCTTCAGTTCCTTATGGCTCCAGTAAGGCTTGATCCCTTCAGCACGATTGACAACAAGATAGATGCCGGCATAACAGGCACCTATCTCTCTTGCGAGATATACCTCGGGGCAGAGGCTCTGCCCGATAACATCTCCGCCAAGCTTTTCTATCATCCTGACCTCGGCAGGACTTTCAAAATGCCGGCCGTCGGTTACTGCATATACTCCCCGGTTCACCTTTTTTTCAGGAAATATTCCATGACTTTTTTTTGCAATAATTCTTGTAAGGTCCGGACAGACAGGATCACGCATGATTAGTAAATACTTATCAGAAAGATACACATCCTTTCTCATCGAAAAATCAATATAGTCATCCGGTATGATAAAATCCCTTAATTGCAAATCTCTCTTTATCGCTCCTACACCGCCTTCTGCAAGGACATTCTTCACCCCTGCCTGCTCAAAGACCCAGAAAATCTGGCGCGATGCATCCGCCCGCTTAACACCAGGGCGCCAGCCATGCATTCTGACTGTAAGCGCTAATTCTCCATCAATCTCAAACAGCTTAAACTCAGGGCTGTCGCCAAAAGGGGTCTTGAAAACTTGTTTTCCTATAGCCTTTACTTTCGGGATTTTGAGCCCTTCGGGAAAATCGATTGCAAAGGTACTTGATCCGCCTATGAAAGCAAAACTGGTCTTTGGGATTTTGATTTTATTTGTTATCACCGTTTTTATAAACCTTTAATATCTTAAATTCCGTATCCCTTTGAGCCGGAATTTTCCCTGCATTTCTTATCAATTCAACCATCTCATGAACATTAATGCGATGAGAAACCCCTGCTGCCCGGACAACATTCTCTTCAATCATGATGCTGCCAAGATCATTGGCTCCAAAAGACAGACAAACCTGCCCGATGTCTTTTCCCTGTGTAACCCATGACCCCTGGAGATTCTGAAAATTATCAAGAAACAGCCGGCTTACAGCGAGAGTTCTCAGATATTCGATTGATGAAACTGACTTGCCGCCTAAGGCTGTATTTCCCGGCTGGAATGTCCAGGGGATGAACGACATAAAACCTCCTGTCCTGTCCTGAAGGTCTCTTATATTCTGAAGATGTCTTATTCTGTCTTCGATTGTTTCAACCGTACCGATCATCATTGTAGCTGTTGTCTTAAGGCCGAGTTTTTGGGCCTCTTCCATAACCTCCAGCCATTTTGAGGAAGATATCTTTTTGGGACTGATCCTCTGTCTTACACTATCAACCAGTATCTCAGCCCCTCCGCCCGGCAGAGAATCAAGTCCCGCCTTCACAAGCTCTTTCAATGTATCTTCTATGGACAGACCTGAAGACTCTGCTAAATAGGCGACCTCCGGGGGAGACAGACTGTGAATCCTGATCTTGAATTTGTTTTTGATTTTCTTAAACATGTTCGTGTAATAATCAATCTTTAGATCAGGGTTAATCCCTCCCTGAAGCATCACCTGAGTGCCGGAAAGTTCACATGTCTCAGCAACCTTCTTTTCAATATCCTCCTGGCTTAGAACATAGGCCTCCGGATGGTCTTTGGTTCTGTAAAATGCACAGAAAGAGCATTGATTTTTACAGATATTCGTATAATTAATATTTCGGTCTATTAAAAAAGTTACTATTCCTTCCGGATGTTTCCTGCGACAGACAGCATCTGATGCCTTTGCAAGCTCTAAGAAATCAGCTTCTTTAAAGAGAACAAGAGCTTCCTCAGAGCTTAATCTCTTTTCTTGCATAATCTCAGTCAGAACTTTTTTAGTTTTCATATCTCTGCACCCGAGTGCAGGTTTATGTATTCCAGTTGAGTAACTCCCTGAAGCTCCTCGATCTCTGATGCCAGCTTGTAAAAATAGAGCAGCCCTTCCTGGTAATCGTCTCCAAAATCAAACCGGAGTGATTTGAAGTAATCCATAAGAAATGATGGACTGAACGGTTCCCATTTGACAGCATATTCGATAATCTCAGGAAGATGTTTCAGCGAGTAATCCATAGATTTTCTGAAGGTTTCAAACACATTCTCGCATAGCTCGCTCTTTGTCTCGCTAAACTTGCGATTGACAGCCCACACAGCATACACCATCTTTTTCCCGGTCAATTTCTTCCATTCAATGCCTAAATCATATCTATAAAAATCCTTTGCAGTGATATAGTATTTCAAGGCTATATCTCCAATGAGCAGGGCTGCATCAGCAGTTTCAAGCATCCTGTTCAGATCCGGAGGACAGACAAAATATTCAGGTTCAATCCCGTATCCGTGCTTAAGTATCAGTTTTAATAAGACCTGCGAAGTGGCAGAAGTCCCGCTAAGGGCAATCTTTTTACCTGATAACTGTTCGATCGGGAAACGGCTCAGCAGTAAAATACTTTTTACTTCACCATCAGAACTGACTGTAAAATCAGGGAAGAGCACAAGTGAATCATGGTGGCGTGCATACTCAATCGATGAAATCGGTGAGATATCAAGCTTGCCGCTTAGAAGCAGATTATTTAGTTCTGTCGGCATGCCCTTAATAAGTTCAATATCCAACAGGGCGTAACTCTTCACTAATCCGTAGTAAAGCGGAAGGCAATTCAAAAACTGTATGTGGCCTACCTTAGGTTTCAAGACATACCCCCTGTTCCTTAAGTTCATATGCTTTGATAACGTTATACAGGGTATCTCTTTCAACAGGCACCCTGCCTGTTGAAGAAATCATTTCCAGCAACTCTTCCCTTGAAATCGATTGGTTAGTCTCAGCGCCTGCTGCATGGGTAATCTTCTCCTCAACAACCGTACCATCAAGATCATCAACACCGAACAGGAGAGAAAGCTGGGCAACCTTTACTCCGAGCATGATCCAGAAGGCCTTTACATGCGGAAAATTGTCAAGTACCAGCCTTGAAACAGCGAGCATCTTCAGATTCTCAAAGGCAGTCGGCTTTTTAAAATGAGGCAGTTGTGTATTGTGGGGATGAAAAGGCAACGGGATAAAAGACTGAAATCCGCCTGTTTCATCCTGAAGTTCTCTTAACCGTAACAGGTGATCAATGCGTTCACCAACCGTTTCCACATGCCCGTAAAGCATCGTTGCGTTGGATTTGAGCCCAAGGTTATGGGCAGTCCGCATAACATCCAGCCACTCCTCTGATGTAGCTTTCTTTGAGCAGACCGCTTCCCGCACCCTATGGTTTAATATCTCGGCACCTCCGCCCGGGAGCGATCCTAAACCAGCCTCTTTCAATCTCACTAATACTTCCCTGACTGTTAACCCTGAAATCTGAGAAAAATAGGCTATTTCAACAGCAGTGAATGCCTGGATGTGAACCTCCGGCATCATGTTTTTAAGATGGGAGATAGTTTCAAGATAATAATCAAAGGGAAGATCAGGGTGCAGACCGCTTACAATATGAAATTCGGTTATACCGAGATGTCTTGCTGATCGGGCTGCTTCCATGACATCCTCTATTGTCATCATATAAGCATCAGCATCTTCCTTGTCCCTGCTGAAAGCACAGAACTTGCAGCGGGATACACAGATGTTGGTCAGATTAATATGACGGTTAACGTTGAAATAGGCATAATTACCTGATTTTTTCTCCCTGATCTTATTTGCGAGTTGTCCGATATGGACAATATCATTTGATTGCATTAAAGTCATTGCATCATCTTTAGAAAGCCTTATGCCTTTTTCGACTTTTTTTGCTATTTCATTAAGATTATTTTTTGACATTAGCTATTCTTTTCCCCAACTTTTGAATAAATTATGTTCAATTCTTAGAAGATTCAAAACCTTCCCCACAACAAAATTGACCATATCATCTATCGTCTTTGGATGATGATAAAAGGCAGGCATGGCAGGCAGAATCTGTGCCCCTGCCCTTGTAACTTTCACCATATTCTCAAGGTGAATCAGACTTAAGGGAGTCTCCCGAACAACCAGAATCAGCTGTCTCTTCTCCTTAAGAGCAACATCAGCCGTTCTCTCGACAAGATTGCCTGAAATACCATTCGCAATCGCTGCCAGCTTCCCGACACTGCATGGAATGATAATAACCGCCTCAGGAGCGCTGGACCCGCTCATGAAGGGCGCTTCAAAGTTATTGTTCTCCCAGATCTTAATATTATTTTTGACTTTTGATAATCCAAGCTTGTCCATCTTCCCCAAGCCTGATACCCCAAGCTCTTCTTTCATAACCATTTTACCGGCAGAGGTTACAACCACATTAACGGTGTGCTTTTTTAAGGCAAGCTGCTGAATCAGCCTGATACCATAAATACTCCCGCTTGCCCCTGTAATGCCAACAACATAGTCAGACATTTCCTGTCCTCCCGAATATTACCTCCATAGCAGCAAAACAGAACATCAGAATACTGACAACGCCATTCATGGTGAAAAATGCCATATTCAATTTAGACAGATCATTGGGTTTGATAATGCTATTTTCATACGTAAGAAGGATTGCTGTTATACAAACGCCTATAAAATAGAAGATGCCTAAATTGAGGCGGATGCCGACCCAGCTTAATAAAGCTATTGAAATGAAGTGAAGTATTTTCGTAAGGAAGAGAGATGTCTTGACACCAAACCTTGCAGGGATTGAATGGAGCTCCTGCTGCCGGTCAAAGGCTATATCCTGGATCGCATAAAAGATGTCAAAACCAGCTACCCATAAAAGCACTGCTGTTCCGATCAGAAACGGTTCAGGACTTATGGTGTCAGTCACCGCAATCCAGGCTCCTACAGGGGCTAAGCCAAGGCAGAGTCCGAGAACAAAGTGGGAAAGCCATGTAAATCTTTTGGTATATGGATAGACAATAAAGGGAATGACTACTATAGGCCAGAGATATCGGCATATAGGTGAGAGGTTATAAACAGCCAGTAAAAATACTGTTAGGCTTATAAAAGAAAAAAAGATAACGCTCGAAACAGATAACAGCCCTTTAGGCAGTGCCCTTTCAGCAGTCCGTGGGTTGCGGCGGTCGATCTCCATATCGATCAAACGGTTTACTGCCATAGCAAAGCTTCTTGCGCTGACCATGGCAATAGTTATCCATACAAGAGTTATAAAATCCGGCATTCTCATCTCGGACAGGAAAGCTCCGAGATAGGCAAATGGCAGCGCAAAGATACTGTGCTGGAATTTTATCATTTCAAGATATATTTTTACCTTACCCATTATTTAGAGCCTGTCCATAAAGTCGTCATTTTTGTGGTTTGTTTGTCATTCCGGCTTGTCCGGAATCTTTCCGATGATTATACAGAAGGATTCCCGACGCGCTTCACTTGCGGGAATGACAAATACACTATTTGTAACCCATGCTTTGAAAAGGTTTTTCAGTACATTCACCCTGTTATTCAAGACCGTATTCCTTCCACCGTTTATCCACAAGCTTTTTTATCTCTTCAGACATATGTATCTCATCAGGCCATTCCCTCTGATACCCTTCCTCAGGCCATTTCTTTGTTGCGTCGATCCCCATCTTTGCTCCATAAATGGGTCTGGGCGCTGAATGGTCAAGGACATCGAGAGGCCCTTCGCTTATTATGATGTCACGCGCAGGGTCTACGTTGTTGAAAGCCTTCCACGCAGCCTCTGAAGTATTTTGCACGTTCACTTCTTCATCAAAGATAAAAACAAATTTGGTGAACATCATCTGCCCCAGGCCCCAGACCGCATTTATAATCTTACTTGCATGCATGGGGAATGATTTCCTGATCGAAATAAGGGCACAGTTATGGAAAACCCCTTCAAGGGGCAGATTCATATCAACAATTTCAGGAAACTGCATCTTTATTAGCGGCAGGAACATCCTCTCTGTTGCCTTCCCCATATAGCAGTCTTCCATTGGAGGCTTGCCCACAATTGTTGCCGGATAAACAGGGTCTTTCCTGTGAGTTATACAGGTTACATGGAAAACCGGGAAAGGAGCAGCCACAGAGTAGTATCCTGTATGATCGCCAAAAGGTCCTTCGATCCTCTCTTCTCCTGCTTCGACATATCCTTCAAGGATGATCTCTGCTCTGGCCGGGACAAGGATATCAACAGTTTTTGCCTTTACCACTTCAACCGCCTTCCCCCGCAAATAACCGGCAAAGAACAACTCCTCGATGTTGTATGGAAGCGGCGCTGTTGCTGAAAATATCGTTATAGGATCGCCTCCGATGGCAACGGCGATCTCCATGCGCCTGCCAAGTTTTGCAGTCTTGCGAAAATTCACTGCGCCGTCATGGTGGGTATGCCAGTGCATGCCGGTAGATCTTTCATCGTATACCTGCATCCGGTACATGCCAAGATTCTGCTTACCACTTTCAGGGTCTTTTGTAATCACCATTGGAAGTGTAATAAAACGGCCGCCGTCATTAGGCCAGGTTTTCAATATAGGATAATCGAATAAGGAGAAATCCCTATCCTTCACGATTTCCTGGCAGGGAGCCTTTTTAACTTCCTTCGGGCTGGAAGTGCTGAGCTTGTAAAGGTCAAAAAGGGCTTCGATCTTCTGCATAAATTTCATATTAGGGTCGGTTTTCAGAAGAGATGAGAATTTTTGCCCGATCTCATTGAAATCCTCCAGGCCGAGCGCCCAGGCCATCCGCTGATAAGAACCGAAAAGGTTGATAGCTATCGGTATTTTAGAACCTTTAACCTTCTCGAACAAAAGGGCAGGTCCACCTTTTTTTGATACCCTGTCAGTAATCTCGGTTACTTCGAGGATAGGGTCTACCTCTGTTTTTATGCGAACCAGATCCTTTTTATCTTCAAGAAAATCTATAAACTCTCTGATGTCGTTAAATATCATTATTTTTCTCCAACCAGTCCTGATTTAAATATATCTTTCAGCGTCTTTGCTGCTCGATAGAGGGAAAAATTGAACGTCTGATTCTTGACAGCTTTTGACTCACTCAATACCCAGCTGAGAAGTATGCCCTGGGCTGCCCCGAAAATGACCATTTTAGCCACCCGGGTATCCAGATCCTTGCGATAAACGCCCTTACTTTTCCCTTCCTCCAGAACCCCCTCTATTATGTCAAGGAATTCGGCTATGCGGTTGATCGTGTAATTATTCATAAATATGCTGCTCTGTTTTATGTCGACCATGAAGAGTTCAGCCAGCTGGCGGTTCTTCCTGAACATCATTACAACCTGTGAAAAGATTGCCTTTAGTTTCCTGTTCGGATCACTGAGGTGATTAATCCTGCTTTTGATTTCAGCGATGATTCCACCCCATTTTTCATCAAAAAGGGCGAGGAGCAGATCCTCTTTGCTGGAGAAATAATTGTAGAGTGTACCCTCTGCTACCCCGGCTTCAGATGCTATTTCTGCAACTTTTGTCTCTGGATAGCCCCGTTTAACGAATGTCCTTAAAGCAGCATTCAGGATAATTGTACGCTTATCGATAGCCTTCTGATCTGCTTTGCTGAATATCTTCATTTTAAGTAACCGTCCCGCTCTAAATCCCTGGGCCGCGGTACCGAAAACCTTCGGTATCAGCCTGCGTTTGCACTGAAAAATGAGTGAGTGCTCACTCAATAGTAAACCATAGGATTCTTCTCTGTCAAATAAAATTGGGTAAGAAATACCAGGCCCATTGACCCTGAAATGCTGATTATAATAAAATATAATATATTTATAAAAAATAGCATATACAAAGGAAACCATGAAACACATCTATAGAGAAAAAACACCAACAGGTTTTTTATGCACAAAATACGGATGCAAATTCAACAACCCTGATTTCTGTAAGAAAAGAGCTGAGAATAACATAGATGATATCTGCCTGATGTGCACAGGGATCGAACCCATTGAAAAAGTCAAACACTCAAATGTTCAGTTCAGCACAAGAGGCATGAACAAAAAAAGAGCAGCTTAAGCACATTAAGAATATACAACAAGGGCTATTTAGTCTCAGTTAATAAGATTTTGTAATTATTGCCCATCTTGCGGTTACCGAACTTGAGTGAGGAGATAAAATGAAAGAAATTGCAGACATGGCTATGAAGATCTTTAATGCCTATGAGGATCACTGTCTCGATAAAGATAAGTGCAAAATCTTCGAAACCCTTTTTGACAAATACCTGACAGTTGTTGATGAAGACGGAAAAACTGAACCCTACGATGCGATTGTTTTGCTTGGCATCAACCATCGACCTGAATTTGACCAAATGGTAAAAGTACTGAAGGATCATTCCCTGATTACTGACTAATTTTTCATACCGTTCAGCATCAATCAGGAAAAACAGCGTATCACTATTTTGGAAAGATTTTTCCGGGATTGAGGATGTTTTTGGGGTCAAAAACCTTTTTTATTGCCTCCATAATTTCAAGCTCTTTTCTCGAGAGTTCCATTCCTATATATCCGGCTTTTGTAAGTCCGATACCATGCTCTCCTGAGATGGTACCACCAAGAGAAAGGGTATCTTTGAATATCTGCTCAACCAGGCTTAATCCTTTTGTATATTCATCATTATCTGCTTTATCAACCATAATATTCACATGTATATTCCCGTCCCCTGCATGGCCGAAATTCACGATCTTTATACCGCTCTCCTCTGAAAGTTTTCTGAGGCGTTTCAGCATTTCTGTGACCATATTCCTTGGGACAACAATATCCTCATTTATCTTCGTAGGCCTTATTTGATAAAGGGCAGGTGATATAGCGCGCCTTGAAGCCCAGAGCTGGTTTCTTGCATCTTCATCCTCTGCCTTTTTTATCTCGGCACCGAGCTGCTGGCAGATATCAACTATTTTTTCTGCTTCCTTGGTTATGGCAGAGGGATGTCCGTCAAGTTCAATAAGGAGGATAGCTTCAGCGTCTTTTGGAAGCCCGACTGGTTTAAATTTTTCGATAGCTGCTATAGCCTCTCTATCCATAAACTCAAGCGTCCTCGGGATTATCTTTGAGGATATTATCTTAGCTACCGCATCGCCGGATGCCTCAAGGTTGTTAAAAATGGCAAGCAATGTTACAACCTCTTCAGGGAGGGGAAGGATTTTTAATCTGATCTTTGTAAATACGGATAATGTCCCTTCTGAGCCCGTAAGGAGCCTTGTCAGATCATAACCAACAACCCCTTTTGAGGTTTTGACCCCTGTGGTCATTATTTCTCCATTTGGCAGTACAGACTCGATTTCCATGACATAGTCTCTCGTAACGCCATATTTTAAAGCCCTCGGCCCGCCTGCATTTTCTGCAACATTGCCGCCAATGGTGCAGAAATTCATGCTCGCAGGGTCCGGTGGATAGAATAATCCCTTCCACTCAAGCTCACGCTGGAGTCTTCCGTTTATTACGCCGGGTTCACAGAGGACATTTAAATTCTCAGTATCTATCTCGAGAATTCTTTTCATCTTCTCAAAGCTGATGATTATCGCTCCTTTTGATGGCACTGCCCCTGCAGTCATACCTGTACCTGCGCCCCGGGGGACAACAGATATGCTATTTTCATAGGCATACTTCATCACTTTCACAACGTCTTCTGTAGTATCAGGCCAGACAACCGCTGAAGGGGATATCTCGATTCCCGAGGCATCGAAGCCGTAACAGACAAGGTCTTCCGGAGAAGTCGATATTTTCAAATTAGGCAATTTATCTATTATCTTATTCATGGCCAGGCAAAATTATAATTGGTAAATGTTTTTCTACACATATGTCTGATATTCATTGTATTGATCCAAAAAATGCAATTGACGGTAGGCATATGTGCAGCAAAAGCACTTGTGTTCTCCTCGGCGAATCCGCTGAGGCGGACAGCACCTTTGTGAGCGCTTTAATGATCTGGATAACGTGCACGTTTTCATTCTCAGCGCTTAATATACTATACAGAAGCAAATTCTGCGTTCAAGAGGTTTTGATGCATATGTGCCTGCCGTCTTTTTATCTAAATGCATTTTTCTGATTAATGTATTTTAGCTAAAATAAAGGGTATATGAAAAGAAGCAGATTTGGGCTATGCTGCTTCAACAAGCTGCATGGAGATGACTTTTGAAGCGCCAGGGTCTTCCATGGTTATTCCATATATATAATCAGCCACATTCATAGTATTTCTGTTATGGGTTACTACAATGAACTGGGTGTCTTTTGAAAAATCTCTAACCATATTTGAAAACTTTTCAGTATTCATTTCATCGAGGGCAGAATCAGCCTCGTCAAGGATACAAAGGGGTGTAGGTTTAATGAGAAAACTCGCAAAAAGCAATGATAGTGCCGTAAGCGTCTTTTCTCCGCCTGAAAGAAGATTTATATTCTGCAGTCTTTTCCCCGGAGGTTGTGCAATAATATCAATCCCTGTTTCAAGGATATTATTCTCATCTGTCATGATAAGTTCAGCCTTTCCGCCACCGAATAATATTGTAAATACTTCTGCGAATTTTATCTTAAGTGCATCGAATGCATCCCTGAGTTTCTTTCTTGTTGTAATGTTTATCTTCATAATAGCCTCTTCCAGTTCTGCAATGGATCTGTTGAGGTCTTCCTGCTGGTTCTTTAGAAATTCATACCGGGTGTGTAATTCTTCATATTCTTCTAAAGTGCCAAGGTTTACCGGTCCGAGCTCCTCGATTTTTCCCCTGAGCTCTGTGAGCCGGTTTTCATCTTCTTCTGTTAATGGCTCTACCTCTGTTACATCTAATACAAGGCCATAGTTCTGTTGTATGTTTCCGGACAGGCTCTCCATTCTCAGTTTATGTTCGGCCTTCTGGATATCAAGTTCAGCTACCCTTTGAGAAATGGAGTTTATCTGATTTCTGAGTAGCTTAAGATCTTGCTCAGTCGTTAAAAGTTCCTGATTCTCAGAATCTATCACTTCTTTTCTTTCTGAAATCTCTTTTTTATATTCATCAGCCACAGAAACAAGTGACTTTATTTTTTCCTCATTTGCCTCCATCTCAGTTGTTCGCTGGTGGATACGTGTTTGTACTGAGGTTACTTCTTCTGATAAGAAATCTTTTTTCTGACTGTTTTCTTGAATTTCTCTAACAATATTTTCTTTTTCCTTATAGAGTGATTCGAGCCTCTCTTTAAGGGAGGTTATTGCAAGTCTTATATCTGTAACCTCTGAACGGTACTCCTCAATATGTGACCGTTTTTGAGAGATATCTTCATGGAGAGATGCACCAAATTGTTCTGCTTCTGTCTTCTTCGAGTCTACTGATTGGATCTCGGCCTCCTTTTCAATAAGCAGTTTCTCTATCGACGCCTTCTCATTGGTTATTTGCTCTATTTCCAGGGAAAGATATGCCAGTTTTCTGCTCCTTCTTTCCTTTTCTTCCCTGTAATTTTCAGCTGACATTTTTAAAAGGGAGACCTCCTTCTCTTTTTCAACAACAGAAGTCTCAATATATTTCAGATCCGCCTCTTTTGCCTCGACCAGTTGCTGTGTCGAACTTAATTCAGATTGCAGCTGCTCTATTTTGGTCTTGCTATCCTCAATCGCACTTTCAAGCTCCCTTATCTCCCGTTTCCTCCTGAATACGCCTTTTACCTCTCCTGCAATGACAGCGCCTGTCGGTTCAACAACATCTCCGTCCGGGGTTACAAAGAATACGCGGTGGCCTGTTGAAGTCAGATGAAGGGCTGTTTTCAGGTCTTTGACGATAAAAATATTCTCAAACAGCGTTTTTACAACCTGAGAAAACTCTTCTTTCGCATGTATGAAATCAATTGCCCTGCCTAAACAACCTTCAGGGATATTTATCTGTTCATTACCTGCTGTTGGATTGACAGGTATGAAAGCAGTTCTTCCTAAACCTTTCTCTTTTAATATTGATATGGCGATTTCAATATCATTGAAAGATGGAAGGATAAATGAATTCACTTTTTCGGAAAGTACACTCTCTATAGCCTTTTCATACTCATCATCGATTTCGATCACATCCGAGATTGAACCCATCAGACTGAAATTCAAATCTCCGGATAAGAACTCTTTTGTTGATCCATCAAATATAACTTCTTTAAGAGACTCTATCCTTGATGTATCCGAGGCAAGCCCTTCTTTGAGCCGTGTTAGTGTTTCTCTGAGATTCTCGACCCTGCTTTTGTTCGACGATATTTCGTTTATTTTGATTCCCTTTTTCTCATTAAGGAGAAAAATACTATTGTTTTTCTCAAGAAGATTTGACTCTATATCTTTTAGTGAGAAATCTATGTCTGTTAGCGCCTTCTTTAAGTTATCTGAATCCCTCACAGATGATTCTTCCCTGTGTTTCAGACCTTCAAGAGATGACTGAAGCCTGCTCTGCATATTTCTCAGGGCACTGAGTTCTTCTGAAATCCTGAAGATTTCCCGCCTTTTCCCTTCGATCATATCCTCTTTTTCACTGAGGTCTTCCTCCAGAGATCTCAGAAAATCCGCTTTATCCTGAAGCAGTTCTTTCTGTCTTTCTGTTTCTGATATGAGGTCTGCCCCAGTAATATCCAGATCGTTCTGTCTGATTAATAAATCCTTATTCTTTTTATTATATTCTTCATTCTGCTGATAGAGCTTCGTAAGGTATTCCTTGTAATTATCTATCTCTGTCCTGGCTACCGCAATATTCTTTTCATATTCAGCAATCTCCCTCTCTAAATTCCGAAATTTTGTCTGGATTTGTTCCAGCATCTTTTCTTTTTCAAGGAGCTGAATCCGTTTAGTTTCGGTCTCGGTCTCTATAGTTGAAAGCTTAGCCCTCTTCAAAGTCTCTTCTTCCTTGAGAATAGTATATTCTGCAATTATCTTTTGATATGACTCTTTCAGGATCTGATAATCTCTCTTCGCAATTTTCAATTCAATGGAATGCATCTCAGAAGTCAGTTTTTTATATCTTTCAGCCTTCTTTGCCAGCCTATCAAGGAAATTAATCTGTTTTTTAACCTCTGCAATAATATCGTTGATCCTCTGCAGGTTTGACCTTGACGATTCAAGCTTCGAAAGGGCCTCTTTTTTTCTGACATTGTATTTCATAATGCCGGCGACTTCTTCTATTAAGAACCGCCTTTCCAGAGGTTTTGCATTCAATATCTCTGCGATTCTGTCCTGCTCAAGGATAGAATAACTCTTCACCTCAAGCCCGGTATCAAGAAAAAGGTCTTTTATATCCTTCAATCTGCACTGACTCTTATTCATCATATATTCACTATCTCCAGATCTGTAAAGCCTTCTCGTGACAGATACAGTATCTGATGAGCTCTCTTCGCTATCGCCTGCAGCAGACTGAGATGAGGGATTCAGACCGGACAAAAACATTGTGACTTCAGACATCCCCTTAGGTTTCTTTGTACCTGACCCATTAAAGATAACCTCTTCCATCTTTTCGCCCCTAAGGCTCTTTGCACTCTGCTCTCCCAATACCCAACGGAATGCATCAACAATATTGCTCTTACCGCATCCGTTTGGGCCGACAATACAGGTAATGCCAGGATGAAGGGTGAAGATGGTTCTATCGGCAAAAGACTTGAATCCAATTAATTCTATTTTATCTACACGCATTGCTTAGATAATATACCTTATAGCAGGGTTGCTGACAAGAGGTATTTTGCAGTATAGTTAACCCTTCAGTAAAAAGTGGAATTTTGTAGCCGCAGGCTTTAGCCGGCGTTGATTGGTACAGCCTAAAGGCTGTGGCTACCACTTTATTTCTTAACCCGAAAAATGCAATCCTGAACATAATATGGCAGGTATGTATGCAGAAAAAGCTTTACGTCGCCACCTTTGTGAGACATCTGCAAACAATGAAACCTTTGTATTGTTATGTATAATAAACATATACTTTTTAAAGCCAGATTGCGATTTGTAAAGGTTTTTCTGTATGCATTCCTGCCATCAACTGCATTGTTGAGTTAATAGATATGAAGAGAATACCAAATTGTTCCACGTGGAACAAAACCCCAGGAAACATATAATATTGATGTTAGACAAGATATTCTTTACAATAAGAAGTAGCTTAATATTAAAAAAGACATGAGGTTATATTTATGGAAGATAGAGAAAAGCTTATAAGAGAAAAATTAAAGGAAGAGGAATTAATTGATATGATGCAGCTACGAGGTATAAATCAGATGGTATGGGAAATGCTCATAAAAGAAAAAGGCTTTAATCCGGAAGAAATAGAAATAAATCCTGAATTCAGGCTTCAATTAAGCAATTGTGAGGCAAATGTAAGTGTAGATTTTATAATCAACCTTTCATCTGTGAGTTTCATGGTGATAAGAAGTGTCTCAACAGCTATTGAATCCTGGGAAAGATATATAGTTGCATTCGCAAGGGCAGTTAAGGATTATCAAATCCCCTATGCTGTGGTTACCGATGGAGAGAACTTTAGGATATATAATGTGATCTCTGGTGCTCTTATAAGCGAATCTATACAAGGGCTGCTTAACCGGCAAGAGGCATTAAATCTTATGAAGGACTTCCAAAAAATCCCCTGTCCTGCAAACAGACAGGAAAAAGAGAAAAGGATAGTTTATGCCTTTGAAGGGATCAAATGTCCGACAAATAAAGAGTAAAGCATATATTTACCTTATTTATCAATATGTTATGGCATAGGCATCATTAAGACTCAAGATCTGCCTCAATATCCAGCACAACCTGAATCTCTTTACCAACCATAAAACCACTGTTCTTAAGCTCAACATTCCACATTATCCCATAGTCTTCACGATTAATTTTAGCTGTTGCAGTAAAGCCCATGCTTGTTTCGCCATAAGGGCTTTGCTCAGGACCTGAATATGCCACCTCAATGACAATCTGTTTTGTAATACCGTGAATAGTCAAATCTCCGAATACTTTAAGGCGATTCTTTTCGGTTGTTTCTGTTTTATTGCTTTTAAAGGTCATATATGGATATTTTTCAACATCAAAAAAATCCGGACTGCGTAGGTGATCGTCACGCTTTTGAATCCCGGTATAAATACCGGAAACATCTATCGACAATTCGACAGATGCATTTGGTATGTCATTGTGATCAAAGTGTATTGCACCTTTGATTTTATTAAACTGTCCATGCACATTGGCAACCATCATGTGACGTACGACAAAAGCAGCAACTGAATGATCCGGATCAATTCCCCATTTAGACATAATATCTTGCCTCCACCTCTTTTAAAGTGTGCTATTTTTTAAGTATATCATTGTATAAGCAAAATGCAATGGTGCGCCCCTTATTCATAAACCCAAAAAATACATTCTGGATAAAAAGACGGCAGGCACATGTGCAGCAAAAGCGCTTGTGTTCTCCTCGGCGAATCCGCTGAGGCGGACAGCACCTTTGTGAGCGCTTTAATGACCCGGATAACGTGCACGTTTTCATTCTTAGCGTTTAGATACTATAAAGACGAAAATCCTGCGTTCAAGAGTTTTTGATGCATATGTGCCTGCCGTCAAATGTATTTCTTGGATAAATAAATTTCAGTTGCATATTGTTTCCCATTCTATCAGAGCCTTGCAAACAGGGCATCTGACTATTATAGCCGGTATACCATAGTTGTCTTTATTTATATCAACTACATTGCGCGATAATTTGTCGATACCCAGAGTCATATTGCAATTGCCGCATACTTGTTTATCAACGACTATTGGAAAAGTAATCATCATTCCTGGCATCGCTTTATCTCCTTTATAATTTTTATATTTTTATATTTATAATATTTTAAAACTATTTGACCTAAATTGAAACACTTTTATTATCTTTCCGGGAAAAGGGATGAGTGACAATGAGAATAGCTTATGCCTTCCCAGGAACAAAGGAAGTCTTTCGCCATATTGATTTTAGAAATATGGTGAGCCGTGCAGGATTCGAACCTGCGACCCGCTGATTAAGAGTCAGCTGCTCTACCAACTGAGCTAACGGCCCACTTACTTTAAGAGCGCGCCTGAGAGGATTCGAACCTCCGACCCTCGGCTCCGGAGGCCGATGCTCTAATCCACTGAGCTACAGGCGCACATATGAAAGGTAAAAGTTCAAAGTTTTAAGTCAAGAGTTAAGACGAATAGGAAAAATAGATTTGAACTTTCAACTCTTGAACTTTCAACTCCAATGTTACAAAGCAAAATTGTTTGGGGTGAGTGAGGGGACTTGAACCCCCAACAACTGGAGCCACAGTCCAGTGCTCTAACCATTGAACTACACTCACCATTTAACAACATCCGGCAAACAGTTTAACACTACGAATAAAACAATAAAATTTGATTAAAAATATAATGCTTTATTCCTTAACTATATACTATTCACTATCAACTATTCACTGCAAATTTAACAAAACGAAATTTACTTGGCGCGCCTGAAGGGATTCGAACCCCTGACCCACTGCTTAGAAGGCAGTTGCTCTATCCTACTGAGCTACAGGCGCAGATTAAAAATATAAATGTAATTTTCTGAATTTATAAAAACAAGTTTGACTAAAAATTATATGAGTTTAGAAGAAATTATGTCAAGGATAGCGGGCAGATCTTTGAACCTGTCTATGATATAATCAGCATTCATGAGATATTCTTTTTCTCTATAACCATATGTGACAGCAATTGTTTTTATTCCTGCCTTTCTACCGGCTTCTATATCATAGTTACTGTCACCAACTATTATGGATTCCTGAGACCCTACTTCAAATTTTTCAATCACATGCAGGATAGGTATGGCAGAAGGTTTCTTCTCTGAGGTGGTGTCGCTCCCAACTACCATATTAAAAAAATCAAGGAGGTTAAGTTTATTCAGAATTTTGACAGACAGATATTCCCTTTTATTCGATATTACCGCCTTTTTATAACCATCGAGTTGCTCCAGGGTTTCCCTGACATACGGATAAACTGTGGAATAGTCTGTAAGGTGCTCTGAGTAGAAATCAAGAAACTTTTTTATTACTGCATCCCTTTCCTGTAATCTATCGTCTCCGAGTATTTTCTCAATGAGCCGTGTGATCCCTTCTCCGATCATTTTTATTGTATCTTCTACTGACAGGCTTTTAAACCCTTGCGAACTTAATGCATAATTCAGGGCATTGGTGATATCCCTGCTCGTATCAATAAGAGTTCCATCAAGGTCAAAGATGAGAAGTTTAACCGTCATGAAAAATTATATCACAGACATCTTGCTCCCGCGCATATATGAGTGAGATTTACAAACCTTTAATCTTGATGGTATGTTTAAAATAAAAGAAAGGAGTTTATCATGAAATATGTATTTAGAAAGGTCTCTTTGATTATCATCATGCTGACTTTATTCATTGGAAGTCCTGTTGTAACTACATCCCTATCTTTTGCCTTCCAAAAACCCTTAAGGACAGAAAGCGCAGAAGTCTTTGCAATTAATGGACCCTTAACGCTGATACTGTATGGAGCAAGATTTTTAGACGATATAGAGACTATTGTTATTTTTGATATTGAGGGAGACCAGTATCATTTCGAGCCATTCGCACCGGATTTTGATTTTAAGATTAAGAGAGAAGTTCAGGCAAAGGAAGCGCTTGCTGAAGCACAGAAATTTGTCAGTTTCCACCATGCCTTCTGGCGTTCTCAGTTGAGCAGCATTCTTGATCCCAACGGAAAGATTATCGGATACGAACTAAGGCCTCTCTATAACAACTTTGTTTATGGCAGAAGCGATGTAATGGACGTATATTACTGGCTTAAGGAAGGTGGCAAAATAAAAGTTACCATTAGGCTTGTCCCTGAAATTGAAAGGGCAATAAGGTCTCCGGGTGGTGATGGTTCGGGTGGCAGAGACGGTGGCAGTTAAATCTCTCGAAGAAAAAATACTAAAGGGTTCTTCTCTTTCAAGGGAGGATGCCCTGTCACTTGCTGAAATCACAGGGCCTGATATCTTCGATCTCTTTGCATCTGCAAACAAAATAAGACAGCATTTTAAGGGAAATATTATAGGCCTTTGCTCTATCGCCAATGCAAAATCCGGGGCCTGCCCTGAAGACTGCTCTTTCTGTGCCCAGTCATCAAGAAGTAAGGCAGAGATAGAAGTTTATCCATTGCTCAGCAAAGAAATCGTCATCCAAAAGGCAATGGAGGTAAAAGATTCTGCTATAAAAAGGTTCTCCATTGTGACAAGCGGGAGAAAGGTTTCCCGAAAGAATTTGGCTGAAATTGCAGAGATGATTTCAGAGATCAGTAAACTCGGGATCCTTCCATGCGCAAGCCTCGGTCTGTTGAACGCTGAGGAACTTTTAATGTTGAAATCTGCCGGCCTTGACCGCTACCATCACAACCTTGAAACCTCAAAAGGTTTTTTCCCCCGGATATGTTCAACACATACGTTTTCAGATAAAATCAGGACTGTTGAAGCAGCTAAGTCTGTTGGGCTTTCAGTATGTTCCGGAGGAATATTTGGCATGGGTGAAACCTGGCAGGACAGAATTGATATGGCATTTTCACTGAAAGAACTTGATATTGACTCTGTACCGATAAATTTCCTGATTCCGGTTAAAGGTACAGCACTCGCACATAGAAAGCGCTTGCATCCTTTTGATGCCCTGAAGATTGTCAGTCTTTATCGCTTTATCCTTCCCCGGAAAGAAATCAGAATCTGCGGGGGAAGAATTCAGATACTCGGTGAATTTAACTCTATGTTATTTCTTGCGGGCGCTGATGGCATGATCAGCGGTAACTATCTCACCACTCAGGGCAGAAACCCGGAAGATGACCTCAGACTGATACAGACATACGGCTTCACTGTTTAACCCATTTTATTCATAAATTGCGCTGCTGTCTAAAAGTTCTTTGATTCAGACAGGATGTGCTTTAAAAATGTCTCATATAACCGGGGCTGGGTTCTTTTCTTGTGGGTCACGATATAAAACCGGCGCTTCATTTCAACATCAGTGAGTTTAATTTCATCAAGTATCTTGTGTTGCAGTTCATCAGCCACAGCAAATTTTGAGAGTATAGAGACCCCAAGTCCGGCTTTAACAGCCTGTTTTACTGCATCGGTAGACCCAAAGATACCGGCAACCTTAAGGCTGTCAATTGATATACCTTTGCTCTCTAAGAATTTTTCAGTTTCCCTTCGGGTACCTGAACCTTCCTCACGTAGAATCATCGGCAGCTTGACTAATTCCTTTAAAGTCATTCTATTATTTCGCGACCTGGAAGGATAGGATACAACGATGAGCTCATCCTCAACAAAAGGCATGTAGTTTATCTGTTCATTTCCGAGTTTTGCCCCGACAATTCCCAGAAGCAATTCATGCTTGGAAACGCTTTCAATGACGCCTCTGGAATCAGATATCAGGATCTGGAACGTAGTTAAGGGATATCTTTTCTGAAATTCCTTCATAATGCGGGGCATTAAATATACGCCCGGAATTGTGCTTGCTCCAACAATCAGCTTGCCTGTCAGGTCTTTACTTATTTCCCCTATTGCCTCTTTAATGGCACTTGCTTTCTCAATCAGTTCCATTGAGTGGTTGAATAATATCTCTGCCTCTCTTGTTGGAAGGATGGTTCTGCCTAATCTGTCGAATAAATTACAGCCAAACTCATCTTCAAGCGCTTTTATGTGATTACTGATAGTGGGTTGAGTCAGGTGAAGTTCTTGAGATGCCTTTGAAAAACTTTTATTCCTAAAAACCGAGGTAAAAACCCTGAGCTGATGTATATCCATTGAAAAAATATTAACATATTTATGCACTTTTATCCCATGTTGTCTGTTGTTTGTTGTGCAGCTTTATATAGATAAAGAATTACATACTGATAAGTAAACAATTACATATCTGCAAAAAATCAACTCATCCAGTCTGACAGTAAAAATGCCTTAGTAATTATCAAATTATCCTTATAAATCAATAGGGCAGTCGAAAAAGCTTTATCGGTGAACATCAGAGGTTTGGAAAGTTCATAAGGCATAATATTTGCATAATTAAATAAATAGTTATATAATATAATATAAAAAGGACTTACAAGAAAGAGGTGACTTGCTATGAAAGAATGGGATATTTTTGAAGAGATAATAGAGTTGGGGAAAAGGCGCGGTTTTATTACTTTTAGTGAAATTCATGGCGCTCTTCCGCCTGAATTTGTTTCGCAGGAAGAGATGGAAGACCTTTTGGACCTCCTGCAGGATATGGGTGTAAAAATAACCGAGGGAGAGGAAACCAGCATTGAGGAGGAAGATGTACCTGAAGAACAGGAAGAGTATGAAAAGACAGAAGACATTGTTCAGGCATATTTCCAGTCAATGGGAGATATTTCTGTGCTGAGCAGGGAAGGAGAAAAAGACCTCGCAATGAAAATAGAAGAAGGAAACGGGATTATACGAAAGATAGTTGCCCTTTTGCCTTTATACAAGAAGATCTTGAAAAAAATAGAATCCCGTGAACAGGAGGATTTAACTAGCCCTGAAGAAAAAGCCGGTGAAGCCATGAGAAAAACCATAGAAAGACTCGATAAACTCATGATTAATATTGCCATTGCAGATAGAAAACTCGGAGTGCACGGAACTTTGCGGGATTTTAAAAGATCCATTCTTGAAAAAAAGAAAAAAGGCATTAACCCACTGAAACTTTCTATGGTCGCACAAGAGGTTCAGGATGTATATGCACAAACTGAATCGGAAACCGGGCTCAGTATGGATGAGTTAAAAACAAAGTATGAGATACTTGCTAAGGCAAAAAAACTTGTTTCAGAGGCAACGGATGAAATGATAACCCACAACCTGAGGCTGGTAGTGAATATTGCAAAACATTATGTTGGCAGGGGTCTCTCTTTGCTCGACCTTATTCAGGAAGGTAACATCGGCCTTATGAAAGCAATAGAAAAATTTGACTACAAAAGAGGGTTTAAATTCAGCACCTATGCAACATGGTGGATAAGGCAGGCGATAACAAGAGCGCTTATTGATCAGACAAAAACAATCAGACTACCGGTCCATATAGTGGAATTTTATAACAAGGTCAGCAACACCTCAAAGGAATTGACCCAGCAGTTTGGAAGAGAACCTCAGGCAGAAGAAATCGCACAGAAATTACAGGTTTCTGCGAGAAAAGTTGAAGACGTACTCAGGGCTATTCAGGATCCGATAAATCTTCAGACGCCGGTAGGAGATGAGGATACAACCCTTGAGGACTTTATCGGTGATAACGCTTCTTCTCCATATTTAAATGCTGAGAGAAATAAAATAACCGATCAGATAATAAAGGTCCTGCAGACCCTCACCCCGAAGGAAGCGGAGGTAGTAAGGATGAGATTTGGCATCGGGGTTGAGAGAGACCACACCCTCGAAGAGGTGGGCAGACACCTTTCCATCACTCGTGAACGGGTAAGGCAAATAGAAGCAAAAGCCATGAGAAAACTCAAACACCCAAGCAGACTCAGGGCATTAAGAGTATTAAATACAGCCTGAGACGATACAGAAAATTGGGTTAAGAAGGGGCATACACTCCCTCGCAGCCCCTTCTCTCCCATCCCGCTTGTTCCCTTTTGATATTTTCCTCTTTAACTCTTTTATTGACATAATAATTTAGCATTTGCTAAATTATACCGATTTTGTTCCCCTAAGGAGGAAAGCTATGAGACAAGTAGTCATTGCAGGAATGCTTTTAATGGGTTTCATATTCTATGCATGTGGCGGGGGAGGGGGTGATTCGACATTAACTTCGGGCAGTGTGATTCTTTTTGCAACTGATGACATGTCAAGTCACAAGCAGGTAATAGCTACTATTAACAAAGTCCAGTTTGTTAAACAGGGATCCAACGGGATCGCCTGTGACGTATTAACAACTCCTGTATCAATAGACATATCTAACCTTTCATCAATAATTCAGCTTATAAATGCTGCAGATTGCCCCTCAAACATTTACAACAGAATAACTATTGCGTTTGATAAAAGTATAAAGCTTATGAACCGCGACAACAAAACTGAAACATGCACTCTTGTCATGTACAAAGATAAACTGAACCAATCTAACCCGCTGCAGTGTGACGGAAGTACCTGCTCATTAGATATATATGAACCAGTGAATGTTTTTGCAAACCAGAATAACAGGTTCGCCCTCGATTTTGACCTCAAAGAATTTGAAGTCAGCGACTCTTCTTCGGCAAACTGTTCAGCAACTCTGAAGGTTTCCCCTCTGAATGATTTTCAATTTGATTTTAAAAAGAGCAGAGGTTATAAAGAGGGTTCAAGTGGACTCATCCTAAATCTGAATACAAACGCAAAGACCTTCAATATCATGAAAGGAAATAAAACCTTTACCGTAGATTATTCCAGGATTTTACAGGAGAATATTGATTTTCTGCTTCAGTTTGCTTTCATGAACAATCTTTCAGTAAACATTGAATCTTCAGATCTCGATCTCAAGCAGAACCGCTGTATTGCATCTGCCATTTTCATTAAAATCTACGGAACTGTTTCAGATCTAAACAGCAGAGACTATACATTCACAATAACCACTCAAAATAACAAGATCATTCCGATAGATTACAGCAAGGCCCATATTAATGATCATATAGGAGGAAACCTGAGTGATAGCGTCATCGTTGCCGCTAAATTGAAAACCTATGACGGCAAAATCTATTCTGCCTGTTTGGTGGAATTAACAGACACGGTAACAGAAGATTAAAGAAGGAGGTAAAATTTATGAAACAGATAATAAAATTTTGCTTTGCTTTAAATATCGTAATATTCATACTGACTGGAATTACATTTGCTGCTGAAAAGGTCTTTTTCTACCATACTGACCCATCAGGAACCCCACTTGCTATGACAGATCAAAATGGTATAGTTGTGTGGAGGGCAGATTATAAACCTTTCGGAGAGGAACAGACAATCACAGGTACAATTGAAAATAATGAAAAGTTTATTGGAAAGGAAAAAGACAAAGAGACAGGGCTATACTATTTCGGAGCAAGGTATATGGATCCGAAAATAGGGAGATTTGTTTCACCTGACCCGGTTGGGCCTGTTGAACCCTGGAACAGCAAGACGAATCATGAAATGCTTGTTAACCCACAATATCTGAATCCATATGCTTATGGTCTGAACAACCCTTACAGGTATAAAGATCCTAATGGCAAGTGGCCTGAACAAGTGCACAATACAATTATTGACAGAGCATTTAAAGGAGGAAATTATAATTTGGATCAAAAATATAGAGCAGCCTTAATGGGGGGAAGTGCTAATGTAGATAAAGACCAGTCATTGGAAGGTTCGTATAAACATGCTATGAGTTGTCCATCTTATAATGCAGAAACGGCTGAAGCCTTAACAAATTATTTTATCATGCAAAAAGTGAATGAATATAAGACATTAATGAAACAGGGAAAAACAGAGGACGCATATTTTGCTTTGGGTGAAGCAATGCATCCATTCATGGATGCGACATCACCTTCTCATGAGGGGTATCCGGAATGGAGTGGCATATTCCCGATAATAAATGGAACTACCAGGAAAGCAGATATTCATAGAAGAAATGAAACCGAAAATGTATTTAATTCCACTCCGTCATATTCAATAAGAGCTGTAGATTCTATTAGGAAGGTGTACGATGAAGCCAATAGATAAGAATCTATTCTGCAGGCAAGTTACCATTAATCTTGTATTATCTTCACTATTCTTAGTGGTATTGTCTCCAGACACTGCATTGGCTCACGGTGAGCAAATAGGTATCTTCATTAATTCTTTAGGATTTTTCGTATTATTGTCTATTTTAATTATTGCCTTAGTAAAACTTAAGTGGAGAGTGAAAGGGCTTTTTTTCTTAATATACATATTATTAATAGCAATTCTATTGCTAACGCCAGGCACACGTTTGCTCCCAGTTACTCACCCGATTACAGAATTCATAGAAGGTTTAATATGGAACTATCCAAAAGCAACCGCTGTTACTTTAAACCTCCTTGGCTTGTTTCCTTGGTTTATTTTCTTAATTCATCAAAATATAAAGAGAAAAAAACAATAGGGATAACTGGTAAGATGGAAAAAATGGGAGATTTAAAAAAATTATTCAAAACTTACGGAGGTTAACATGTCTAAAAGAGATAGCCCAAAGAACTGAAATAGTTCCTGGGCAATAAAAAATAACAATACAGCATATTGATAGGCTGTAAATTAAAAATATAAATAAAATCAATATGCCTTACAAAAGGGGGATGGAATTATGAAAGGAGATTAACTTAAATGAGTAAATTATTAAGGTTTGCTTTTTATGTCACTATTTTTATTCTTCTCTTGAACCCTTCACTGCTTTTTGCATTTAATAATGAAGACCTTTATGATGCCTCGGGCATCGATTCCCACAGGGAAACTCTTTCCTCCATTTCTGAAGAACATATAGACCCTTTTACAGGTGGCCTAACACTCAGTAATGTTGATTTGACTCTTCCCGGTAATGGCGGACTTGATCTTGTGATTCAGAGGACTTTCAATTCAAAGAATGTTTGCAATGGCTGGACATGTGTGGGAAGTTCTTGTTCGTGTAGTAAAGGAGAAAACACATGGCTTGGTTATGGATGGACACTTCATTTTGGCAGGTTATTTAAATCATACAATGTCAATAATAAACATTTTGTAGAGATGCCCGATGGTTCCATGCATGCGGCTTATACCAAGAGTGGCTCAACGACATTCATAACAAAGGATTACTGGTTATTGGATTTAGGCTCCAGTTATGTTTTAACGTTAACCAGCGGCACAAAAATATATTATGGGCAAAATGGCCCTTCTAATCCAAAATATCCTCAGCACAGTGTTTATTATGCTACTAAAATACAGGATGTAAATGGAAACGAGATAAATATTTATTACAAATCTCCGGGTAATATTATTTCCTATGTTATAGATTCTGATGGGAGAAGAATAGATTTCGCTACCAGTACTATTAACGGAGCTGTGCGGTTAACATCAATTTCCGGACCGGGGGTAAGTATGAGCTATACCCACCAGCCGCTGACAGCGCTCTACGATACTATCCTTACAAAAGCAAATCTGCCTATGGGTAATCCCTGGGAATATACATATGATTCCCTTGAGCTAAAGAGTGTCAAGACTCCATATGGAGGAGCAATAACGTATACCTATGGATTTTCACAAGTTATTATGGGAGGGTCATATCTTCAATACAGAACTGTTCTCCAGAAAATCGTAAGCGGGCCTGATAGGGATATCACTGCCGGCACATGGACAATTGCATACTCACAGGGGACTAACAATGAATATACACAGATAAGCGACCCTTGCGGGAGAACTGTTAAATACAGTTACTCTGGTTATGGGAGTACCTATCTGCCTGACGGAAATATGTGGAAGATCGGCTTGCCTAAAACAAAAGAGGTTGTCGGAGAAGAGACAATTAATTATGACTGGACCAATTCATTATCTGTCTCCAACGATGATTATGTGATGCCGACCGGCCACAGAGACTACTATATATATATTCCCTATTTAACAAAGAGAGCAATAACAAGAGATGGTAAAACCTATGCAACCAGTTATAGCAACTATGACAGTTATGGAAACCCGACAATTATTTCTGAAACAGGCGATAAGACAAGGACAACAAGTATAACTTACTGGTATAACACGACGAAGAATATTGTCCATAATAAACCTTTATCAGAGACTGTTTCCGGGGGCTTTTCCGGCACTTTTACAACAAGCTACACTTATGACGGTATCACTGGAAACCTTACACAATTGAACAAATATGGGGTTGCCACCAATTATTCCTATTACAGCAACGGGAATCTCTATAATATGACTGATGCCAATTCAAAAAAGACAACCTATGTATGGAATAATGGAAAGATTTCAAAGATCACAGCTCCGGATAATCTATATACGATTGAAAGGGAAATCAATGATAACGGAACTATTAAATGGGAAAAGAATGGAAGGGGTTATTATATATATTTCACTTATGACAATAACCTCAGGCTGACAAGCATTGTCCCTCCTGCCGGAAACACAACCTATTTTGAATATTCAACAGACAATTCTTACAAAAATGAAAGAAGGGGTGAATATTACGTTTACAGTTACTATGACGGCTTTGGAAGGCCATCCGGAACATCCGACCGCAAGGGTATCGAAACTGATATCAATTACAAAAGCTGCGGCCTAAAGAATTACTCCACATCCAATATTGGCGATACTGTTTATTATGACAACTTCGGGAGAGTAACAAAAATACTTCATAAGGATAGTTCAGATATTAAATACACATATTCAGGTAGCAGTGTTTCAGTTACTGATGAAGACCAGAAAGTAACATCTTTAACCTATAATGCCTTTGGTAATCCTGATGAAAAGCTTCTTGTAAGTGTTAAGGATCCGCTGAACAATATAACAAGCTATGATTACAATATTCTTGGCAGCATAAAATCAGTTACACAGGGAAGCGTGACAAGAACTTTTTTATATAACACTAAAACTTTTCTTGAGTCTGAAACACATCCGGAAAAGGGAACAACAAGCTACGCAAGAGACAATATTGGAAATATGAAGTCCAAAACTGATTCGCTCGGTTCAACATCCTATGCGTATGATGGGGTAAACAGGCTTACTAACATCAGTTATGGTTTAGAAAGCATTGCTTTTACACATGATAGTGCCGGTAACCGAACGAGTATGGACAACGCTAATGCTCTTATGGATTATTACTATGACCCAGCTAACCGCTTGATCAAAAAAGATGAGGCTATTTTAGGAAAGACTTATACAACAAGCTACAGCTATGATGCAAACGATAATATTTCTGATATTTACTATCCTTCGGGAAGGCATGTGACTTATACATACAACAGTAATAATCAGGTGATATCCGTTGCAGGATTCGGTGCCAACATTACCGGTACAGCTTACTATACATCAGGTGTGCAGATAGGCCTTCTAAAGAGCTTTACTTACTCAACAGGTCTTACAACAAATCTCACATATAATAGCAGAAACCTCACAACACAGGTAAAAGCAGGCAACTCAATAATTGATATGGGGTACAAATACGATAATAGAGGTAACATGACTTTTATTACCGACTATCGTGACAGTTCGAAAAATCAGATTTTATCTTATGATGTTCTGAACAGGCTTCTCACTTTTAATGGATCATGGGGTTCAGGGTCGTATATTTATAACGCATTAGGAAACAGGCTGAGCAAGCAAGCAGCAGGTGCAACAACATACTACAACTATTCAAGCAACCGGCTGACTTCAACTACCGGTGCAGAAACATTTTCTTTTGCCTATAACACAGACGGCGACCTGATAAGCATGAACGCATATTTTCTTCAATACGACAGACTCCATAATCTGATCAATTATAAACTGAGTGGTTCGTCTTTGGCAGATTTTAAATATAACGGGGATGGCATGAGGATAATAAAAACATCGGGTGGTAAATTTGTTGTTTATCATTACGATAATAATGGAAAGGTTATTTCAGAAACCGATAGCCTCGGCAATTTAATCACCGATTATATTCATCTCCATGATAAATTAGTGGCACAAGTAACGGATGACGTTTATATTCCACCTGAAAAGCCTACAAATCTTACGTCCACTGTAATATCATCCAGCCATATAGATCTCAGTTGGACTGACAACTCTAATGATGAGACAGGGTTTAAGATTGAGCGTAAAACAGGAACAGGGGGTGCGTATACTCAGATAGCTACTGTTGGTTCAAATGTGGCCACCTATTCGGATACGGGACTGACAGTGAATACGACCTATTACTACAGAGTAAGGGCTTGCAACACATCGGGTGATTCCGGTTACAGCAACGAAGCTAATGCAACAACTTCAAACGTGCCGCCGCTCGCTCCGACTAATCTCACAGCCAGCACTATATCCTCAAGCGGGATAAATATCTCATGGACTGATAATTCATCGGATGAGACAGGGTTCAAGATAGAGCGTAAGACGGGGTCTGGTGGCATTTATAGTCAAATAGCGACAGTGGGTGCAAACGTTATTACCATATATTCGGATACAGGATTAACATCAGGCACAACCTATTACTACAGAGTGAGGGCTTATAATGCAGCAGGTGATTCCGTTTACAGTAACGAGGCATATGCAACAACGACCGGATGTTCTAATTTGCCGGTGAGGATTGCAAGAGCAATACCTGTATATTACTCTTCGCTCCAGGTCGCATATAATGCGGCAGTAAATGGTGATATTATCCAGAGCAGGGCTGACATAACGTTTACGGAAAACATATCTGTCAACAGGAACATCTCCGTGACTTTGCAGGGCGGTTATGATTGCGGATATGTAACAAATAGCGGTAATGTGTCGCACCTTAGAGGAATGATACAGACCTTTGTGAGCGGTGGCACGCTGATGATCAGCAATTTTAATCTAATACAATAATAGATAAGAAAAAGAGAATTAATAAAAAAGGCTAAAAACATACAACAAAGGAGGATAAAATGAAGAAATGGATTTTGATTTTAATGACGGGGCTTTTATTAGTTGGAGTCAATGTGTTTGCGGCGGACGGAGACCTTATTGTAAACGGCAAAGCAGGTATTGGAACGGCAAGCCCGGATCCGGCAGTGCAAGTGACAATAGAAAGTACCGTTGGCATTCTTTATTGGCGCCCGGCTGCGAGCTTAGGTGTTTCTGCCACAGGTTTTCTGGGTTTTGCCAGTAAGACTGATGCTGCAACCCCTGTGGATAATGTTCTTATCGGGTCAACCGGAACCTCTAACTCTAATATTATGTTTAAAACTGCCGGCGCTTATAGGATGATTATAACCAACACAGGCAATACCGGCATCGGTACAATAACCCCATCTTACCAACTTCAACTTTCAACAGATTCGGCAGCCAAGCTGTCTACGAATACGTGGACGATTGCATCAGATGCCCGTTTAAAGACAAACATTCAATCCTACACGAAGGGATTGAAGGAGATATTGCAGATTAATCCTGTGACTTATAAATATAACGGAAAGGGTGGGATAGGACATAGTAAGGTCACAAGCACAAACCCCGTGACAGGTGAGGAAATAGAAACTGAAATCATAGACACTGAACTGCTTTCAAAAACCAATGTTGGCGTACTCGCCAAAGATATTCAGTCCGTTGTCCCGGAGGCGGTTAGTTCCCATAAGGGCAAGATCAACAAGGATGATACAGATGAAACCGATATATTAGACTTCAATTCTCATCCATTAACCTTTATTTTAATAAACGCTGTTAAAGAGTTGAAAGCTCAGATTGATTCACTAGAAGAACAAATTGCCGATTTAAAGGCGAAGGTAAAATAAGCAGAAGAAGATAGAGAAATTATCCATCTTTCGTGTTTAAGTTGAAATGAAACGCACAGTCGATATATTGCCTTGTTTTATAAGGCTAATTGTAAGCAAGCTTTTGCAAAACCGTATCAGTAGAGGCTTTGCAGACTTTTTTGCCCAGTATTTATCCATCTTAAAGGAGTTTTGGGCTGTTAGTCGTTCCCAAATCCTTAGCCCATGCGGTTTTACTAATTTCAGTGTTCGTAACCATCCGAAATTAAATATTAATAACGACCTTAATAGATTCTTTTCAACTTTATTACGAATGAACCGAAATTATTCACGAATCAAGGCAGGCTTTAGGTTATGCATTTACTGGAACTGGTCATTTACCACTAAAGGTTTTTTCGGTAATCTTCGGGTCATGATATCAGGATATAAGGTATATAAGTGTCAGGTCTTATTTCTTGCATAATCTCATATTCCCTTATTCACCATCCTGCTTACCGTTGAGTAATGTATCCCCAGATAGTCAGCAATCTCTTTCTGGCTGTATCCATATTTCTCTACAGCCTCTTTTGCCTTCTTGCTTAT
>Ga0315278_10000411_pt1 | contig 37863 bp, 33 predicted proteins | sample YL17G06_0_MG_FD_203880 | JGI IMG/M metagenome (GOLD analysis project Ga0315278, IMG submission 203880) | Sediment microbial communities from Yellowstone Lake, YNP, Wyoming, USA - YL17G06_0 | ecosystem: Environmental > Aquatic > Freshwater > Lake > Sediment | place: USA: Wyoming | collected... | reverse complement strand
TCACCGGTGTAAGTATAGCATACCGCATTATGATTTGCAAATAGTAGTCGCCCGGTCCGCGAATCCTTTCCCTATGATTGACTTTATGGAGTCTAATATGCTTTCCTGGTAAATAAATAGAAATGAAGGGGTGATTAATATATCCGGGTGATGACCAATATAGCCAAGGTGGTGATTAATATGGCTGAAGGGATGACTAATATATCGGTCGCGGTGATTAATATACTCGAAGCGGCGATTAATATAAGCGTCGTGGTGATCAATATGTTTGTCGCGATGATTAATATGAAAGAAGTGGTGATTAATAAAACTTTCGCGTCGATTAATATGATCGTCGCGATGAATAATATGGCTAAAGTGTTGATTAATATATTGAGATTGGTGTTTAATATAGCCTTATGACTCTTGTTCTTTTGGCTGAACAGGACCCGGCTGGCCCTGCTTGTTTTCCAGGAATTTCTGGACCTGGAGCAAAACTTCATAGCGCAGCACCGGGTATTTTTCCAGGTTATCCAGCAGCTCACGGTACTCTTCCCGCATTAATAGACTGTCGCGCTCATTTCCTTCTGTTTCGGCAATTTTCTGTTTATAATACATGGGCCCCCTGTTGACCAGGAGCCAGTCCAGCGAAACGCCAAACACGCTGGAAAGTTTAACCAGGGTCGAAAATTCAGGGAACCATTGACCTTCTTCATTTCTCTGGAAAGCGGCCCTGCTGATGTTAATTTTGCCCGCCATCTTATTCCTGGACAGTTCCAGGGTTTCGCGCAGTTGGGCCAGTCGTGCGCCAATGTCTTTGCGCAGTTTTCGTTTAAAGTCGGTTATTAATCTCATATCATTTACTCCTGGTTATATTATAAAGGAAAAGCCCACCGATTTCAAATCGCACAGGTGCACCAGGGAATTTTGTAGACGGGGGGGGCAGGATTCAAAAAAACGAATCGAACAAAAATATGTAAAAAAAAATATTTCTGTGATATAATTTCCTCTTACAGAAATTTGGCTGCTTGAAAGGAGGTGTTATGTTAAAACAAAACCTTAATAATATCCTGCATTTTGCCGCCCAGAAAGAGGTTTCCGATATCCATTTCCAGGTGGGGGTTCCCCCCATGGTGCGCCATAACGGCCAGCTTATTACCCTCAAACACCCGGCGCTCACCGAAGAGGATACCTGTTCCCTGGGAAGATATTTAACCAAAATCGAAGATGAAGAAAAATTCAGGAAAGAAATTAAAGAGTTCGACGGCTCTTTTTCTCTCCCCGGGGTGGCGAGATTCAGGGCAAATGTTTTCCGGCAGAATAACAAATACGCGGCTGTGTTAAGGGTTATTCCCTTAAAGGTTCGCGCCTTTTCCGAGTTGAATCTCCCCCCCATGATGGAAAAAATCGCGTTTATCCAGCGGGGCTTGATACTGGTCACCGGGGCCACCGGCAATGGAAAATCCACCACGCTGGCCGCACTGGTTAATCACATTAACAAAACCCGGAGAACCCACATCGTTACCATTGAAGACCCCATCGAATTCTTATTTGAGAATGACCTGTCCGTTATTTCACAGCGGGAGGTAGGTTCCGACACCGATTCTTTTACCACGGCCTTGCGGGCGGCAATGCGACAAGATCCCGATATTATCATGGTGGGTGAACTGAGAGACCTGGAAACCGTAGATACCTGCTTAAAAGCAGCGGAAACCGGCCACATGGTCATGGCTTCCATCCATACCCCGGACGTGATGCGCACCCTGGGACGTTTGCTCAGCTATTTCCCCCCGGAAGAGCAAATGACTGTCCGGCAGCGAATAGCAGAAAACCTCATGTCCATCATTTCCCTGCGGCTCCTGGTCAATATCGATAAAAGCGGCCTTATACCCGCTTGTGAGATCATGTTGACCAGTAAGACCATTGAAATGTGCATTAAGAACCCTGAAAAAACCGCGGAAATACCCAAATATATGTCCAAAAGCAAGGACATGGGCATGCAGACTTTTGACCAGCACCTGATGGAACTGGTTCGCTTAAAAAAGATTCGCATGGAAGAGGCCATGGCCGCCGCTGAAGAGGCCGAACAATTAGAGCGCGGACTGACCCTGGAAATGTAGAGAATATTGTAGGGAACAGGCATTGCCTGTTCCTCAAATACCCCGTTGGAACAGGCAATGCCTGTTCCCTACACGCAACCTCCTAACCAGGCGCCTTCGATTTTATCCTCAGTAATACCGGTAACACTTTGGGACCCTTTCCTAATAATATATGCCGCGGCCCCGGGCCGGGAAGCGACGACTGTTTTCAATTCCCCGTCGCTAAAATGCAGGGCCGCGCCATTTTCAGTGCCGATTCCCTCCGGCAGTTTTCCCCTGGCTATTAACCGGTGAAAAGCGGGCCGCCGCCCTTTATTTTCATAGTGGGCGCAGTGACTGCCTTTGAGAAACCCCAGGCATGGTTCCCCGCTTAACCGCCCCGGTTTGGAATCGGTTAAACCCGCTTCAAACCAACAGGACGCCCCGGCGCTGACGCCGGCCAAAAGTATCCCCGTCTGCCATGCTTTCTTTAAAATAATATCGAGACCAAAGGCCCTCCAGGCTGCCAACATATATCCCGTATGGCCGCCGGTGACATAAATAATGTCGTTTGCCAGTAAAAAATTTTCAAGGTCCCCCACGGGCAAGCCCGGGTCGGTCAGGGAAAGATGACGCGGAGAACACTCCCGCGTCATAAAAAACTCATAGAAATCCCGGATGTAGTCCATGTGATCCTTACTGGCCGTGGGAACCAGGCAAATCCCCGGTTTCTTTACCGGGCACTGGCTTAGAATATAGTCATCCAGGAGGGGGTTGCCCGGTTCCATGGAGAATCCGCCGCCGCCCATGGCAATAATTTGTTTTCGCTTTTCCATGGTTTCGCCTTCATCATTCATCATTCATCATTCATCATTAAAATTATATTTAAGTATACCCCATTTGGCTTTCCAGGTCAAATAATAAAGTAATCCTTCAATTATATCTTGACAACCGTTTTGGTTTTAGTTATCATAACATAGTGAAAATGAAAAAATTTTTCGGCAGTATCAAGAGTGCGGTATACAAATATAGGGCCATTCTCTTTATCGTTGGGCTCGCCTCCGCCAGCGTCGTGGGCGCATTGCATTTATTCAATGTTTCCAATGCAAAGAACGTCGAACTGGTTACCCGTTCCTTCCTGGTTACCGCCCAAAAAGCCTTTATCGACCTGGAAATCAATACCGGCAGCATGCTGTCCGCCACCCTCGAAGCCCTACTGATCAACCGGGAAATCGCCGCCCTTTTTGCGGCCAGGGACCGCGAAGGACTGTATCGCCTCACCCGGCCATTGTTCGAACACCTAAAGAAACAGAACAGCGTCACCCATTGGTACTTCTTAAACCCGGAACCGGAACAAACCTGTTTCCTTCGCGTCCACGTCCCGTACCTGTACGGTGATAAAGTTAACCGTATCACCATGGTCGCCTGCATCCGGACAAAAGAACTTGCGTTGGGAAAAGAACTGGGTCAAACCGCCCTGGCCCTGCGCGCGGTCCACCCCTTTTATTACGAAAATCGCTTGATCGGTTATATGGAACTAGGCGTGGAAATGGCGGATTTTTTCAACATGTTGAAACAACAGACCGGCAACGAATACGGCCTGGTGGTACGAAAAGATTTTCTCGATGAGACCCAGTGGGCTTCCGTCATTGCCGAGAAAAAAATCCCCAACAACTGGAATGATATGGAACACCTGCTGCTGATCAATAAAACCTCCGACTCCCTCAACCCGGAGGAGTTCACCAAAGAACTGGAAAACCCGGGGGCGATACCGGATGAAGGTCTTGTGCTGCAAAAGCTCAGCGAAAACCGCCGGGAATTTGTCAGGGGCATTATTCCTTTTTACGACGCCGCCGGCAGGAAAATAGGCGGGGTCATTATTCGTAAGGATATTACCCCCATATTCATCGCCATGCAAACCCAGAAAAAGGAAATCATCCTGATGCTTGTGCTCTTTATGGGGGTTATCACTTTTTTCATGATTTTCTTTCACAAGCGGGCGGAAAAAGAACTCAGGAAATACCGCAACCGGCTGGAAGAGATGGTCAAGGAAAGCACCGCCGAACTGCGGGAAATCAACCGGCGGTTAAACCTGGAAATCAAGGAGCACAAAGAGGCCAAGCGGGCGCTGGAAATGGAAGCCAGGGCCAGGGAAGATGCCGAACAGAAACAAATAAACGCCGTGAAACACGCCGAACGGTCCGCCCGCATGGCGTCCATCGGCGTAATGGCCGCCGGCATCACCCATGAGATCAACCAGCCCCTCAATGCCATCAAAGTGACCGCCGACAGCATCCAGTACTGGCACAAGCGCAACCCCGGCATCCTGCCCGAATCTTTCGTGGACCAATTAAATATCATTACCAGGAGCGTCCAGCGAATCGTGGAAATCATCCAGCATATGCGGGCTTTCTGGGTCGTCCCCCAAACCCCCGGCATCTCTGAAATCGATATTAACCAGGCGGTAAATAATGCCGTCGCCCTGACCCGGCAGCAAATCCTGGCCCACGGTATCCAATACCGGTTAAACCTGGATAGCGATTGCTCCCACTTAACTTTTAAAGGAAACCTTATTCATATCGAACAGATCATTGTCAATATTATCGTTAATGCCATCCATGCCCTGGACGGCCAGGACCGGCAAAATAAAGAAATCGAGGTGGTCACCCGCCGGCATGAACAATGGGTGGCGCTGGAGATAGAAGACAACGGCCCCGGGCTCCCTTCCGTCGATATCGACAAACTCTTCGATCCTTTCTTTTCCACCAACAACAGCGGTGAAGGCATGGGCCTGGGCCTGGCCATTGTCAAACGCTATATCGACACTTACAACGGCGTCATCGAAGCGCGAAACAACCCCGACTCCGGCGCCGTTTTTACCATCAAATTCCCGGTTTCTCAAAGCCCCGGGGAAAAACAGAAGGACCCTCATGAGAATATTACTGATCGATGACGATCCCTTAAGCCTTAAAGCCATATCCGGTTTTTTGACCCATCAATTGGGTCATGATGTCACCGAATGCGAGGATGGCTCCGCCGCATTAAAATCGTATACGGACAATCCCGTTCCAATGGTGATCTCGGATATCCGCATGCCCGGCGTGGACGGGATCGAACTGACCGGTTATATTAAAAAATCACCCGCCGGCAGGTTTACCGATATCATATTAATCACCGGTTACGGGAACATGGATTCCGCTATCCGGGCGCTGAGGGCCGGGGCTTACGATTACCTGCTGAAACCCATCGATGTCGAAGAACTGGCGGCCATCGTTTCCCGCGTGGAAGAGCACCTGTCCCTGTTAAAAGAAAACATCGACTTGCGGTTTCATTTTGAAACAAAAGTCGACCAGGCCGCCGGCGAGGTCCGGGAAAAGTATGAACGCATCCGGAGCGCTTACAGTAAGATCGTAGGCATCGGCAATGTCGGCATTTTTTCGGAAAAGATGCGCCGCATCCGGGAAGTGGCGGAAAAGCTGCACCAGGACCGTTCGCTGCCCATTTTGATCGAGGGAGAGACCGGGACCGGGAAAGAGGTGATTGCCCGCATGATTCATTACGGACATGGGGATATTACCACGTCGTTTGTTCCCATCAATTGCACGGCTATTCCCTCAAACCTGTTCGAAACCGAATTGTTCGGTTACGAAGAAGGCGCTTTCACCGACGCCAGGAAAAAAGGGGCCATCGGTAAATTCGAATTGGCCCAGGGGGGCACGATTTTCCTGGACGAGATCGGCGACCTGCCGCTGGAAATCCAGCCCAAGCTGCTGCGGGTACTGGAAGAGCGGGCATTATACCGCGTGGGAGGTTTGAAAAAAATCGCCCTGGATATCCGGGTTATTTGCGCCACCAATCAAAGCTTGCTGCAAAAGGTCAAAGAAGGCAAGTTCCGCCAGGACCTTTTTTACCGGTTGAATGTCGGTTATGTAAATATTCCTCCCCTGCGGGAGCGAAAAGAGGCCATTGCCTCCCTGGCCCGGATGTTTCTTTTGCGTTATGCCGAGAAGAAGAGTCGGCGGTTCCAGTACCTGCACCCGGAGGCGGCGACTATCCTGGAGAATTATCCCTGGCCCGGTAATATCCGGGAGCTGCAGAATACCATAGAGCGGGTGGTGTTGTTGTACGATGATCTTGAAGTACGTCCGGAGCATATCCGGTTTCTGACGCAGGGCAGCGGTGATTTTTCCGGGCAGGAGCTGGAGGAATTGGGGGACTGTCCTCTTGAGCCGGGGAATATCAAACTGCCGGCGGACAAACTGGATTTGAAGTCATTGGAGCAGGAGATAGTGAATAAGACCCTTTTGAAATTCAGCGGCAACAAGACCCGGGCCGCCGAGTACCTGGGTTTGACCCGCAGCGCGCTCCGAAGCAAACTTAAAGAGTAGAATCGCTTAAACCTTATTTCTCCCACAAGGATGAATGATCGCAGACATTAACTTCCTTATCTTTTTTTAACCTGGACTTTTCTTTGATCGCTTCGACAATAGTCGTAACCGGTTTCTCACTTAAATACCTTTGGGCGTCCACAGACTCCGGTTCAGCCAGGCAAGTCCATACTTTAAAAATTGCATCGTTGAAGGGAATTTCTTCCTCATCTTCAATACGCTTCAAAACCCTTTTAATATTTTCAGCCTGAACATTATATTTAATTTGAATTCTAAAAAGATCAAGGGAGGTATTCAATACCACTTCTTCTTTGTTCTTAATGAGTTTCAGTGCTTTGATGTACACGATATAAAATTCAACCAATCTCAAGGCGTCAGTGAGATTCCCTTCGATTAATTTCATCCAGGTGTTCAATTTTATTGTAAAAATCAATAAATCGAATTCTCCTTTTTCTTCTCCCTTTTTATCCAGGGATTTTTTGACGATATCCGATATATGATCCCGAAGAATGTCATACTGTTCAATTAAAATTAATAGGATGCTAAGTTTAAGATTGGATAACTTGCCTTCGCTTTCCTTTGTACCAATAAATTGTTTTATATATTCCGCAGGATTTAAATTTTTTACTAATGGAACAATTTGTCTATCGAATATTTCCTTGAGGTCAAAATCATCGGAAAAGTTGCCAAATTCAAAATCGATAAAACTTAATACCTGATGGATATCTTTATAGGCGAAAGTTTCTTGTTTTTCATCGAAGCATTGCTCCAACCTGTTTTTCTCTTTGCCAGGCTTTCCTTTTGAATAGACCATCGACAGCAGTTCCATCAGCCACCGGGATTCTTCCCAGTGGCTGCGGTCTCTCATCTGAAACCAGATGCGATAGAGGTAATCGCTAAGGCAATAATAATTGAATTTCCCTTTTGAAAATGCCACTCTTACATAACCATCATCTTTCAAAAGTTTCAGGTAGTTTCGAATTGAAGCTTGTGGAACTTCCAGGTGTCCTGCAATCTCCATCGGGCTTTGAGCAGGTTCAAAAGCCGCCAGCGTATTCACTATTTCTTCTAAATAACCCGGGATTCCACCCACAATGGAGTGAAAATATGGAGTTAATTCATCCAGCATCCTGGCCATAATCTCAATTATTTCTGCAGGGGTTTCCATACTGAAGATGTCGGCCAGGAATACAGCCGTCCTGGGATTCCCACCGGTGAACGAGTAAAGGGTCTTTAATCGTGCATCATTGCCGGCTGCCTTTTTAATTAAATCCGTTTGCTGCCATTGAGACAAAATATGTCGAATTAAAATTTTCATATCCTCAAATCCCAGGTAATCCAATCGCCGGATATGAAAAAAATGGTAAAATGGCTGACTGTGGTCGTGCAGTGCTCCAAATATATTGGTTGCCGACCCTACTATCAATATCGCTTTGCTGGTTTGCAAAAACGCCCTTAATTTCTTCTGCTCGATCACCGCAAGCTTTTTACCCAATAACTGCTGGAAATTCTCCGAAAGCAGCAAAATATGCTTCCCGGTTTCCTCGTAAAACCAGGAGATAAGCGAGAAATAATTATCCGCCCTTTCCGGTATAGGAGACCGCTTAACTTCCCGCATCTTTTGTTTCAATTCATTATATACCGGGTTTTCCTTTTCTCCAAACTCCAATAAAACCTCTTCCAATGCTCTTTCCAAAAAATTAGGGAGAGAAGCCGCCAGTTTCAATTCCTCGGGCAATAACGCAGGTATCCATCGTTTGCTTAGTTCCAGGTCATCTTTTGTTTTATAATAAAGAAGTGTCATCAAATGCGATTTTCCTATGCCCCTGGGCCCCACAATCAACCAGTGCTGCTTTGGTCCTTCATCTTTTTTTATATCCATTTCCTCCAGGATGGCATTTAAAATATCCCATTTATCTTTGCCCACCATCGAACTTTCTAATTGGCGATACGATTTTTTTTGGGGGTTATAAGCATACATCCGGGACCCCCTTTTTGCAGCTCCACCAATCCTTCAAAATAGGCGCCACAAACCTGAGTTTTCCATTATCATCGATATCCCTGGTGATATAACCTTCATATATCAACCTGTGCACTACCGATTGAAATTGCTCAACCGTGCATATATTATGCAAAAGCAGTCCGAAAATTTCCTTTTCATGTGCAGCGCCTGAGCATAAATGCTTTAGAATCGCCTCGGAACACTCTTTTTCTTGTAAAGATAAATAGTCTTCAAGTCTTGAATGATAATGGTTCAGATCGTGATTCCCCCTTCGCAGCATAGCCTCATAAATCGCCTTAACTCTCTCTTGTGGAAAATTCCTTTCTCTTGTTTCTCTTAAAGCTTTGACAAGTATCTGTCCATAATAAAGCGATCCTTCTATGATTTTGGAAACCATATAGACTACCCCATCCGGTTCTATTTCCAGGTTATATTTTTTAGCAAGAGATTCGATAAGAAGAAGTGCGTCTTCTCTTTTTATTGGGGGAATGACAAATGACTCCAGGTCATTAATCCGCTTTCCCAGTCCAAGTTCTTCCATGGTTTTTCTCAGGTGAATCGACCCGCAAAAGACAAATCGATATTTACATCCTTCTTCTTGTGTTTGACGCAAAGAACGAAGCCAGGCGGTGAGGCTGTCGATTGTATCTTTATATCGTTCCGGTTCCCTTTTTTTAAAATTCAATAACATATCCGGGAATTCGTCAAAGACAATGATGGTCGCTTTGTCAATTGAATCCAGGTGAGTAATCAACGGGGTAATCTCATTTTTCCACGCTGCCAGGTCGTAATTTCTTGTTTTTTCACGCAAGTCCAATTCAAGGCCCGCTATTTTGATCTTTCCCAACCGGGCGGCAATGGCATTCCAACTTTCGCCAAGCAGCTTATTTATTGAATCGATTTTTTTTCGAATGCGGTAAAGATTCAAAAGTTCTTTGAATAATCTAAGACAAAAATCATTGACGGTTTCATCACCTTCAAGCTCTAAAAATAGCACATTGAATTCCCGCCGATCATCTCTTTTTGCATTTTCCCGACGCAACAATTCCTTTATTACACTGGTTTTCCCGAACCTCCGAGGAGCTTCGATAATGACCGAGCATTTTCTCAACATTTTTTTAAGATCATTGACCAGGAATAACCGTGTCTTTAAGAAGTCTTTATCCGTTACCGGATTCCCCGTGATATTATCCATGGTTTTGCCTCCTTTTTCCGCAAACCAAACACATAAAACCTATTTTCAAAACCATCACGCTAATATAATACAAGATAAAAACCGGTCTGTCAATAGATGCGTTATGAATTTCATAACGTGACGAAATTCATAACGTGATGTTTTCCATAACGCAATGAAAATGGAAAGGGGAGAAACTCTGTCTGGCAAGATGTTTATTTTTAAAGAACTTTTTCCTCCACCCTTCCGTATTAACTTCCTAAACAATCAAATAAAAAAGGAGCATAGGACAATGATGATACAATCGAAAAACAACAAATCGCTGCCGGGTATATCGATGGCTGCCGTTTTAATCCTTATTTTCTCTTTTGTCGCACCGGTCGCCGCTGATTACCCGGGAGAAGTGCTAAAAGCCAGGCGTTCCATTAAAGGACCCATGATGGTTTCCCATATCCAATTCCTGGCGTCCAAATACTGCCGGGGCAGGGAAACCGGCGATTACGGCATGAAAATCGCGGATGAATATATTACCTCGGTACTTAAAGGCGCCGGGCTTCAACCTGCCGGCGAATTCGGCAGATATTTCCAGGAAGTGAAACTAATGGAAATATCCCTGTCCGACCGTATTCACCTCAAAATAGAAGATCAAACCGGAGGCGCTGCCACCATCAAAGACGCCAAGCTGGAATGGGATTACCTGCCGGTGAAGATCTCCGGGGAAATGGAAGCGTCGGCCCCCCTGGTTTTCGCCGGTTACGGCATTACCGCCCCGGAACATAATTACGACGACTACAAAAACCTCGACGCCAGGGGAAAAATCGTCCTGGTAATGCGCCATGAACCCGGTGAAAATACCGATTCAAGCCCCTTCGAAGGCCGAAAACTTTCAAAACACGGGACTTTCCTGGCTAAAATCCTGGACGCCCAGGCGCACGGCGCGGTCGGGATACTATTGGTTACAGACCCCCTGAACCATCAAGACCTTTCGGTCTCGGGCGGAGGTTTCCTGAGCGGTACCCAGTGGGCTTCACTGAGAGAAAAGCGCATGAAAGACGATGAAGATTTTAAGTATATGAAGTTTGAAAAGCATATGAAAATCGTGGGCGATGATTTCGGGGTGAAAATCCCGGCCGTACAGATCGATGGGAAACTGGCGGAATCGCTCCTGGGCGATAATTACTCCCTGCGCCGCCTCCAGGAAGAGATCGACAAAACACTGAAACCCCGTTCTTTTTCTCTCCCCGGGAAAAAAATATTCCTGGAGGTCCGATTCGAAACCAAACCCGTTGACGCCCATAACATCGTGGCCAAAGTGGAGGGCAGCGACCCGGTATTAAAAGATGAAGTCGTGATCGTGGGCGCCCATTACGACCATGAAGGCAAAGATAACCACGGCGATGTTTACCCCGGCGCCAACGACAACGCCTCGGGGTCTGCCGCTGTCATGGAATTAGCCCGCGCTTTCCGCGAATTGGAACCGAAACCCAAACGCACCATCCTCTTTATCCTTTTCACCGCCGAAGAAAAAGGCTTGCTGGGCGCACGGTATTACGTGGATAACCCCCTGTTCCCCCTGGAAAAAACAGTGGCCATGATCGACCTGGATATGATAAGCCGGAACAACGTGGACCAACTGAGCCTGGTGGGAAAATACCAGTACCCCCAATTGTTCAAAATTGTCGAGGTCATCAACAAAAATACCGCCAATTTTGAATTGAATTCCAACGTGGATGCATTTATCCGGAATTCCGACCACTTCCCCTTTATGCGTAAAAAAATCCCGTCCCTGTTTTTTAACTCCGGGGAACATGCCGATCTGCATACCCCCAGGGATACCGTGGACCTTATCGATGCGGAAAAAACGGAAAAAGCGGCGCAGCTTGTTTTTCTTACCCTCTGGGAAATCGCCAACTTGCCCCCCGGTGCACAGTCCCAGTTGGGAATGAAAAAATAACATGACGGAGGATAACATGAAGAAAAGTATATTAATCGTAATAATAATGTTTTTGATATCTTTGACCCCCTGGTCGCAGGGTACCCTGGGCGCCCAGGAAGCCCAGACCGCCAAAGAAATTGTCGATAAATCCATCGCTGCTTTGGGCGGGGAAGAGGCCGTCAAAAAACAACTGGATTTCAGTGCAGAGGGACAATTCAGAATCTCTATGCGCATGATGGAACTTTCCGGGGAGGCTAAATGGATATTTCAAGCGCCCAAATCCTGGAATAAATTTAAGGTTTCTTTTGCGGGAACCGAGGTAACCCAGACCCAGGCCTATGACGGCAAGAGCGCCTGGATGGAACGGATGGGGACCCTGGCAGATCAACCGACGCTGAACAGCGAATCAGACCTGGCCCATAACATCGGACTGCTGATGGAAAAGAATGCCACTTTCTCCCTGGCCAAAGAAACCGAAATCGAAGGGAAAAAAGCCGTGGGCGTCGAAGTGGATTTTAAAGGCAAAAAAACCACCTTTTTTATCGACCGAGAAAACTTCCTGCCCGTGGAGATAGTATTTGAAGACTACTATTTCGGAGAAAGCGCTACCCGGGAACTGCTGGAAAAGCGAATCCGCTGCCTCGAGTATAAAAATATCGCCGGGGTGTTATTCCCGACGAAAACTGCTTTCTACCTGAAAGGGAAAAAACTTTTGGAACTGGATTTCGATAAAGTAATGTTTAACCAGAAATTCTCGGCCGATATCTTCGCCCGCCCCGACCAGGAACTGGACCTGAGATATATGGAAGAAATGGTTAATTAAGGGATCTGGGATCAGGAATCTGGGATTATGAAATTGCAGGATTTTTATTTTGACTTGCCAGAAGATCGAATTGCGCGGTTCCCGGCTGAAAAACGGGATGAATCACGCTTGATGATGGTGGAGAGAAAAAGCGGGCATATCTCCCACTACCGGTTCAAAGACATTGCCGGCCTGGTCGGTCCGGATGATTTCCTGGTGGTCAATAATTCGAAAGTCATCCCGGTCAAGCTATTCGGGAAAATAGGGGATGGCAAAGTCGAGCTGCTGATTACCAAAATCGATAGGGAAAACAATCAAGTCGAGGCCCTGACGCTTCCGGCAAAGAAGTTTAAACCCGGAGCCCGGGTGGAATTGGAAAACCGCCTATACGCCGAAGTGGTGGGGGCAGGGTCCAGGGGCAGGCGGGTATTGACGTTCAATAAATCTCTCGATGAAGTTCTCAACGCCGGTTTTGCCCCCCTGCCCCCGTATATTAAACGAAAGGCCGATGAAGCCAGGGCGTTTAGAGATTTTGACCTGGAAAGGTATCAGACGGTCTATTCGAAAACACCGGGTTCTATTGCCGCGCCTACTGCCGGACTGCATTTTACCCCGGGATTGATGGCTGAAATTAGAAAAAAAACCGAAATCGTTGAGATCACCCTAAATGTGGGGGAGGCCACCTTTCAAAAGATAGAGGTAGAAGATATATCGCGGCATCGCATGGGCCGGGAGTATATTACCATAACGCGGCAGGACCGGGAACGCATCCGGCGGTTGAAGGAAACAAAACATCTTATCGCCGTGGGTACGACGTCGGTTCGTTCGTTGGAGACGTATGCCCTGCAAGAACCCCAGGAAGAGACGTTTTATTCCGAGATATTTATTTCGCCGGGGTTTCGGTTCCGGATGGTGGATAGATTAATTACCAATTTCCATTTGCCCGAATCGAGTCTCTTTATCCTGACTGCTGCTTTTAGTGGGCTCGAATTAATGAAAGAAGCGTACCGGGTAGCTATCGAAAGTGGTTATCGCTTTTTCTCTTACGGCGATGCCATGTTTATTATTTAAAGGCCTAATTGATTAAACAAATCATCCAGGTTCCTGGTTTTAACTAAGTTTTTGCCTTCATCGGAATCTTTAAAGGCCTGGATCGTTTCTTTATTAGGTGTTTTACTTTTGAAGGGTAATCTTTTGAGGGCTTTTACTTTGCTATAAAAAAGGTTAATGGCTTCAGATGCAGAGATTCCCAGGGTTTTGAAAATAGAATCAACTTCTTCTTTTAATTTCGGCTCTACTTTTATACTAATCGAAGCTGTTTTAGCCACTTTTTTACCTCCAGTCCATAGATCGTTTAACCTCGCTTGAGGTGTTTATATAATAATATGATAATCATCTTTTGTCAATCCCCCCGCCCCCGCCGTGGGGACTAATTTTTGCCTGCCCCCCAATTTCCTCTTTTGTTAATCAAAAATTTTTGGAAGTCCAGGAACCTTTTTATAAAAAGGTTCCTGGCCGCCGGAGGCAGCATGCTGCTGCACCCTATTGCACGGCTGATCCGCTTTCCGATAATTTAACCCCGGCATTCAAATTTTGAATGGGCGAAAGTAGATTTCTGCCGCCGGAGGCAATATCTATTTGTTTTATTTAGTGAAACGGTCGATGACGCGGCTGATGGACCGTTGGCACACGGGACAGAATGTTAAATCCCGGGTGAACATGATGCAATTAATGGCTGAGCGATACATTCCTTTGGACAGGTACGCGGCCCCTTCAAAGGCGCCGGCTGCGCCGGCGTATTTCATTTTGGAAAACATTTCGATTTCTTTTTCCTTTTCTTTTTGAAAAAGCGCTTCCATTTCTTCTTCTTTGGCCCGGGTTTCTCTTAAGCGCTGCCTCTCTTTTTGGATAGATATGCTGTAAGTCTCGAAAGTCTCTTTATCCCACGGCGTAGGAATCGGGGTCCCGGGTTTTACCAGGTCTTTCCATTTGAAATTATCTTTATCCAGCAGGGCCGTAACATTCGGCTCCCAGGGTTCAACGGTTACCTTGCCGTCCAGTTCGTAGGAAACCTGTGAGGTATAATACTCATCCGCCAACCCGGCAAAATGATGCCCGAACTCGTGGATAATGAGATAATCGGAAAAAGCGTTGTCGGCGGCCAACGATGCATATAAACCATAAATACCGCCTCCGCCGTAGGTCCTTTCATTGATTAGAATAATCGTGGCTTCATAAGGAACCGCGGAAGCAATGTCCCGCACTGTTCGGTTATCATAGGTCAGGGCGTAGCGCTCGGAATCGAAAGTGCTGTAGTGAACCGATAAAGGCGTGCGTTTAAAGACGCCGAAATGGGGCCGGCTGACCCCGGAAACCGGCGCAGGGGTTTCCACGGCCCGGACGTTGAAATCCGCTTTCCTGGATTTGTAAGGTTCTACGCTGAACATCGCGCCTATCAGGCGTTGGGTATCGCCGCGGAATTTTCCCATTTCTTCTTTGGTGTAACCGTCTCCCAGGACAACGATATCCACTTTTTTCTCGGTTGGGCCGTTTTCCATGACCGTAAATATATTGTTGGCATGCAGCAAATCCGCGGGATTCACGCGGCGTGAACCCGGATCGATTTCGGTATTCCATATCTCGACAAATCGATTCAGGTTATCCCTTTTTTTTATTACCACCTTTACCGTTTTTTTGGGCCAGGGGAACCGTATCGATTCGTGGAAAGCGCCCCACTCTTTTTTGGCCTCGCCCGTGGTTTGCCATTCGCCGAAGATGCCGGCAAAACCCCCTGAGAAGAGAAGTACATCGTTCTCTTTGGCGAAGATTTCAAATCGGTATAGACCCAGGTTTAAGTCATCTCTGAGCCTGGTTTTGCCGCCCGCCCACTTTCCATCGGAAACGATTCGGTCCACTGCAAAATGTTCCTGGTCGGAATTCCCGGAATGGAAATAATCGAGCCTCATGGTTTTGTCTTCAAAATGTGCGGCGAACGGGACATTGCCGCTGTCGGAACCCTGGATGCCTGCGAAAGGTATCGTCATCATTACCCCCAAACAAAGAATATACAAAAAAATTCTTTTCATGGCTGCCATATTGAGTGTCATAGAATAACTCCTTTTTGTTTTTTTGTTAGAATCCATTATAGCTCAATAAATATAAAATTACAATTTTATACCCTGTAACTGATGGGACCACCCGGCGAGTTCCCCCGGCAATAAGGTTATCCATAACAATAATGGTAGGGACTTGAAATCAAAAAAATTATCGGTTAAAATATAATCCTTAAATTGGAGGACCTATGGCAATAGCGTTGAGGAAAAATAATGAATTATTTACATATGGCGATTACATGACATGGCCTGATGAAGAGAGATGGGAGCTTATCGATGGCGTCCCCTATGATATGACGCCGGCCCCAAATCGTTATCACCAATATACGTCCGTGAAATTACTTACTGAGATAGCACAATTTCTGAAGGATAAGAAATGTCAGGTTTATGCCGCTCCTTTCGACATCAGGTTCCCGGAAGCCAATCAAAACGAAGATGAAACTCTCACCGTGGTACAGCCGGATATTTCCGTGATCTGTGATCATTCCAAATTGGATAGCAAAGGCTGCAAAGGGGCGCCGGATTGGATTATCGAAATTCTCTCCCCGGCCACTTCAAAGAAAGACCGGGTGATTAAATTTTATACCTATGAACGGTTCGGGGTCAAAGAGTACTGGCTGGTTTCGCCCGATGACAAAACCGTGGAAGTGTTCATCCTGGGAGAAAACGGAAAATACGGCAGACCTGAATATTATACTGAAGAAAAAATAATCCCCTGTTTCACACTGGAAGGTCTAAATATCAACCCGGCAGAGATATTTGTAGAAGAATAAGTATCGAAGGCTAAATTCAGGCAAAATTTCGTGATCATCAGACTCCGAAGGCTAAATTTAAACAAAATTTCATGATCGTCAGACTTCGAAGGCTAAATTCAGACAAAATTTCATGATCGTCAGACTTCGAAGGCTAAATTCAGACAAAATTTCATGATCGCCAGACTTCGAAGGCTAAATTTAGGCAAAACTTCGTGATCATCAGACTTCGATGGCTAAATTCAGGCAAAATTTCATGATCATCAGACTTCGAAGGCTAAATTCAGAGATCGATGGCAAAAATCAGGCATCGATGGCAAAATTTAGCCTTCTCTCTTGCAAATCCAATTGCTTTCCGGTAGAATTTGTCTTACGATAAAGGAGTTCGATGATGGAGTCTATTAAAAGTATTCGCATATTGGAAAAGGAAGCCAATAAACGGGGAGACCTTTTCACCCGGCTGATGAAAGACCTGTTCCTGGTACTGGGTTACGATAATCCGCGCTTTAATATTCACAAAACGGGCCGTGAAATGGATATAGAAGCGGTGCACCGAACGGAAAAGAAACGCATGTTCGCCGAATGCAAAGCCACCAAAGAGAAATCCGGGGGCGACGATATTGATAAGTTTGTCGGCGCGCTGGACGTAGAGCAAAGAAAATCCCCCGGTTCAGCGATCGAGGGTTATTTTGTTTCTCTTTCGGGTTTTAAAGAATCGGCCATCGAGCAAGAGAAGGAGGCGGGCAATAACCGAGTGATTCTTATGAATGGGCAGCGGGTTATCGATGAATTGATCCGGGGGAACATTATTGCGTCGCCGCTAAAAGCGATGGAATGCGCTGTTCACTGCGCCGCCGGGCATGGGGAAAACGTAAAGGCGGATGAATCTTTCGAACTGCTGGCCCATGATACGGGCTGGATATGGCTGGTCTATTTCTTGCGCAATAAACAGAAAACGCATTTTGCGCTGATCCACGCGGATGGGGAAGCCCTAGCGCAGGAACCGGCCCAGGCTGTCATTCATTCCGACCAATCGGTGGGCGGCGACCTTCATACCCTGGAGTATTTACCGCCTGCCGGGCATCCATCCATATCGGAGAAGCAGGTGAAGGAGGCCCATGAAAAATATCTCGGCTACCTGGAGCAGGAATGCGGCGATATTACTTTGGAAGGAATGCCCGCCGATCAGGAAGTGGGCCCACGGCGTCTCAACCTGGAAAATATTTTTGTTCCCCTGCATCTGGTGGCTTCCGTCGAACAGGAACAGATGCAGGATTTGCATGCTTCCGCAGGGGACATTCCCGACCAAGTAATGCCACAGGAACAGGAACGCCAACCGGTGGGCAAGGTTCTTTCAAAGTGCACACGCCTGGCCATCCTGGCCGCCCCGGGCGCGGGGAAAACCACCCTTATTAAACGACTGGCAGTGGCTTACGCTTTCCCGGAACGGCGCGCCCTTATCGCGGATGAACTGCCGGACAAAGATTGGCTGCCGCTGCTGATCCGGTGCCGGCAACTGGGTGCGGCGGTTTCATCGCCAATAAGCGATATTTTGTGTGCTATTGCAGCGCGGGCGGAATTAAATAATTGGAAAGAGGCTTTTTCCTTGCTGGTGAATCGCGCTTTGCGGAATGGTAATGTGCTGCTCCTGGTGGACGGGCTGGATGAAATCTCGGATGAAGGCAGCCGGGTGGGGTTTGTCACGCAATTGCGCACTTTCCTGGCCACTTACCCCAATGTAAACGTGGTAGTAACCTCCCGTGAGGCGGGTTTTAGAATCGTGGGCGGCGCATTGAGCGCCCAATGCCGACATTATCGGGTGGCGGATTTCGATATTAACGATATCAAACGATTAACTTTAGCCTGGCATAAGGAAGTGATGGGCGATCGGCCCGAATTGCGCGAAGAAGCGGAAAAACTGGTAAAGAAGATCTATGCATCGGATCGGGTGCGGCAACTGGCAAAAAATCCCTTACTGCTGACCACACTCCTGCTGGTCAAACGATGGGTGGGGCAGCTTCCCACCCGGCGGAGTGTGCTGTATGGTAAGGCCATCGAAGTGTTGTTAATGACCTGGAATGTCGAAGGTTACGCGCCAATGGAACTGGATGAAGCCATCCCCCAATTGGCATTTGTCGCGTTTACCATGATGAAAAAAGGCGTCCAGCGTATCTCATCGCGGCGGTTGAACGAGGTCCTGACGTCTGCACGAAAAGAGATGCCGGAGGTGCTGGGATATACCCGGCATAGTGTCGCAGAGTTCATTAAGAGGATCGAGTACCGCAGCAGCCTGCTGATGTTAAGCGGGTATGATATCGAAGACGGCACATTGGTTCCCATGTATGAGTTCCGGCACCTGACCTTCCAGGAATATTTAACGGCACGGGCTATAGTCGATGGTTATTATCCCGGACGCAAAGATAACGATACCTTGCTGAGCGTCCTCGAACCTCACTTAGAGGATGAAAAATGGAAAGAGGTTGTCCCTCTGGCCGCGGTATTGGCCGGTAGAAACGTGCAGTCCCTGGTTCAATATCTGATTGAACTGTGTAAGAAATTAAATAGCCCTCATGCCGATAGTTCCCCAATATCTCCCGCGGCTCTTTTGGGACAATGTATTCTTGATGAAATTCAACTGGCGCCGAAATTATTGGAAGAGGCATTGGAGTGGATTGCACGACGGATAAGTCCGCCTTCTTCTCTTATTCTTTCTCTGCTCGAGAGTAGATATGGAGAAGTACTTTTAAAAGTGGTACAGGATGCATATTTAAATTCTGATACAGATTTGGTCTCCCTTGGAGGGGCATTGGGTGATATCTATTTGCATCGGATGGGTTGGAAGGACGAATCAGATCAGGGTATTGCCCCACATCTTTATGAGAAAACCACAAATCTATTGGATACAGACAATACGCTTCAAAAGGCAATCGGGGTATTGGTTGTCATTTTTATCGCATTCTACTTCTTTGAAAAAACGTTTCCGCCCTATTTGAAAAAACAACTAACAGTATGGGGGGGTGCGATTGTATCTGCTCTTTACTCAGAAATTCCCCACCTTCATTTTGCTGCTTGCTGGGCTTTTATCTGGTTGGGAAGAACGGTAGCATGGACACCTGAAAGTCATCCGGCTGTTCTTTCGCGTCTGCTGTATCTCTGGGAAAATTCCCCTCTTCCCGATGTTAAACATACAGCAGCATTGGCCATTACATCTCTTCCAATATTCGATCGAGATATAAAGTCGCTTCCCGAGCCAAACGTAGATTCGATCAGCTTTATAAAAGAACAACTATTACTTGAAGAACGTTGGGTGAAAGAGGCTGCATTGGTTATCGCCTTTTACTGGAAGAAACCCTGGACGGATGATGAGTTGGCGAAAAAAATTAAAGGTATTAAATCAACTGGACTGGTTGGGTGGATAAGAACCCGATCCCTGATGCTTGAAGCGCTAAATGCTAAATAGCGGGACTGCGGAGCCATCCTGAGAAGGCCGCAGGAACTCTGGACCATCTCATGGCGTAACGTGGCTTTTAAGCGCCAGGCATAAAGGCAGGAAACCGGGCAGCCAGAAAAAAGAACCAGGAGTTGAAATCTAATAACAATTGCGTTATACTATGAATAAAAATGGATGATGAATAATGATTGAAAATATTAGAGTTTATGTTGATACTTCGGTGTTTGGCGGCGTTTTTGACAGTGAGTTTGATCTGGCAAGTCAAAAATTCTTTGACCAGGTAAAGCAAGATGAATTTAAACTGGTAACTTCCGCTGTAGTCTATGAAGAAATCCTACCAGCCCCTGAAGAGGTACGGCAATTCTTTGATGAAATGCTCCAATTTGCGGAAATTATCGAAGTCACCCGTGAGGCCCTTGATTTGCGAGATGCTTATATGAAAGAGAACATTGTGTCTCCAAAGTACCTGGATGATGCGCTGCATGTTGCTTTAGCAACGGTATCAGGCTGTCAGATTATCTTAAGCTGGAACTTCAAACATATTGTTCATTATCATAAAATTCCTTTGTATAATGCCATCAATACTTTAAAAGGGTATAATCATATCAAGATTTTTTCTCCATTGGAGGTTATAAAATATGATTAAAAAAAACTTTGATTGTGTGGAGATGAAACATAAAAGTGCGGAGAAAATAGCTCAAAAAATTTCCGGTTTATCGCCTCAACAAGAATTAGAATTCTGGAGAGCCAGTACTCAAAACCTGGTAAAAAGTGGAAAACAACTAAACACGAAAAGGGAGTCTATCTCCGCATCATCAGTCCTCTAATTCAACCGGTCAGGGGTGATTGGCGATTGGTGAGACCCCTGGAAGTTCGTAAGGCAAGCTTTTCTCTCATTTTTCCATTTATTCTCCTCGCGTCCCTTCGCGTTTTTCGCGTGTTTCGCGGGCTATCTTTATATGGAATGATGAATGATGAATGATGAAGAAAAAGAAGCCAACGTATGACGCCAATTACCACAAATTTCGGTAGGGGCTTGATTTATCAAGCCCTGCACAAGCGATTCACCTTTCGGGTTTGATGAATCAAACCATGCACAAACGATTCACCTTTCGGGTTTGATAAATCAAACCCCTACCAATTTGCGCCCTGCGCAATACCTTTTCGGATAGGCTCTAACTATTTTAAACAATGAATCTTCCAATGGAAACTGATGAATGGTATAATGATTCCCTGGTGTTGGCTGACGCCGTGCACAAAGGAAAAAGTTTTACAAACAGCAAACAAAGGAGAATTATTAATGACTACTCAGATTGACCACAGCAAGGCGAGAGTGAGAATTGAAGCCTATATCAAGGAACTGGCATCGCAGATCATGGAACTCCTGTCCGAAGTGACCTGCAAGGGAGAGGGATTACAATGAACCACCTAGAAAACAATTCGTTATACATCGCCGTATCCCTGGTTATTGCCGAAGCGAGAAAACACTCATATACATCGGTTAATACTATTCTTTTGGAAACCTACTGGAAAGTTGGGAAACTGATTTGTGAAGATGAAATGCAAGGGGAAAAAAGGGCTCATTACGCCAAAGGAGTTCTTAAAAAACTGGCAAACCAATTGACATTAGAATTCGGCAAGGGTTTTGACGAGCGTAATCTTAACAATATGAGGGCCTTCTATCGTGTGTTTCCAATTTGGAACGCAGTGCGTACCGAATTGAGTTGGACTCATTACAGGCTGTTATCACGGATCGAAGATGAACAGAAGAGGCAATTTTATCTCAACCAAAGCATTGAGGCCGGATGGGATAGCCGTACCCTGGGTCGCAATATCAACACACTCTATTTTGAACGGCAATTACCCCTGACGACCCTGGAAAGAAAAAAAACAGTGAAGTCCCTGAAAGATCCCTATATCTTTGAGTTTTTGGGGCTTACTCAATCGGTACGACATCACGAGCGTACCATTGAGAGCGGCCTGATTGATCATCTACAAAGTTTCCTACTGGAATTGGGTAAAGGCTTTGCATTTGTAGCGCGTCAACAGCATATTGTCACCGATTCCTCTGATTTTTTTATTGACCTTGTATTTTATAATTACCATTTAAAATGCTTTGTGCTTATTGACCTGAAAACCAACAAGCTTACCCATCAGGATATTGGGCAAATGGATATGTATGTCCGCATGTATGAAGACCTGAAAAAAGGGCCGGATGATAATCCGACTATTGGCATTATCCTGTGTACCGAAAAGGATGAAACTATCGTGAAGTATTCCGTTCTGGCAGAGAACAAAAGTCTTTTTGCCAGCAAGTATCTGCTCTATCTGCCCAAAGAGGAGGATCTTATCAATCTGATCGAGCAGGATCGCGAACGTTTTGCCCTGGAGTTGGAGTATGATGAGGCGGAGGCAAACGATGAAATATAAATCCGATCCGAAGAAGAACCCTACACAAATGATTCACCTTTCGGGTTTGATAAATCAAACCCCTACCAAACGGCGGCGCACCAATAAGTGCGTCGAGATATGGCCCGAAGGGCCTTCATAGGGTGGCCGCGCCGCGGCCTTTTCATTGCAGTGCATATATTGACCGGACGAGAGAAAAGATATATTATATAGTCTCAAACTTTCATTTTACATTTTTTTAAAGGAGGTTCGGAACAATGAAAATAAGGCAATGGAAATTTAGTGCTTTTTTATTTTTAGGGGTCGCGCTGCTGATGCTCCTGGCGCTCCTGTCACCCATACCGCCCCTGTACGCTCAAACGAAAGGCGAAGAAGCGATCGATCTGAAAGAAGGTTGGAAATTTATCCCCGGAGATAACCCGGAATACGCGGCCCCAGGATATGATGACTCCCAATGGGTTGCCATCACGGTGGATAAAGTCTGGGAAGAACAAGGATATGAAAAACTTGACGGTTTTGCCTGGTTCAGGCTGAAAATATTCCTGCCCTCCGGCTTGAAAGAGAAAGCGTATTTAAAAGAGGGCTTACGAATATTCCTGGGCAAAATCAATAATTTCGACCAGTCATTTTTAAATGGCGCCATCTTTGGCATTAACGGGAAAATAGTCCCCCCGAATACCCCCATCGATAACGAATACACCAAAGCCGACCCGCAATTGTGGAACTACAGCCGATGCTATATGCTCCCCAGCGATGATCCCCGTATCCTCTGGGATAAAATCAACGTGATCGCAGTCCGGGTATTCGATGAAGGCGGACTGGGCGGATTGCACTCCGGCGACGCCAATATACGCATGATTTCCCTTAAAGACTTTTTGACCTTTGATAATATCGACCGACCCTTCGTATTTAAAGCCGGCAAAATCGGCAAAACATTTTCAATTGCCAATACTTCTCCGAAATATACCCTGGAAGGAACCTTTACCATCGACGCGAAACTGAAACCAACGGGAAAGGAAATCTTCAAAAAATCCACTTCTTTAAAAATCGCTCCAAATTTTTCCCAGGAATTCTCAATCCAGTTAGGAAGCCAGGACCAATCCTGTATTGTTTCCTGCCGGTTTGAATTTAGCGGGACCCGGGAAGTCGCATCGATCCGGGAAGAATCTCCTTATATCCTGACGCCGGCGCCGCCGGTGGAACCAAGAATCAACGGCACGCGAGTAACCGGAGCAAGACCCGGCCGGCCGTTCCTGTTTACCATTCCTGCCACGGGCTCGCGGCCCATGAATTTCGACGCAGTCAATCTCCCCCAGGGACTCCAGGTGGATAAAAACACGGGCATTATGACGGGCCGGATCAACGAACCGGGGGAATATACGGTAACCCTCATGGCTAAAAATGAAAAGGGCGAAGCCTCCGCCGCTTTGAAAATCATTATCGGCAGCCAGGTGGCGTTAACGCCCCCAATGGGTTGGAATAGCTGGAATTGCTGGGGATTAACCGTGGATGAAACAAAAATCCTGGCCAGCGCCCGGGTGTTCAAGGAAAAAGGACTTCTCGACCATGGCTGGACCTATATCAACATCGATGACGGCTGGGAAATCAAAGGAGACTCGACTTTGCCCAAACGGGACGCGCAGGGAAATATCCTGACCAACGAGAAATTCAAAAATATGAAAGCCCTGGGGGACAGCATCCATGCCCTGGGATTGAAATACGGCATCTACACTTCCCCCGGCCCGCTGACATGCGGGGGCTATACCGCCAGCTACCAATATGAATCCAATGACGCCAATTCCTTTGCCCAATGGGGCATCGATTACCTGAAGTACGATTGGTGCTCTTATGAACAAATAGCCAAAGATAAGTCGCGGCCCGGGTTAATGGCTCCTTATATAGTGATGCGGAAGGCCCTGGAGCGCGTGGACCGCGATATCGTTTATTCCCTGTGTCAATACGGGATGGGAAACGTTTGGGAATGGGGCGCGGAAGTCGGCGGCAATCTCTGGCGCACCACCGGGGATATTACGGATACCTGGGAAAGCATGAGCGAAATCGGTTTCAAGCAAACAGAGAACGCCAAATATGCCGGCCCCGGTCATTGGAACGACCCGGATATGTTGGTGGTCGGCTGGGTCGGTTGGGGACCCAACCTGCACCCCACGAAATTGACCCCGGATGAACAATACACACACATCAGCCTCTGGAGTTTACTTTCCGCGCCGCTGCTGATCGGCTGCGATCTCGAACGTCTTGATGAATTCTCATTGAATCTTCTTACCAATGATGAAGTGCTGGCGCTCGATCAAGACCCGCTGGGAAAACAAGCGACGCCCGTAATCAAGAAAGGCAATATCCAGGTGTGGGTAAAAGAATTGGCGGACGGGACAAAAGCGGCCGGCATTTTTAACCTGGGCAAAGAGTCTGAAAATTTCACGTTAGAACTGGGCGACCTGGGCATAAAAGGAAAAGTGGAAGTCCGAGATATCTGGAGGCAGAAAAATCTCGGGTTGAAAGAGGGCCGACTGGAAACAATCGTTCCTTTTCATGGAGTTGTTCTTTTAAAATTAAAATAAAAAACAAGGAGAAAAAGAGAAGAAATCCTTGGTGCGCCGTCTTTTGGTAGGGGTTTGATTCATCAAACCCGAAAGATGAATCGCTTGTGCGTGGCTTGATAAATCATGCCCCTACAATGAACGGAGGAACTGCTATGAAAGCGATTATTTTCGACATGGATGGCTTGATGATCGACAGCGAACGTCTGTACCGGCAAGCCCAACACGATATTGCACGACAATTCGATAAAATAATGACGGAAGAGATACGCATGAAAATGATGGGCAGGAAACCCATCGAAAGCCTTCGATTATTTGTAAAAGAACTGGATATCCCCATGGACCCGGCAGAACTCCTGGAGAAACGAAACGATGTCATGAGAGAGAAACTGAAAAACGACCTGGTTCCTATGCCGGGTCTGACACATATCATCGATACATTCCATGGTAAATTGAAATTGGCCGTCTGCACCGGGGCGCAAGAAGAATTCTTGGATATCGTGGTCGACCAATTGGGCATCAGGGATAAATTTGCCGTATTGCAGAATTCCGATGACATTGAAAACGGGAAACCACACCCTGAGATTTATTTGAAAACCTGTCAACGGTTAGGCCTGCCACCCGGGGAGTGTATCGTGCTTGAGGATGCGTTAAACGGGGTCCTGGCAGGCAAGCGGGCGGGATGTTATGTTATTGCGGTTCCAACGGAATATACCAAAGACCAGGATTTTGAAGCCGCGGATTTCATTGCCGACAGCCTGTTTGATGCCGCAATTCATATTGGGGCTTCTCACTAAGTTTATACCCCTTCCCTATGTGGTTCCCGTGATGCGGATTTCCGTCACACCCACGTCATTTTTCTTCGTAAGCAAATCGGTCACCTCGACGAAAACCTTATAATTCCCGGGTTTTACCTTTTGATTGAGCGCAATCTTAAAATCCAGGCTTTCTCCCTTTGCTTCGGTTTCTTTCTTCCGGTCCAGGATAAATCGTGATTCCTTCTCGTCAAAGATACTGATGCGGACCCTGATTTTTCCACAGTTCACTTGCTCCACCAGGTCCATTTTATAATTTTGAACCGGGAAATTAAGAATGCCGTCTTTAAACTGGATAACGCCCAGGTTAATCTGGGGCATTCCCTTCTCTACCTTCTCAACAAGGTTTTGAAAAGACGCCCCCCTATCCCCGTCGTCATAAACCACCTCGTAATCGCCATTATTGGTCTTGACTTCTATTTTATTTTTTTCCCGCCCCCCGGGCTTGTCGGGCGCATAGAACAATTCATAGAAAACATCCTCGCGAGAAGAGACCTCTTTAAAGAATTTTTCGGTTTTGTTAGAGCGAAAAATCTTACTGCCGGTCAATTCGGTTAATCTCCTTAACAGGCTTTCTGAGCTTATGGCAATGGGATCATAAGAGAAATTCGAGTTGGATAATATCCTATTCCTTGACCCCATCAAGATAGTATGAAATGAGGCCCCTGTATTTAAGAAAAACTTGCTGATATCCTTTTCCGCGATTTCATCGGGCGCGACCCCTGCCTTCATTATTTGATCGAAGTAATAAATAGATTGGCTTAACGAACTATCCAGGCTGGAGAAGGGTTTTACCCGGGGGAAATAGCCGATCTGGTAAAAATTTAACACCCATTTTTGCATATCCTGTTTCTCAAGGTACTGGGCCAGTTCTATATATTGTCGGTCATCCAGCATCATGAAATCATTTTTAAATTCTTTAAGTAAAAGGGTGTAATTGTCTATGAAATATTGCCGTGCGATACTTGCTGCTTCGCCACTATTGGCTTTCAATAAATCCAGGTATTCCTGGTACAGGGTGTCGATGCTCATGTCCAGCCGCGCAAATTTACTGCGATTTTTTGCGATTTCAATATCGATAATATGTTCTACTCGTTGTCTATCGACTACCGGGTCCAATACCATCCTTTCGCCCAGGGCAATACTATTGGAAACCAGCATCAAGCGGTCGCCCGGCAGCAGGATATTTTCGAAAAAGGGCTTGACGGCTTTTTTCATATCGATCCTGTAATCGCTGATGTTAAATAGCAATAAGAACAGCCGCGGCTTCAGGTTGACTCTTGCCCCGGGTCCGGGTTTGTCCCGTGTGAGCTTTTGAGTTATTTCTACCGCCTCCCGGATTTCCATTTCCTTCCCGTTCACCAATAGCTTAAAATCCTCTTTGCTCAACCCCCTTACCGGCGCCCCTTTATCAAATACCCGCACCGGCACCTGGATATTGACTACCTCTACTTTCTCAAGAATAGGTTCCTGTTGTTGATCTTGCCGGTATTCGCCGAAAATAAATACCGCCAAAAAAAATAATATTATTACGATTAACGTCCTCATTAATGACTCCTCAATCCATAATGTGGGGAGGTAAATCCCCTGGGTAAAAACTTTTAGCAATTTCCATGCCGGGAAAAACAAAGGAAAATGTCCTGGATTTGTATCAAATATCCCATCCGTGTACTTATTATATGACATTTAGCCGCGCGAATTTTTCTTTGATATGACGCCCATTGCCCATTGGAAATTTGTTTTTAAAGTGGTAAAATATGCTCTCAAGAAAGTATGAAGTCGAATAAAACGAATTTAGAAAGAAGGAGGATATAAAATGTTTCTAAGTCGATTAAACCTGGATCAACGGAAAGCTTTCTTAGCTATCACCATGAAAATCATCGGCGCCGACGGCGTCCTGGACCCCAGGGAACGGCAGATGATCGAGGCCATGAGATACGAAATGGCCCTTTTTACGGAAAGCGATGTGCCCAGGGGATATGTTGCCGTCGAGGAAATGGCCCAACCTTTCGATACCCGCGAAGCGCAGGTAATACTGATGCTGGAATGCATTTCCCTCGCCTATGCGGATGAGGACTTTGCCGGCGAAGAACAAAAAATTCTCAGGGAACTGGCGTTGATCTTCAAGTTCTCCGAAGAAGAAGCCACGGCCATGGAAAACTGGGTCCTGCGCTACAAAGCACTGGTTAAAGAAGCAGTGGCAATGTTCTCCAGGTAAGAAAATTGAATGATGAATGATGAATGATGAATGATGAATGAGTAATCAAGAATCAGGAGGTAATATGAAAAAAAATATTTTCGCTGTTTTGGTTTGTTTGGTTTTCACGTGTTTAATGCTGTTGGCAGAGGAGACGGCGCAGACGCCGCAGACGCCGCCGACGCCGGCGGTCAAAGAGGTCGATGGTTGTTGGTATGCTTATATGGAATTCACCGGCCCTTATAGTGAAATGCAAAATGGAATCAATACATTTATGACCCAATTCTTTGGACAGGGATTGACCCCCGGGGGATCGGCCGTAAGCATGTATTTGAATTCCCCGGGAACAGTGAAACCGGAAGAATTAAAATGGGCTTTCGGGTTCGTAGTCTCGCCGGAGGCAGCCCCAAAGGAACCGGTTAAGAAAATGGAAGTGAAAAAGCAATTGGCAGTAGTGTATTTGCATAAGGGGCCCTACCCCAACCTTCCGAAAGCGCATGAGATCGCCCGGAAATTCGTCAAGGACAATGGCTATACGATAAACGGGCCGGTTTATGAAAAGTATCTGAATAACCCCATGGAAGTCACCCCCGAAGGGTTGGAAACAGAGATCATCATCCCGGTAGAAAAGAAATAAAAATTAAAAGTTTTTGGCGCATTACTCCACCTTTTTTCAAAAAGGTGGGCATTATACAGAGGAGCAAAAACCTATGGCTGAAGCAGGCAGTGAAAGCAAATACGCCAAAGCAGGCGTCAATATCGACAAGGGCAACCAGGCAGTAAAAAAAATAAAAGATATGGTCCGCCGAATGGGAGTTAAAGAGATCGGGAAATTCAGCGGCTTTTTCCCTTTGAAAGAAAAACTCGAAAGCCCCGTACTGGTGTCCTCTGCCGACGGCGTCGGCACCAAACTAAAAGTCGCATTTATGATGAATAAACATAACACCGTGGGCAAAGACCTGGTAAACCACTGCGTCAACGATATCCTGGTTTATGGGGCCAAACCCCTTTTCTTCCTGGACTATATTGCCGCCGGGAAAGTGGAACCGGATAATATTTCGGCCATTGTCTCGGGTATCCTGGACGGCTGCGTGGAGAATGAATTCATATTGCTGGGCGGGGAAACGGCCGAGATGCCGGGATTTTATAATGAGAATGAATATGACGTCGCGGGTTTTATCGTAGGCATCGTTGAAAATAGTAAGATTGTCGACGGCAAAAATATCAAAAAAGGGGACCTGGTTATCGGGCTGCCTTCTTCGGGCCTTCATACCAATGGCTATTCCCTGGCCAGGCAGATTTTATTCGAAGAACTTAAATTAACCGTAGACAGCAAGGTGAAGGGCCTGACCGGAACCGTCGGCGAAGAACTGCTGAAAGTTCACCGGTCTTACCTGGAACCGGTCTCCCGGCTGGTGGAAAACGGCCTGCTTAAAGGCATGGCCCACATTACGGGCGGCGGTTTTATCGAAAATATCCCCCGCGTCCTGCCCGATGATGTGGCGGTCCAGGTGGAACGCATATGGCCCGTACCGGAAATATTTAACCTTCTCTGCGAAAAAGGGAATATCTCCCTGGACGAACGCTACCGTGTCTTTAACATGGGCATCGGCATGGTTTTGATTATCGATAAAAGCCACCTGTCCCGGGTCGAAGAAATATTGAACGGCCGGGAAGAAAAATATTACCTGATGGGCCAGGTGGTGGACAAAAAAGGAAATAACAAAGTCATTATCAAATAACGGTAGGGGCTTGATTTATCAAGCCCTTCACATGCCGGGTTTGATGAATCAAACCCCTACAGCAATTTTTTTCTTCGCGGCTATTTTTATAGTGGCCTAGCAAATTGAATAATTCGAGATCTTTAAATGCATCTGGCAGGACAACTTTCGCAAGTAGCGGATGCCGTCGATGACATCTTTTGAGAATTTTGTCAGGTATTTGACAAAATCATTTTCTTCCCGCTGGCGCAGTTTCGCTTCAAATTCCTCTGTAAAGTCCCTCAATTCGATCATCAGGTTCAACAGGTATAAAACATTCTCCAGGACTTCCATCAATTTTCCCTTTGGGATGTTGGCCAATTTTACCTCCGGGAATAATTTGATCCGTTCCATCGCATCATCCACGGTTTCCTTGACCTGGTAATCGATTTCATCAAGGAAAGGTTTTCGATAATCTTCGAAGTACCTTAATTTATGCCTGGCCCGCTCCTGGATTTTTTCGTTCTGTTCCACCAGCGATCGGAAAAATTTTTTCAGTCCCAGGTATTTCCGGTCAAATTTATCCAGGTTTACGAAATCCCTCCCGATGTAGATCTTGTCCTCGTAGGATTCCATCAATTCATCTTTGTAATGGGTATAGAATTTTATTTCAAAGCGGGTATCTCTTTTATAGAGCAGCCGGGCAATAAATAGACTTTGCGGGTTGGTCAGGTAGTAGGAATTTTCATCGATCAAGGCGCTGTACACGAAAAGCGATGTTGCGATGAATCCCTTCAGGGAGTCCAGGAACGCTTCGTTCCGGCCCACAAAATCCGCCAATTCCGGGAAAGGCGCCCCTCTCAACTGGGTATAAAAGGGGGAATACAGGTATTTATCTTCTTCTACCTCCCCTTGAAATTCAAAATGGAACGTGTCCAGCACTTTCCTATAAAGGCTCGAATAGACGATCTCAGGGTAATTATCCAATTTCTTATTACTGAATCCTTTAAAAACTTCCAGTGTTTGCAATTCAACCTCCACTTTAGAAAAAAATTATAATCTATTAAAAAAAAAATGTAAAGCCCCCCTTTACTTTCTTTCATTTTTTTGTTAATTGATAGTATTGAAAAAAATAATTTTGAAAGATGAAGAGTAATGAATAGAAGAAAAAAGAAAATCAAGTGGTCCTACCCATTGACGGCGTTGTTGATTTATACCCTATTGATGCTGGGGTTAATATTAAGTTTGAAATACCTTACCCTCCTGGCGGCCCCCCTATTTTTTTCCTTTATTATCGCGTACTTGTTTATCCCGGTAGTGAATTACCTGGAGAAAAAGACCTTCCTGCCGAGGAGCATCGCTGCCGGCCTGGTAATGATCTTACTGGTGGTAGTGGTGGTTACTATCATTACCGGCATCTTTCCCACTGTCCTCCAACAGGTTGAAAACGCGGCTGAAAAATTCCCTAAAATCATGGAACGGTTTTCCCAGAAAGTAAAAGTAATCAACGATTATATCATTAAAAATTTTTCCCCCTATGTCGGCCCCATCGACCTGGTGAGCAAAGTAGAGGGGATGATCAACCATATGCGCACCAACCTTTCAAATTTTGTGATAACGGCTTTTTCCAGCCTCTACAGTGTCGTCATTACAGTGCTGTACATGGTTTTTGTGCCCCTGTTTTCTTATTATTTCATTAAAGATTACAGGAAAATCCAGCACACTTGTTTTGACTTGATCCCCTACCGTTTCAAAGAGAAAACCCTGGGAAAAATCGACCAATTGAACGATATACTCTCTTCCTTTATCCGGGGTCAGGCCATCGTGGTGCTCATCCTGGCGGTGCTCTATTCCATCGGTTTACGTTTGATCGGGCTGCCCTTTTCCATCCTGATCGGCGTTTTTTCCGGCCTCGGAGATATCATCCCTTATTTTGGTACGGTGGTGGGGTTCATCATATCGTTGATCGTCGGTTTTGCCTACTACGAATCCGTGGAAAAAGTACTATTGATCGTCCTGGTTTTTACCATTGTCAAAGGCAGCGAGAACTGGTTTTTCTATCCCAAAATCGTGGGAAAAGAAGTGGGTTTGCATTTTTTATGGGTGCTGTTGGCCATTATCATTTTCGGCAGGGTGTTCGGTTTTTGGGGTCTCATGGTGGCCATCCCCGCCGCCGCCGGGCTTAAAATATTCATCGGAGACCTGGTACGCTATTATAAAAATACTCATTTTTTTAAAAAGGAATGAAAATGAAGAAAAGACTCTTTGCTCAATCCCTGCTGCTGGGATTACTAATAACCGCGGCGGTTGCGGTACAGGCCGCCGCCGTACCGCAGGAAGGGAAGAAAAACACGCTGACCTCCGGCGTCGTCCTTGAAATCGCGACCCCCACATTCGAGAAAATGGAAATGACCGAAGCTCAAACCGGGAGGCAGTTAAATTATTTCCTAAAAATAGCCGCCGCGATCGATGAGAAAAACCGGGAGAGACCGTTTAATCTATTAGGAAACCAGGTAAAGGGAAAAATCGCCCGCTGGCTGACGTCGGCTTCGGAAATAGAATCGCAAGACTGTTTTAAAAAATATTTACAGGAATTAGCGGAAAACATCCGGGAGCGGGGGCGTTTTTCCGTTGAGCTCCCCCCCTGGGTCAGCCTGGAACAGAACCCGGCGGAGCTCGTTTTTCCCCGGGCAGACCGTTATTCCGCGGCGATACGGGTACTGCAAACCTTTTTTAATCTTTCCACGGGAATACATCAGTGGGGAAAGGGCCATTTTTTTGATGCCTTTGTTTATGTGAATAACCCCGGAGATACCCGGAAATTCAAAGAATATACCGGCGTTTTCTCCTTAATGCAGGACCATTTATATGCCTTATCCGTCTTATCCCGGTCGCGGCAGGAAATTTCCTATTCCCCGGCGGCCCCCGCTTTTAAAGTATCTCAACTGGTTTTTTCGTCGCAGCCCGAAATCAGGGGGATGACCCTGGTGTACCCCGATATCGATGATGCGGTCGCGGTCGCGGTCGCGGTCCAGGACCCCGCGGCCGGGAAATATAAGACCGAAGGCGAGGGCGATTTCAAGATCGTTGTTTTCAAAAACCTGGCGGAAGCGTACTTCGAGGGGGTCTTAAAACCCATTTCCGCGTGCATATTAACAGGGGAACAGGTGTGGAGTCTCGATCCCGATGTCTATATTTCAACCCTTATTATGCGCCGGATAGCCCACCACCTGGGACCCGTGTTTGTGATTGCGCCCAAAGGGCAAGAGAGCGCGGGTGGCGCCGGCGGCGCCGGCGGGACAAAACCGCAGAAACAACTACAAAAAGGGAAAATAGATGTGGAATTAAAAACCATTCCTGAAATCCTGGGGAATCTATTCCCGGTGGTGGAGGCGGTTAAATCCCAGGCCGCGGCTATTTACAGTACCCCGGTTTTAATTAATAACGGTTTGCTTCCTGATGATAAAGCCATGACGGTATATCTCACTTACCTGGTAACGTTGATCGATCGATTGCGAACCCCCCCCCGGGAAACGGCCTCCCCCCAGCAGCCCGGCAAAAAGAATTGGGAGGAACTCCTGGGCGATCCCAACAATGAAAGTTACCTGGCCGATTTGATCCAGTTTAATTATCTACTGGGAAAAGAAAGTATTCTTTTGAATATCGGCAACCGCACCCTGGATATCGATCGCGTAAAATTTGAGACAGCGGTTGGGGAGTTAACCGGCGAAGTGGTTCGAATGATGACTTATCCCAATTACGATTCAGCCAGGTTGTTTATCGAAAAAAACAGCGCCTTACCTCCCCAGTTGGGTGAAATTTTAAAAAGCGTCTCGGGCATTCCCTCCCAGGTGGAGTTCCGACTGGAAAAGCCCGAAATTAAAGAGGCCGAAGAATTAAAGGAGAATAAACAATGAAGACAAGATGGATATGTTTTTTGATTTTTATTTTGGTTAGTGTTAGTTTCGGTTTTTCACAAAGTGAAAACCAGATGACCCCGGAGCAGCGGAAGGCAATGGAGGCCTATGCCCGGGTGGGGGCGCTTAACGAGAATCATGAATTTTTAAAACAATTAGTGGGAGAATGGAATGTTACCTCCAGGGGCTGGATGATGCCCGGCCAGGCGCCGATGGTCACTGAAAGTAAAGCGAAAGCCGAGTTGATATTGGGCGGGCGTTTCCTGATGTGGCGCATACAGGGAACCATGTTTGGTCAACTGTTCGAAAGCGTTCAAATCGTCGGGTATGATAACCGGCAGAAAAAATATGTGACTTTCTGGATCGATAGCACCTCCACGGCTTTTTATATGATGGAAGGAACGCGGCAAGGAAATGTGATGAGTGATTCCGGGGTCTGGCCTGATCCTGTAACCGGCGGCCGGGAAAAAGTGCGGGACGTTCTGACAGTGGTAGGGCCGGATGAATTCACCTTTGAGCTTTTTATGGTTGGAGCGGACGGCAAGGAATTCAAATCCATAGAAAACCGCTGCATAAGAAACAAATAACTAAAAGGGGGCAAACCCTGTATTAATAACCTTGCCGGCAGTTATCAAAGAAACTACTGGGGTGGATTTGCAGCGCTAAAAAAGAAGAGACGCGCCAACGCCGGGTCAAAGAAGTAATGGAACTCCTGGCCCAAAACAAAAAACTGGGGCTTAAATAAACTTCTGTTACCGGATACGTATAAAAAAGCCCAGGGAGAATCCCCCCATGAAAAATTCGATTTCGGTATATTCACTACTGCGTCCCGGGTAAATGCGTACGTAGGTGAGTAGGGCGTCTCGGCATCCACAAATCCCAGGCCGCCGCTTTCTTTGAAGCCGGGAAAAGACGCGGGCGCATACATGAAACTTGCGTACATCCCGGTGGATACCGGGTCATTGGGATAAAAATCCACGGACACCCCAACCTGGAAAGCCGGGTTTACCATATTGTACGATCTATTAAATGACGCTGACCAGTCTGTATAATAATCGTTTCCCAGGTCCATGCGGATGAAAGACAGGCCAACGCCTGTTTCGATTCGTAAATTTGCCGAGTTTTCCCCGGGTGCGGGGATATCATAGTTCACCCCGATAAGCCCGACGCGTGCCGTATTTTCCCCCCAAAGAAAGAGAGTGGCAGAGTAGTCCTTTTGGTCCCGGGTCATGGTAATATCCCCTGGTGTTCCACCGTTGATATTGTGTGTTCCCAGGGAGACATACTCGAATCCCAGGGAAAAATTATTACGAAGCGCGTAATCGACTCTTATCCTGCCCAGGTGGGTACCGTCACTCCTTCTCGCCTGGGATTTTAAGTAAACCGTTCCATCCAACTGATTATCGGAAGGCAATGGGCCGGCAGGAACGTCAACATTCCCAGGTATATTCATATCGATTTTATGATTAAAATACGGCCGCCAGGATATACGGAAACGTCCCAACCAGCCATTCCTGGAAGCTTCGTTGCAGGACAGGTTTTCCCGGGTTGAGCGGGCCAGATGAGTCAATAAAACATCTATATCCGCCATATTCTCAATGGGATAGTTTTTATTCCCCGGCGGAGGTACGAACAATGAACTCAGCATCCCCACGCCTCCGCTCATAACCGCGAAAAGGGGGACGCTGAGAGCTCTGTAATCATTCGCGTCATCTTGATCTTCCCCGGCGAGAATAGATAGACTCGCGATGGCCCCCAATGTTCCGCCGTTGATCATCGCTTTTCCTAAACGAGATTTACGAAAGACAGTTAATTTTTTCACTTCGTCGATGTCTACCCGTGATTCCTTTGTACACAAATTGTCAAATAGCACAAGGGTTCGGCCCGATACTGCCAGTAGTTCTCCCTTGAATTCGATGCCGTCTTTCATAGCGACTCCGATGGTAGAACCTTTGATAATCGCTCCATAAGACGGGGTTGCCGCGACGCATACCAGGACAACCAATACTAAAAGCGCTTGAATTTGATTCCTAACTTTTTTCATATTCATTTTAATCTCCATTTTTTTCATTTCTTTCGTAGAACTTTCAACACTACGCATGACGCATGACGCATGACGTTGAGTCTCATAATAAAATAGATCATAATGGCAGTTTTGGCAATAGGACTAAAGTCCTTTTTTTTAAAACGGGACTTTAGTCCCGACGCACCGTAAGAATGTTATTTGAATGTCCCCTAATCGTCCATTTCCATAAAGGCGGTATTAAATTTCATCGATATGAAGTTCCCACTCTTCCGTATCCTCGTTTTCAGTTACCTGGTAAATTTTTCCAGTAGCAATGGTATAAGGATAAGCGCACAGAAGCTCAGATTCCCGGAAAGGCGCCATTGCTTTGCGTATTAATTTCCCGTCGAGGTCAAAAATATAAAATTCACTTTTGTCTTTTTCACGCTTAAAGGTCTGGACATAGATTTTTCCATCGGCGATCAGGAAAAACTTTAAAGGGAAATACCGTGGGAACTTGCCGTTTCGTTTAACGTTGATGAAAGCCGTGGGTAAGCGTTTCTCCAGGTAAGTCATAACCTCCTTTTTAAAATCTTCCGTGATTTCCAGTTTCTCATAGTCATGGACGGAAAAAGAACGGAGTTCTTTTCCCTGTTGGTCGTAAACAAAAATTCGGCAATCTTCTCCTTCGACGAATAGCCTGTCGTTGTATATTTGGTAAATCGGTCCTCTCCTGGTATCATTTTTTAATACAAGAGCGAGCCGCATGATATCGATCGAATTACCGATTGAAAAGGTTCTCATGCGATGAAACTCTTTTTCTTTTTGTAAGGTAGTGGGATCATAGAAATTAACAAGATAATAAGTGATGTTATCCCTATTCTCCCGGACGAACCCGACATATTTTTTGCCCAGGGGTTTGAGAAGTTGGAGTTCGGGATTCACGAGCATTTTTTTTTCTTCGATAAAGATTCCATCCCTGGTAAATGTTGAAAGCTTGCCCTGACTGTTGACCAGGATATTTTCTTCGCGGACAATGATTCTCAGCCCAATTCTGTCGATGGAATTAATTTTGAATTCCCCGGGTCCTTCTCCAGCCCTGCCAAAGGTTTTTATCAGCATCAGCTTTGAATCTTGAAGTGAATAGATCGAGATCTTGTCCTGGTCGGTGATATAGAGGCGGTCTTTGAACAGCGTCAAAGAATCCGGTTTACCCAGTCCCGGTACAGCAATGACCTGGGCGGCCAGTACCCGGATGCCGGCGAGCAATAAGAGCAGTAATAGCTTATGTTTTCGCATGTTTTTTCCCTCCAACAGGTATTGAAATATTAATCATGAGAAGATATATATCACACATTTACCTGGATAGTCAAGCGGGCGGGGCATATACCCTATTGTAGAACCATTGCTGAGGTTGAGATTCGCTGCATCATCCGGCTCGGGACCTCCACAGATTACTGCCTCAGTCGGTCAGAAACCTTTTCGGGTTTTTCTTGATTGTCCCCTTTCCTATGTTCTATTTATTTTTTATGGCTTCAATGTAATCCCAATCAAGGTTTAATTTCAGGATCACCTCTTTCAAGTAAGGCCAATCGATCGGATTGCCTGATTTTATAATGTTTTCAATATCGAATTTATCGATATCGCGAAGCGAAATATACTTAAGAATGATAAGGTCTTCTATTGAAATAACAGGTATCCTCACGTTTTTATAGACGATTTCAAGTTTTCTTTCGATGACTTTTTCCAGGTAATCATTGTTACAAAGAATCATGTCCAGGGGGAATATATTATTTTCATTTTCACCCTTAAGAATGTGTCGCCATATATGGATATTGCCAAAAATCATATCGTTATCGTGACTTTGAACCAGGTTAAAATGCCCTTTGAGGAAGCCAGTCACAAATTTTCGATCCTTTTCATCGAGCATGATGACAATATCAATATCGGAAGTTCCCCTGGGAGGGCCCCACATACCGACTGCGAATCCGCCGGTCACGCAGTAACGGATACCGGTGGTGTTCAATTCGTCGCATAGTTTTAAAAATAGGATAATTAAATCGTTTGGGGTTTCCACGCTGTTTGTTTCCTATTCAAGTTAGCAATGCTGATCATTCGGAGCAATTCGTCATCGCTTTTAGTGGGGTACAGTTTTTTGTACAGGGCAAATTTTAAATCCTGGTGGAGTTGGATTAAATCAAATGTTTGCTTGAGGTTTTCCGTCATTTTTTTTTGTATGAGTACTTGATCGGATGTGTTTACTATTTTCGCAATACTGTTCATCATTAACCTCTTCTTCTTTATAAACTTTTTCAGATTATTTGTCAACATTTTCCATATTTTTTTTCGCAGGCCAGGTAGAAGACTCTCTTTTTAGAGTATTCCGCATCATGGGCAAGGGGAGAATAGGGGACAGGCAAGAATGTCATCGTAATAGGGGACATTCAAAAAAATGGGAAGAAATTTGAAAAAGGTATTGACAATTTAATTCCAATGCAATATATTTAATGCAGAATACAGGGTGAGCCCAATCCGCTGGTTCATAAAAAAAGTTCAGGGCAAGGAAGGTTGAAAATGCCACGAACGA
>Ga0315278_10000410_pt1 | contig 37869 bp, 38 predicted proteins | sample YL17G06_0_MG_FD_203880 | JGI IMG/M metagenome (GOLD analysis project Ga0315278, IMG submission 203880) | Sediment microbial communities from Yellowstone Lake, YNP, Wyoming, USA - YL17G06_0 | ecosystem: Environmental > Aquatic > Freshwater > Lake > Sediment | place: USA: Wyoming | collected... | reverse complement strand
ATATCCAGGCCGGTCGGCGTCGCTTTGACCGTTAGCATCGCCGGTTGTCCCGTCAACGCAGACACCAACGTGGGGATCTTATTCTGGTCCTTCAACGTCAACGACACGATATCGCCGCCCAACCCAACCTTCAGCTCAGCCGGCGATCCAAGCGTCTTGATCTTGCCTCCGTCGATGATGGCTAACCGATCGCAGAGCTGGTCCGCCTCATCCAAATAATTCGTCGTCATCACGATCGTCATGCCACGCGCCTTCAACATCCGCACGTAGTCCCAAATTCGGAGCCGACTCTGCACATCCAAACCCAAGGTCGGCTCGTCGAGAAACAAGATCTTGGGGTCCGGCAAGAGACCGCAGGCAATATCGAGCTTCCGCTTCATCCCCCCAGAGTACGTTTTGGCCGGACGATCGGCCGCCTCTTCCAGTTCCACGAGCTTCAGCAACTCGGCGATGCGCTTCGTGGCTTCAGCTTTCGATAAATGGTACAACGCGCCAAGGAGTTCGAGGTGTTCTCGACCGGTGAGAAAGCGATCGATTGCCCGCTCTTGAGGCACGTAGCCTATCAGTTGCCGGACAACATCCGCCTCGCGAACCGTATCGTGACCTAAGACGCTAGCCGTGCCTGATGTTGGCGTCAGTAGCGTGATGAGGGTCCTGAGGGTGGTGCTTTTCCCCGCCCCGTTCGGCCCCAGCAGCCCGAAAATCTCGCCTGAATAGACTTGAAACGACAGGTCAGAAACGGCCGGAAGGCCATCATAGGTTTTCGTCAGGTGAGACACCTGGATGGCGATTGCGCGATCCATTAGCCCCTGCCCTTCGCACCGGATTGGTCGTGCATCATGAGCTCGATAAGGTCACTGAGTCGGCGGGCTTGTTGGTGGAGACTGTCGGCCTCCAACAGAAACTGCTTTTCCAAGGGCGTACACTCCAAATAGGTGGACAGGGTATTGACGAATATCTCATCACTGACTTCTTCCCGGAAAAACTCCTGCCATGTGGCCACGTCATCGCGGGACCGGAGATAGGCCTCCAGGGTGGCGAGGAGGCGCTGGCGAACCGCAGGGTCGAGCGCCGTCTCTGTGCCCCGCACCGTGACGGCAATCGTGGCCTCACGATAGGGCTTGTCGTACCACTCACGCTCAATCTCAAACCGCTCCAGCCCTTGTAACAGGATGTTGGATCGACCGTCGGCCAGTGGCTGCACGCTCACCAGTCGACCAACACAGCCCATCGAGAACATGGGCGGATGGCCATAGTAGTCCGATTCCCATCCTTCCTTGAGCAGGGCCATGCCGATGCACTGTCCGCTCATCGCCGCATCCGAGATCATGGTGCGGTAGCGCGGCTCGAAGATATGTAGGGGAAGATAGGTCTTGGGGAACAGCACGACATTCGGGAGCGGGAACACCGGAATTCGAGCGGGAATGGAAAAAATCGTCGCGCTCTGACGCTGGCCATGTCCCTGGTGCTCTCGCCCGTGATCGGTCTGCATACCTCACGATAGCTGATGGCCGACAAAGTTGTCAACGCCGAGGGGGGGCATCTTTCACCCGTCGTATTGACGAAAACCCTTATCAATACAGGAGATTTGTGCCGCCCGTCGAAGCATGTTATAAGCGTGAACGACGATTCCCTCACGTCACGGACGGTCCATCGCACATGTACGAATTACGGCGTCAGCTTCAATCCATACTGCTCCTGGCAATCAGTCTGCTGGTGGTCGTGCCGGGCCTCGCGGCAGACACCGCACAGGAATTCCGGGTCGCTACGGAAGGCTATCACTACGCCTTTCCGCGCGATCACGGGTCGCATGAGGAGTTTCGCACTGAATGGTGGTACTACACCGGCCAGCTCACGGCGAAGGACGGCAGACCCTTCGGCTATCAACTTACCTTCTTCCGCCGTGGCATGCCGCAGGACCAAGTGAAAACCCTGCCGTCGCAGTGGGCCATCACGCAACTGTACCTGGCCCATTTCGCCGTGAGCGACCTCAGCAAGGGTCGGTTTCATTATGCGGAGAAAATCAGCCGAGCCGGTTTGGGCAAGGCCGGTGCGGCGCGTGATCGGCTCCACGTCTGGATCGATCGATGGAGCGCTGAGTCGCCATCGGCAGCCCCTGGCACACAGACCCTCCAGGCAGCGGATGGCGACCTTGCCCTCCAACTCACGGTCTCGCCGGACAAACCACTCGTCGTGCATGGCACCGACGGTATCAGCCGCAAAGGCTCGGCCGTGGGGCAAGCCTCCCACTACTATTCCTTCGCCAGACTGGCCACAAACGGCACACTCACGATCGGGGAGGAATCGTTCGACGTGACTGGCACGAGCTGGATGGATCATGAATTTGGTTCCGCCGAGCTTGGCAAGGATCTAGTCGGATGGGATTGGTTCAGCCTGCAGCTCGATGACCAGAGGGAACTGATGCTCTATCGACTCCGCCAAGCCGATGGATCGGCTGATCTGGTCTCAAGCGGGACCCTCATTGACCGAGACGGACGCGGGCACCATCTTTCGATCGAAGACTTTACCCTGGTACCAATAAGTTATTGGACCAGTCTGACCAGCCACGCACGATATCCGCAGCGTTGGCGCCTGACTATCCCCTCAAAACAACTCTCGCTAGAACTCGTTCCGCTCATGGCCGAGCAAGAACTTTCTACCTCGCGCAGCACACAGGCAACCTATTGGGAAGGCGCTATCGAGGCGACTGGCACGACGAAAGGGCGGCCCATTCAGGGGAAGGGCTATATGGAGCTGACGGGCTATGCTGAACGTTTCACCAAGAAGCTCTAGCAGGATGCTGAAAAAGCCCGCCAGCGTCGTTCTCGCATCGTTCAGACCCTCAACCCCAAGGGTACACTTCGGCCCTTCACCCGCTGCGGCCTTGCTGGACGAACTTTTAGAGCATCCTGCGGGATATTCATCTGTTGTCCATAACCTGTAGGCCATTGGGCTTTCTGTATGCCATAATAATTTTTTAGTAACCTGTTAGGTCTCCCGCCACCACACCCATGCTGACTCGAACCGTCTCCCACCTCGCTCAACTCGCCTCTCTGATACTTGTGTTGCTCTCTGTCGGCTGCAACAAAGAGAGCGAGGCGATCGTCTCGATCGCTCTGCATCCAACCAATGACAACATCCTCTATGTGGCGACAAACGATGCCGTCTATAAGTCGCGGGACGGGGGCCAGCTATGGGAGCGGTTCATGAGTTTCAGCGCCAGGCGTGTGACAACTCTCGCGATCGACCCGCAGTTCCCGGCCACGATCTATGCCGGCACGATGGCCGACGCCGTCTACAAGAGTCCCGATGGCGGGCAACATTGGCTCCCCCACAACGTCGGACTGAAGGAACACGTCTCCTTTATCAATGAATTCGTCTTTCACCCGACCGACCACGAGCAGATCTACGCGGCCACAACCGTCGGCGCCTTTTACACCAAAGACGGCGGGCGTGAATGGGAAGAACGCATGGCCGGGATGAAGGAAGTCCACATCGTGGTCTCCATCGCCATTCATCCCCGCGATCCTCGGATCCTCTATGCGGGAACCACGGGAGGGATCTATCGGTCCAACAGCGCCGCGATGGGATGGAAGAAAATCAACAAGGGGCTGATTCCCGAACAGGAGCTGATGGGGGGAATGGCGCTGGGGGTCAATGTGATCGTCTTCGATGTGGTCAACCCGGACATCGTCTATGCCGGAACCACGAAGGGGCTCTTCCGCACCGCAAGGCGCGGGGAACAATGGGAGCGAATCGGACAATCACTTCCCGATCTGTTCGTGAGCAGTATCCTCATCGACCCGACCCAGCCTCAGACCCTCTATATCGGAGGGCCGGGAGGAGTCTGGAAAAGCCCCGACAGCGGACAGACCTGGACCGCAATCAATACAGGATTGGCCTCGCTGAATATTCGCACCCTCGCGATGAGCCCACGCGATTCACGCCTGCTCTATGCTGGCACGAATGGGAGCGGCCTCTACCGCTCGACCGACGCCGGCGCAACCTGGACGCCCCTGCCGCTTAAAGCCGCACCGGCGAAGGCTTAGTAACCGCTCTTCGACGAAGTACTGCCATGCTGGTATCGGCTGCTGTAGGCCAACATCTGGTCCGACAAGGCCTTCCACTCCTCCACCGTCATGAGTTCCTTCATCTTGAAGCGGAGCGCAAGAATCTTCGCGGCTGACTGCATCCGCTGATTGTTCGTCTCATCCAGAACCTTGGTGAACTCCTCCGTAGTCGCCGCATAGTTTGCATTCAACTCATACAGCCGGCGATGCCCCGCACGAGCTTGCTCGCGACTCGCCTTCAATTCCGTGACAATGTCGTTCACGACCGATTTGACTTGCTCGGCCTTCCCCTGATCCTTGACGGTGCGGTCGATCAAGGATGCCATGTCCTGCTGGCCCTTCTGCCAATAGGCATCACCCTTTCCTTCACTGGCCATCCCATGATGATGGTGGCCTGAACAACCGGCCAACGCGAACACCGCAACGAGTCCGAGCACATACTGTTGTATGCGTTTCATAAGACCCTCCCCGAAATATGGATGAATGGCACCGATCACAAGCTTGTTGTCACAATGACCGCTCTTCCCGTATCATCTAGACAGCTACCATGCCTGAACCTACTGCGACCCCAACCGATTATACCCTGGCGCTCCGGGAGGAGTTCCGTCATCACCTTGAAACGTTCTATGCCCAACTCAAGCTTGCGCCGCCCTATGAAAGCGTCGAGAAGGCCATTCGTTCGCTCACGACTTCGGTCCACGCCTTACCGCCGCTGGAACGCGCCCGTCTAGCCACTAACGCCACAGCGCGGTGGCAGCACTTTCGCCAGGCCTTCGAATCGTCCGGGCTCAGCAAGAAACATCGCGGCATCATTGCTGGTCTCGCCCGCAACCGTTCCGGCCTGAATCTCCCAGCCGAATACGATCAGTTCCTGAGCCTCTATATCTCCCGACTCAGGACGGCAGCCTCGCCCCTTCGAGAACCTCCCGAAGTTCTTGATACACTGTCGTAAGCCTGGTATTCTCCAGCCGGTACGCAATCACAACTGTAATGGCTCCGGAGAGTACGAACATAAGCCCCAGCCCTACAATTCCGAACGCCAACACCACTCCACCGAGTGCCGCCATTTCGCCTTCAAGGAACAATGCGATCAGGGCTCCCGCCGTACCCACCACCACCAGGACAAACCAAATACCGGTGAGAAGAGCCGAAGACCAGGGAGTGAGCTTTTGATAGAGCACCGCAAGTGCGTCGCCTTCGGGAGAGAGGGAGATCAACCCTTTTAACGGCCACAAGGTTCGAAAGCCGCTGGCGAACAGCCGGTGTTTCTGGCGAATTACGATCTGGTTCAGATCCGGGAAAAACCTCGCAGTTCCATGCGGCAACGTCAACAAACCGTCGGCATCAAACCGATCAGCCAGTTGAGTCATGGTCGTATGTGTGAACCGATCCTGCGTGCGGGCAACCCCGCATCCATACCGACTCGCTTCCGGTGTGCGACGCACGAAGTAGAGCCAGTCTCCGAGAATGAGGCCGAGACATAATGCACCAGCAAAGAAGCCCGCGAGGATCATGCTCGTACCTATCCCATAGGGGCCAGGGGTGAATCAAGTGACGGAACCGAGAGAATCTGTTGACTCATCACAGCGAGTTGGCTACAGTAACGTCATTGTTGTTCAGGCGGGGCTCCTCGCATCCACTCAGATGCTCAGCCGCACAAATTTCCCCCCACTGGAGCTGCGACCGTTCACCTACTTCCTGCTTCGTCGGGGATCGCAGATCGCACATGATTTGGAGTCGGAGGTGACATGGATTTAGCGAAAGTTGAGCGCGTCTATACGTCCTACGCCGGGGTCTATGATCGGATTTTCGGGAAAGTGTTCCACGAAGGGCGTGAGTCCGCGATCCGAAACTTGGATGTCCAGCCTGACGAACAAATTCTTGAAGTGGGAGTCGGCACAGGGTTGGCCCTGCCGATGTATCCTCGCCACTGCCAAATTGTCGGTATCGATTTCTCAGAAGGCATGTTGGATAAAGCAAAGCAGCGGGCCGCAGAGCACCGGATGGACCATGTGCAACTCCACAGGATGGATGCCGGCGCAATGGAATTCAAAGACGATAGTTTCGACACAGTCGTCGCGGCCTACGTCGTTACCGCCGTCCCCGACTACCGCAAAGTGGTCAATGAAATGATCCGTGTTTGCCGACCAGGCGGGCGGATCATCATGCTGAACCATTTCAGCACCGACAATAAGATCGTCGCCGCCATGGAAAGAGTGATTTCCCCTCTCACAAAACACTTGGGATGGCGGACGGACCTGTCGCTCCAGACGGTGCTGGAGGGAACGTCGCTCCACGTCGCCCGGAAACAGAATGTGAATCCATTGCGGTTCTGGGTCTTAGTGGAATGTGTGAATGGGAAGAACGGGAAGACGCACGTCAGCGCCATGAAGAACGGGAACGGCGCCGCAGCCTATATCCACAGCAACGGCGAAGCCCTCGCTTAGTCCGCCTCGCTTCTACACGCTACGCATCAGCCACTCGTTGCTGCTCGAACGACTTCCAGTTCTGCCATTCCCCACCGGGAATGATCGTATTGCCCACCAGGCACTGTCCGTAGAACCGTTGCACGATCAGATCCGCCAGGAGCGAGAGCACCTGACCGGTGCGGCGATCCTGCACCCCACGGACCCGCAACAACAAGCCGAATCCTGGCCCATCGAGTGGCCCATACAGCATACAGTGAACCCCTGTGGCATCCACTACGCCCTGCATCGACGCCGGAAGCAGATCTCCTTCCCACTTAATGGAAGGATGACGCCCGGATAACGAAGCGGTGGCCCGCCAGGTACAGGGAGTACCGGCCACAGCCAGCTCCGCCAAGAGCCACGTCACCGTCGGCCAGTCCGGTATCTCACTTTGAAACGTCCATTGCGCCACCTGCTCCAGTGACAATGGCTCGAGGCTCGGCGCCGCCACTTCCTCCAGTTGTGCTTCGTCGCAGACCACGTAAAGTTCGCCCTGCGGGTCGAACCAGAAGCGCAGTTTCCCGTCGGTCCACTCCGCTTGGATGATCCCCAGCGTCGAGCAATCGGCCCCTTCCTGTTCAAACATCGAGAAGTCCGTCACGCCAGTCATCGTCATTTTCGCCACACGAGCCATCTTGCGAATACGATAGCGGATTACGACCGTGACCGTGGTCCCCGCCAGCACCTCGCGTCCCGACGCTTCATCCAACAGCCGCCGCTTCGACACCTGCACATCCGTCACATAGCCGCCGCGAAATCCACCGGTGTGGCCAATCAGCCATCGCACATCTTCGATGTTCACAATCTGGTATTTCATTGCATGAATGCTCGCGGACTCCGAAAGATCCCAATGGGCTGCAAAAAACCGTTTCAACTTAGCAGAACTTCGATGGACGGCACATCTGGAACAAGAAAAGAAACTCGAACAGGATGCTCAATAAGTCCAGACATCTCACCCGCCCAACCATGGCGCGCCAAGACGCGCTTTATCCCAAACAAGGCCCAGCGAGCTGTCACTTAATGCGGGGTGGCTGTGATAATCCCAGCCACCCCACCCCCTTTTCAGCGTCCTGCTAAAATAGCGGCTGTTGCTGCTTAAGCCCTTCAACCTGACGCACCAACTCCTCTACTCGATCCTGCAAGCGGGCATTCTCCAACCGAAGCAGGTCCAACCGATTCAAGAGCTGTTCTTGCTGGGTCTCTGTCCACTCCAGTGTTCGTTTCAACCCCTCCAGCTCCAACTGGAGCTGTTGCCGTTCGTCAGTCGAGAGTGCCATGGGCCTTCCACCCACTCTACAAGGAGAAAGTCCTACGTCTAGTATAATTCCAGAACAGGCAGGCGTCCATCACGGCCTTCAACAATATGTTAGTCACGATGGGGAACGAACCAGGTCCTGAACACTGTTCCTTTCCCCGCAAAATACCATAACTTAAAGTACGCACCCAAATCAGGTATCTCTCGGAACCGTCACAGCCAAAGCGTAATTCGATGGCCCTGAGGTGTCAATGCGCGCCGTTTGCCTCCAACACGTCCACTTTGAAGGCCCTGGCTTCCTTGCGACTGCACTCGCCAAGCGTGGAGTAACGGTCGAGCATTATCTGGTTCCCAAGACTGGGCTGCCTCACGATGCAGGCGACCTGCTGATCGTCATGGGCGGGCCGATGTCGGTGAACGATCCCGATCCCTGGATTGCGCAGGAAACATCGTTTATTCGATCGGCGCTTTTGGCCGGCAAGCCAGTGCTCGGAATCTGTCTCGGCAGTCAGTTCATGGCAAAGGCCTTGCGAGTTACAGTACGTTCCGGCAAGGCGTTGGAAATCGGGATGACGCCCGTTCGCCTCACGAATGATGGCAAGAGCGATCCCGTGTTCGGTTCATGCTCTGAGAGCTTCGATGTCTTTGAATGGCATGGCGAGGTGTTCACCCTGCCAATAGATTGTGTGCCGCTGGCTGACTCCAAGATTGCTCCGCTGCAGGCCTTCCGTTATGGCGCTCGCGCCTATGGGCTCCTTTTCCATCTGGAGATGGAAGAGAGCGGGATCGATTCGCTGTGCAGGGAATGTGCGCCGGATCTCGCAAGGGCACATCTGACTGCCCAACACGTGAAAGCCGCCGCCCTCACCCACCTCCCACAACTCCATCAAATCGCCGATCGACTCATCGACCATTTGCTTGATTCTGCACGTTGATTACCGCCTCGCTCCTGAGGTAGCCTAGGGGCTCCGATTGAGCCTGTGTGGGCCTCAATCTAGAAAAGGAGTGCATCGGACATGGCCGGTTTTCCAATCGAAGTCGCAACTCGAATCAAGACCCTACCCCCCTATCTCTTTGCCGCCATCGACAAAATGAAGCAGGCTGCGATTGCTAAGGGCGTGGATATCATCAATCTCGGTATCGGCGATCCCGATTTGCCGACGCCAGCTCCGATTATTGAAAGCCTGGCTCTGGCGGCAAAGAACCCGGAGCACCATCAGTATCCCTCCTATGAAGGGATGTTGTCGTTCCGGACATCCGTGGCCGACTGGTACAAGCGGCGGTTCAACGTGACACTGAGTCCTGTCGACGAAGTGCTGACCCTGATTGGCTCGAAGGAAGGGATCGGTCACATCCATCTGGCCTTCGTCAATCCAGGCGATGTCGTCCTGGTCCCGAGCCCAGGCTATCCGGTGTACCCGGTCGGCACCAGCTTTTCCGGGGGCGTGGCACACCTCATGCCGCTGACGAAGGCGAACGGTTTCTTACCAGACTTGAACGCGATCCCCAAAGATGTGGCGAAGAAAGCCAAGCTGATGTGGCTGAACTCGCCGAACAATCCCACGTCGGTCATCATGACCAAGGACTACTTCAAGCGCGTGGTGGAGTTTGCGCAGGAGAACCAGGTGATCGTCTGTCACGACGCAGCCTATTCGGAGATTTTCTACGACGGCAAACCGCCTGCGAGCTTTATGGAGGTCGATGGAGCCAAGGATGTCGGGGTAGAGTTCCATTCCCTTTCCAAGACCTACAATATGACGGGCTGGCGCATCGGCTTCGTTGTCGGCAATAAGGACGTCTTGGCAGGGCTCGGCAAGGTGAAGAGCCAGTTGGACTCAGGCGTGTTCGAAGCCGTGCAGGCCGCAGGGATAACGGCGCTGGGACTGGATGACTCCGTGACCGACGGACTTCGAAGGATCTATCAGGAACGGCGCGACACCCTCGTCCCTGGCCTCAAGAAACTCGGGCTGGAGGTCGATCCGCCTCCGGCCGCGTTTTATATCTGGGTCACGGTGCCGAAGGGCTACACCTCCGCTTCCTTCACGGCTCACTTGCTTGAGAAGGCCGGCATTGTGACGACACCGGGCAATGGCTTCGGCGCACCGGGCGAAGGATATATTCGAATGACTGTCTGCACGACGAAAGAGAGATTGGCAGAGGCAGTGGAGCGTATTAAGAAGGCGGGGTTCTAGGCTGGAACCGAGGTGTCGAGGCGAGTTGTTTGCTCGCGGAACGCGCACGATAAAGCTATGCTCGTTCGACGCGCGTAGTCATCCCTCACCTCGACACCTCGGTTCACGATGCACCACGGTCATCCTTGGAGGGAGAGCAGGAAAAGATGGGGCGCGAGACGGTGTTCATCGGGTTTGGCTCGAACGTCGGGAATCGGGTCGATTTCTGCGATCGTGCAGTGACCCTGCTCAGCCTGTTGCCGCACTCCCAAACCCTGGGCGTGTCGCTGCTCTATGAAACTGAGCCAGTGAACGACCATGCCCAACCGGGGGACGGGTGGTTCCTGAACGGCGTCGTGCAGCTTGAAACGGATATCACGCCGCAGAGCCTCCTAGCAATCCTCCGGGAGATCGAGCGAGCGCTCGGCCGGGATGAGTACAATCGATCGGGGCCCAGAACCATCGATCTGGACATTTTGTTCTACGGCCAACGGATGATCAACGAGCAGGATCTTGTAGTGCCGCATCCTCGAATGCACCAACGCCGATTCGTCCTCATGCCGCTGAGCGAACTCGACCCGCTGTTCCTGCATCCCTCACTCCAACGCACCATCAGCCAGTTGCTCGCCGAGGCTGGGAAACAGCCTGAAGTCCGCCTTCTGTTTCCCCAGCCCTTGACTAGATATGGCTCACGCCCTGCTTGTAGCCAGTCCCCAGGCTCATGAAGATTATTCGCACCCCACGATCCATGGCTGCATGGAGCGAACGATTACGCCGAGAACGCGTTACCATCGGATTCGTTCCCACGATGGGTGCGCTGCATGACGGCCATCGCGCCCTCATCCGAGCCGCACGATTACGATGTGATGCGCTCGTCGTGAGTATCTTCGTGAACCCGGCACAGTTCGGCCCGACCGAAGACTTCACCAAGTATCCTCGTCCGATTGCCAAGGATCGTGCTCTATGCCGCGAAGAAGGGGTGGATGTCTGTTTTGAACCGACGGTCGAAGCGATATATCCCGAGGGCTTTCAAAGCGTCGTGACGGTTCCGGCGATCGCGCGTCGATGGGAAGGAGCGGCCCGGCCTCATCACTTCGCCGGCGTCGCCACGGTGGTAACGAAACTCTTCGGAATCGTACAGCCCCATCTCGCCTTGTTCGGTCAGAAAGATTTCCAACAGGCAGCGCTGGTGAAGCGGCTCGTCACCGATCTGAATCTGAGGGTGATCATAGACGTCCAGCCAACTATACGGGAACAGGACGGGCTCGCGATGAGTTCTCGCAACCGGTATCTCTCCCCTGATGACCGCCAGACTGCCATCATTCTCTACCGAGCCCTCCAGGCCGGTCGCCTGGCCATCGAGGAAGGAAGAGAGGCTGCTTCCACGGTCGAGCGCATCATGCGGCAGACGGTCGAGCAAGAACCAACGGCTCACATCGAATACCTCGCCCTGTGCGATCCGGCAAGCCTGGAACCGATCGAGCAAGTCGAACGATGCGCCCTGCTGCTCGGTGCAATCAGAATCGGCAAGGTTCGCCTCATCGACAACGTGGTTGTCACGGCGTCGGTTCTGACGCGGCGCGCGCGAGTCGCACCGGTCACCCGTAAGAGCTGAGACAGGAAGGTTGGTTGACCAAGAGCCCGAGGACGATTAGACACAGACGGGGTTGATGTTCCGGCGGGACTTCCAAAAATCTTATCCCCATTGATGACGAGCGAACGGAACAGACCATCGCCGTTTCAATGTGAATTGTTTCCTCCTCCATGGTTTGTTTCAACACCAATCCTACAAAAGCCCCATTCGAGAGCCCCGTTGTCTGCAGAGTGCAGCCATCCATAGAGATGTCAGTAATTCTGGTGGTCATGGCTGACTGATTGCAGTCGAGGACCTTGGCCTCAATGGAGGCCGGTCAAACGCTTGCGTATTGTGGCGCGCACCGGAAGAGAACGCACGAAAGCGATTCGTGCACAGCTGACATCGAGACGGAAACACGTTGAAGCGGCTCACTAGGCGCTCGACCGCGCCATCTTGGTAGGTCACTCGGACGAAGGGAACCCCACAAATTGGACAGTGTAGTTCCCTCATGAACCGGAACGAACCTCGCGCTACACTGGCTCCTGCTCCGCTAGAATCTGTTCGATGCGCGCCGGCGAGTAAGTGGCCGGCTTCACCCATTTCCCGTCTTCACGCTTGTACCCACCAACCTTGCTCATGTTGGACCGATGGACTTCTCGAAAGACCGGATCCATATCGATGCCATAGGACACAGCGGTGCCATAGACGACGTAGAGAAGGTCGGCCATCTCCTTGGCAATGGACGACAGATCGTCTGACGCAAGCGCCTCTTTCAACTCGTCGAACTCTTCCTGAATGAGCCGTACACGTAATTCGCGCGTTCGCCCATCGACGGCCGTCGGAACTGGATTGACGACAATATCGAATGTCCGGTGGAAGGCTTCGACCATCGCCTGTTCGTCTGCCATCAGGAACTCCTTATTCGCTCTCAAAGGGTAACGCCTTGCGCGAGACCAGTTCCACGGGATCCAACAGAGGAATCTCTTTCTCCGACGAGACGCCGAGCTCCTTGAACCGGCGAGCTGCCGGCAAGATTCTCGTTTCGAGCGACCCGACAGCCTTGTTGTAGGCCAGGACACTCTTCCCGAGCGCCTGCCCGACATCGTTCAAATATTCCGTCAACACGGCCATCCGCTCGTAGAGATCCTTCCCCAACCGCCCGGCTTCCTCGGCATGCTCGGTCAATCGCTCCTGCCGCCATCCGTAGGCGACCGCCCGTAGGAGCGCCATGAGCGTCGTGGGAGTGGCAAGCACGACGCTTCGGAGAAACCCATCCTCGATCAGTCGTGGATCATGCTCGAGTGCGGCGCCAAGAAACTGTTCGCCCGGCAAAAATAGCACGACAAACTCCGGCGCCTGCGCAAATTGATTCCAGTAGGCTTTCACGCTCAACTCGTCCATGCGAGACCGGACCTGTGCGGCATGACGGCTCATGCCTTCGAGACGTTGCTCTTCGGTCGAGGCTTCATGCGCGTCCAGATAGCCTGCCAACACAGTCTTGGCATCCACGATGATCTGTCGTCCGCCCGGCAACTGAACGACCATGTCGGGACGGAGCCGGCTTCCGTCGACCGTGACAGATTCCTGCTCGAAAAAATCGCAATGCGCCACCATGCCGGATAACTCGGCCACGCGCTTGAGCGTAATCTCGCCCCATTGGCCGCGGATAGCCGGCGCACGCAACGCCTTCACGAGGTTGCCGGTCTCCGATTGTAGCCGTTGCTGCGATACAGCCAGGAGCTTGAGATGCTGATCAAGGCCTCCATAGGCCGCTTGCCTCGATTGCTCCAACTGCCGAAGCTGGTCGTCGTATCGATGCAGCGAGTCTTGTAGGGGTTTGACCAAACTATCGATCGCCTGCTGCCGCTGTGCGAGGTCGCCCTTGGCCTCGGCCTGGAGTGTTTCGAATGAGCTGCGTGCAAGATTCAGAAAGGCTTCGTTGTTCTGTTTGAGGGCTTCGCCGGAAAGAGCCTGGAAGGTTTCGGCCAATTCCTGTCGGGCCTGGCCCAGCAGAGTCTTTTGTTCGTTAAGATGGAGCGCGGCCTCAGTAGCCCTCGTCTCCGCGACTGCACGAGCCTGGGAGGCCTCCGAAAGATCCTGTCTGATCCGGTCAAGATCGAGGCGATCTAGTAGTGCCTGGCGGCGCAATTCGTCTGCCAGGGATTCTGCCCGCTGCGCCCGTTCGCCGATGGCCAGCAGTTGAGCCTGCCATCTCGCACGGCCGCGGGCCGCAATCCAGAGCCCGACGATCAGCGCGCCAAGGAGACCTCCGACGAGAACCCCCACATCAAATGCCGTGCCATCAATCATGAGTGACCGTCCACGTCATTCCGCCGACCAATCTGCGCGTAGGTTGTTGGGTGTAACGATGATGCAGGAAGAATCTGTGAAGGGTACCGAAAACTATCGTGAAAGGTCAAGACCGCAAGACTACAAATGTCGTTCAGCTTTGAGGGCTCCTATCATGATTAGTGGGTGCGGCTGCCATTGCAGACGAGTCTCCTCCCCGCTCTTGGACGATAATCTCCCCTCGGTCCGCATCCAGACTGATTCGATCGCCTTCCTTGAGTCTGCTGGTGACGCCATGCACGTTCGCCACCGTCGGCAATCCGTACTCACGGGCAATGATGGCCCCATGTGACAGTGTCCCGCCCATTTCTGCGACCAGCCCCGCTGCCACGCCAAACAACGGCGCCATCCCTGGGTCGATTACCGCAACCACCAGAATGTCACCGGCGCTCACCCTGCTCCAGTCGGCCAGAGATCGCACCATCCGGACAAGTCCTGTCACCCTTCCGGCGCTGATAGGAATACCGCGAAGAACTCGGTCCGTTCCCAGCCGGGCCTCTTCCCCCCTCTCGTTCATCAACTCGGCCGTTCCATCGCGAAGAGTATCCGGGACCGTGACCTCGGCATTGCGAATTCGCTCTGCCCTGCGGTAACGAATCAGCGCTCGCCAGTCCCGAGGTGCGCCGCTGAAGAGCTGTTCATGCTCCTCAATCCGAATAAAGAATATGTCTTTGACCTGGTCGAATAACCCGTGTTCCACAAACAGAACTCCCGCTCGGAGTAGTAAATTCCTAGCAGCAATGGAGTAATACATCAGATGGTGTCGATTGGCCTCCCGCAACGCAAAGTAGCAACAGAGTCGCCGATACCACCACGAGAAGATGACCCATCGATGAATACGCCAACTGAACCGTCTCTTGATTTCCCGTACTGCGTCATTCCGAACTGTTGCCTGCCGAGCCACGATCTCGGAAGGCGATCCATTTCCCGTTGTTTGGAGCTGCGTGCGCAGCACCTCAAGCACCAGCTCCGGCTGGTCGGCAAACCTGGGCGACATGATATCGGATTCACCCATCCCGCGATGTCCGTAGTCTTCTATGTAGCGATCAAACATGCGGAGAAAGTCGGTACCCTGAATCATGCTGCGGAACAAGCTCAGCTCCCACCCTTTCGCTGTCAGCAGCGCCCGACATCGCGCGTCACGGCGGACTATGTCGGCGAGTTCTGCCAGTCGAATAATCTGTTCGGCACTGATGGCATGGGCCTGGCCCTGCAGCGCCCCGTTCAGAAGCCCTTGCCAACCTTCACCGAGCCATCGCGGCAACAAGAACCCGAGGGCTTGCAGGCATTGCGTCACTCCACCCGCAATGCCGAACGTGAGCTCATTCTCCTCCAAGCGCTGATTCAACCGATCCAGCCGCTCCTTGACTTCGCTCAGGGACAATCCCTGAACCAGGCTTGGACTGTGGTCTGCCGCCATCTTCTTCATCTCTGCAAACCACCGAGGACCTTGCTTGGCCGCTCGTCTGATGGACCACGAGATCAGAATGCCTGCTCGGAGCATGGGCCACGGACCTAGCGGCTCGACCTTGGGAGGGTGCGAGAGATCCTCGCCCCCCATATGCTCAGCCAAGATCGATGTATCACCTCTGAGCTGCCCGACAAGCGAGTACATCAGCGTAACGTTCAGGAAGGGCCGGCCATGAACAATCTGAACCGATGACAAGCCGGACGGAATCCGGCAACCCAATCGACGATAAGGCGTGATGAGAAACGATTCCATGAACTGCTCCAGGAACGACAACCCCAGAGGGCTGGGCAATTCCGGCATGGTTTCTTTGAAATTTGTCCGCGACCACTCGCAGCCCTTCTGTATCAGCTCCTGCGCCGATGCCATCACCGTAACCGGCCTGGCCTGGAGCAACCAAATCCCCTGGTCGTCGATCGCCCACTCCACATCGACCGGATGTTGAAACGTCCGTTCGATACGCTTTGCGAGGCGGCCCAGCTCGATCAATTCTTCATCAGTCAGGGACGACTGGTTCCTGGCATCCGGTAATAACGGCTCATCCTGCACCCCGTCCATCCCTAGCCGAACTACGGCACCCTTTATGGCAATCTGCCTGGTCAAGATGGTAACCGCGTCCGATGTTTGGTCGAACCGAAGCAGGTACTGATCCGGGATGACAGCCCCACTCACCAAGGTCATCGCAAGACCCGGCACCGCATTGATCGTCACCTGATCGGTCCGACCGGTCACAGGATGGATTGAGTAGGTCACGCCAGCAGCAAACGCGTTGATGATCGGCTGGATCACCACAGCCATGGCTGGCCCTTCTTCTCCACCGCCGGCTCGTAGGTGATACCCCATAACCTGCTCGTCCCACAGAGAAACCCAGCATTCCTGGACAACGCGCGTCACTCTCTCCAGGGACACACCCAGTCCGGTATGATAGAGCCCTGCGAAACTCCTCACCGCGGCATCTTCGTTAGTGGCTGAAGACCGTACAGCCCAACGCTGGCCAGACGGCTGGTTCAATCGACTCAATTCTTGAAGGATCACAGCACCCATCTGATCCGGGAATCGAGCTTCGTGAATGGCGAGTCGACAGCTGGCAAGAATCCTCTTCCGCTCAGCACTGGTTGCACGAACGGCCGAGCACCAGATCTCTCTAGCATCAAGACCGACCGCACGAAGGGCATCATGGTACGCATCGGTCGTCACGCAAATCCCGCAAGGGACGTGAAATCCCTCTGCGAGAAGATGGGCTAAGCCGGTGGCTTTCCCACCGACGAGCGACAGATCGATGCAGGCTTCAAGCGGAAGCACAAGAGAAGATGTCATGGATTGGATAGTACCTAGAGCACGAGGAGGAGGTAAAGGTCGTTCACGTTCGTGCCGGTGGGTCCGGTGATAATGAGCTGATGGAGTCTCTTCAATGCCGGGTAGGTGTTGTGGCGCTTCAACGCGCCCTTGAGATCCACCAAGAGGCGCTGCGCGCGGGCCACGGTGTCGCCATCAACGACAGCTCCCGCCGCGTCAGTCGGACCATCAGTGCCATCGGTACCGATCGCCACCACCCACACCTTAGCTAAGCCGGCGATTTCTAAAGCGGCGGCGGCGGCAAATTCTTGGGCTCGCCCACCTTTCCCCTTTCCGCTGACGGTCACGGTAGTTTCCCCACCAGCCACAACACAACAGGGCCGCTGTAGTGGTTTGCCCTCGCGCGCAATATTCCTCGCCATGACGCCAAACTGCTTCCCCGCCTCACGGGCCTCTCCGGTTAAGGCCAACGTATGGACGAGGGTTCGAAGACCTGCCTCCCTGACTGCGTTGGTGACAGCCGTGACGGCCATTGCGTTGTTCCCGACGATGTGATGATGGACTCGACGGAATAGGGAGGAGCCGGGCTTCGGTGTCTCACTCGCAAGTCCCTGACATCCATAGTTGAGATGATGACGCACTCGTTGAGGGGCCGCCTGCCAGATGCGATAGCGTTTCAGAATCGCGACAGCATCTTGATAGGTCGTGGGGTCCGGGACTGTCGGGCCTGACGCAATGGCGCTGAGGTCGTCACCCAACACATCGGACAGAATGAGCGTCACAATGGTGGCTGCGGTCATCTCGGCGAGACGTCCGCCTTTGATGCGCGAAAGATGTTTCCGAACGGTATTGATTTCTTGGATGGTCGCGCCGCATCGAAGCAGATTCTCTGTAGTCCGCTGCTTGTCGGCTAACGTGATCCCTGTGACTGGAGCCGGCAGTAAACTGGAAGCCCCGCCCGACAGGAGCATGATCAAGAGGTCACGCCGACCGAGTTCTTCCGCCATGGCACAGAGCCTGGCAGCCGCCCACTGACCGGATCGATTTGGAACCGGATGGCCGGCTTCCGCCACGACGATCCGTTTCGTCGGCAGGCCATGGCCGTGCTTCACCACGACAAACCCACTGTGCAACCAGCGACCCAGTCGCTGTTCCACCGCACGGGCCATCGAGGCCGTGGCCTTCCCGGCTCCAACCACGACCACACGCTCATAGCAGTTCAGGTCATACCGACGCCGGCCGATAATCAGTTCGTTGCCGTCCCTGGAGATGGCGCTACCGACCGCCGCATAGGCGTCGACCGCAGTCAGTCCTCGAACGATTAATTTCTTCAGCAGTGGCCGGATAGGAGAGGGAGGAATTTGCATCACGCTGGCGATGGGCTAGGGAGTCTTGTCCTGCTTGAAGCAACGAGTCGGGCAGGTCTGCCGTGGGACTCTCATCTGATAGGTCCCGCGTGGGAGCACATCCTTCTTGAATTCAGGATTCAGCATCTTCAGTTCCAAGAAGTAGGTCCCATACTCCTCGGCAATCGAGGTGAGGGCTCGCTGAGAATCTTTCACGTTGATTGTGACCGTTTCGGTTTCCATCGGCATATACAGGTCCTTCTTACTCAGACCCAAATACTTTTCCGGTTGCGAATATATTTCCTTGGCCGCAATGATTCTCGGGACGTAGCGCATCGTTTCCCGCGGCCCGTGCATCTTCCAATAGTCAGTAATATTCTGTTCCTTCAATAACCGGCGAACTCGCTCTTCACCAGCGTTGTACGAGGCCATGGCCATGAACCAATCGTTCTGCTTGAATTCTTTCAGATAGCGCAAATATTTCACCGCCGCTTCCGTCGACATTTCTAAATTGCGGCGATCATCGCGGACAGCGTCGCTCTTGAGACTATAGCGTCGCCCGGTGGAAGGGATGAACTGCCACGGCCCCGATGCTTTCGCCTTTGAATAGGCGGCGGCCACACACTTGCTCTCTACCAGCAACATGTACTTGAGGTCGTCCGGCAACCCGGCATCGGCCAGCTGTTTTTCGGCGGGAGGGAAACAGCGTCCGGTTCGTTTGGCGAGGATGATACTTTCGCCCTGGTCTTCTAAGAACTGATAGAACTCGTACTCGATGCGTTCACGCACCTGCCAGTTATCGAGAGGGACTGGTTGTCCGGCAAAGGTCAGCTTGTCAGGAAGTTTGAAGGAACTGAGGAAGTAGCGCTCTCCTTCTCGCTTAATTTCCGGCAGAATAACGAGGCGACCCTCTGACTCGTTGGGGTTCTCGAGGGGATCGAACAAACCCAGGTCATGATCTGGCTCTCCATTGGCTCCAGATCGAGGCGTACTCTCCTTCACCTCGGAATGTTCAGGTTGCGGCTGGGCTCCTGTCGAAATCGGAAGCGTGATTGCCATCCACAACCCACAGAGCACCAGTGCTCGTCGAAGCCACGTCATCATACCAATCCCGCCCCCTACATGCGGTGAACGATCCAAAGTCGAGTGCTTATGCTAACAGCATGGCGAGGGACCAGCAAGCATGATCCACTTTCGGATTCGTGTTAGACTTTACCCGTCTATGCGTACACTTACCCTCCTCAATAATCTCATCACTCACTGCACCGCCTGTCCACGGCTCGTCACCTATCGGGAAGCGATCGCCGCAGAGAAACGAAAGCAGTTTGAGGCCTGTACCTATTGGGGACGTCCGGTCCCTGGATTCGGGGACTCTCACGCCCACCTCTACGTGCTCGGGCTGGCGCCGGCTGCCCACGGCGGTAATCGAACCGGACGGGTATTTACAGGCGATCGCAGCGGGGATTGGCTGTATGACGCCTTACATCGATTCGGCTTCGCCAACCAACCCGGCTCTCACCACCGGGATGATGGGCTTAAGTTATCGGATTGTTACATTGGCGCTACCGTGCGCTGTGCGCCGCCAGACAATAAACCGACCCCTGAAGAATTCAAGGCCTGCCGCCCCTATCTGCAGAAAGAACTCCGCTTGTTACGGAAGATCCGAGTGGTTGTAGCGCTAGGCAAGATTGCGTTCGATCACTACTTGAAAGCCTGTCGCGATGAGGGGTTACAACTTCCTTCACCGCTCCCGAAGTTTTCCCATGGAATCGTCCACATACTTCCGTGGGGTATTACACTGATCGGCTCATATCATCCAAGCCAACAAAATACCTTCACCGGACTATTGACCCGCCCGATGTTTCAGCACATTTTCGCCACGGCTCGACATCGACTCACCGAAACGGCAGACACGCGAGTGGGCCAATCGGCCTTACTTCTTGGCCTGTGATTCCCAGTCTGCTAGGAACTTCTTGAGGCCGCTATCGGTCAGTGGATGCTTCACCATCTGCTGAAAGATCGAGAAGGGCATCGTACAGATATGGCCCCCGGCCAGCGCAGCCTCGACCACATGCTGAGGATGGCGCACGCTGGCGACCAGCACCTGGGTTTTATAGTCGTAATTGCGGTAGATGGTCAGGATCTGGCGGATCAGCTCCATCCCGTTTGAACTGATGTCGTCTAGCCGACCGATGAAAGGTGAGACGCACCAGGCACCGGCTTTTGCCGCCAGGAGCGCTTGAGTTGGAGAAAAGCATAGTGTGACATTCACCTTGATACCCTCGGCAGCCAATCTTTTGGTAGCCTTCAACCCCTCCGCAATCAAGGGCACCTTCACCACGATATTCTTATGGATATTCGCGAGCTCCTTCCCTTCCTTCACCATGGCATCGGCGTCGAGACTGACGACCTCTGCGCTGATCGGCCCATCCACGATGTTGCAAATCTCAATAAGCATTTCCTTGAAGCTGCGTCCTTCCTTTGCCACGAGCGACGGATTCGTAGTCACTCCGTCAAGAAGCCCCAGGCTGGCCGCCTCCTGGATTTCCTTGACGTTAGCGGTATCAAGAAAGAATTTCATGGGCTTGTCCTTTCATGTGGGGATGAGAAATCCGTGTGATCAATTCGTTGCCGGTTATTCTATGAGGAATTCAAACTGTGCTGCAATGGTCTGCCGGATCGCCTGGTTTGACAGGTTGCGGCACGGCAGTTAAGATTCGATCGTGAACCCCCTGCTGGTTGATACGTTGACCGAAGCATACGACGAGGAGGCCCACTATGAGACGATATTCCTGGCTACTGTCATTCTTCCTGCTCCTCACTGCCTGCGGTGGCAGTAATCCCTATCTTGAACAGTCCCTCAAACCGGCTGAGCTTCAAGGTAAAGACAAGGCATGGTTTGAAAAGAACTGGGGAGCGCCAAGCGGCAAGGCCCCTAGATTTTTTGGCGGCGAAACCTGGACCTACTATCGCATCGCCGGCGGCAAATCCGGCCCGCCCCTCTTTAACTTCTCGCCCAATCAGTGCCAGATCACGCTCAAGTTCGACAAAGAAGAGAAACTCTCCGACTACAGTTACTCAGGCTGTTAACCAGCGAGCTGTTCCTGGAACTTGTGCGCACACGATCGGCTGCAGAAGTAATACGTCTGCCCCCCAATATCTTCCGTCACCGCCACGCCCCTTGGAACAAACACTCGACACACAGGATCCTGCACCATATGATTCTTACCCGGAGGGAGGCGGTCCGGCTCCCCTTGGCCCTTAAATTCTCGTAGGGCGCGCCGGAGGAGGAAGTAGAACACGACAAGGAGCGAAAATATGAGAATAATTCTATACATAGTAGGGGCCTCTCATTGACGCCACAATCCTATGGGACAGCTTCCCCACTGTCAAGGACTCCACAGCCTGTTTCGACTGACTAATCAAGAGCTTCTCCTTCACCGCCCTCTGATCAAATGGCCCAATCTAGCACGTTGGGGAGGTCTATTTGCCCAGAAGACCTAGTACTTCAGGTGGATATGCTTCCATTTCTTAGAGTGTTAGCATGATCTCATGATGGTATGTGATAAGTGCCGCGGGGCTATGTTACCGGAACGGGCAGTGGATCTGAACGCAGGGCTTGCGATCACAGTGTATGCGTGCTTGAACTGTGGTCGCAGAAAATCAGCGGGTCAGGAACCTCGGCCTATTACCGCGAGACATTAACCCGCGCTATGAGAGAACCGAAACCGCTCACCTACGACGAGCATAAGGCAGCTGAAGCCGCCTTCCGTGGGTATCCGCCCAGTTCCGATTGGACGGACTCCGCCCAGGAAATTTATACCCGTCTGTCTGCGGCGATGGCCAAACGAAGAACCACGACTCTCACCCTCGCAGCCAAGCGAGATCTTGAAGAAGTCGGTCGGTAACTCGTGATGTGTTCCTCTGCTCAATAGTTCATTCCGCTGTTGCATGATCAGTGCAACATCAGAACTCCAGACTATATATTGCATATGGTTCGAAACCTCGATGCGATTTCCCTCCCGCGCCACAAGATAATGGCTCCCTCATCTCTCAAACTTCTTAGTTGATGTGAACGAACGAGGCTGCAACTGAGGGTCCGTCACGACAGCATATAATTGCCGATCAGATTCACGCGGTGGGTAGCCGAACGGTGAGGAGGAAGAACTATCGGAGACTCAGCACATCCATCATGTCGTACAAGCCTGGAGGCTGCTGAACCACCCACCGAGCGGCACGCAAGGCGCCTCCCGCAAAGGTATCTCTACTGCTCGCTCGATGCGTCACTTCGATGCGCTCCCCCATCCCGCCAAAAAGAATCGTGTGGTCGCCGACGATGTCACCGGCTCGAATCGTCTGAATCCCGATCTCGCCTTTCTTCCGTTCTCCGATGAGACCTTTTCTGGCATAGACGCCGACCTGATCCAGATCACGATTCACAGCTTCCGCCAAGACTTCCGCAATCTTGAGCGCCGTCCCGCTCGGCGCATCTTTTTTCAGACGATGATGGGCTTCGATCACCTCGATGTCGTATTCGTCCCCCAGCGTTTTCGCCATCTCGCTGATGACCTTATAGATCAGATTGACGCCCACGCTCATGTTGGGGGACAACACGCAGGGCACTTGAGATGCAAGCGATTTCAGCTCTTCGAGCTGGGAGGGGGAAAACCCCGTCGTACCGATCACCATGGCCCGCCGATGTTGAGCCACCACTCGCAAATGATTCAAGGTCGCTTCAGGAGCGGAGAAATCGACGACCACTTCGCCTCGGTCAAGGAGCGCAGCAAGATCCTCGGTAATCGGAATGCCCGCGCGGCCGCAGCCTGCCGTCTCCCCGGCATCGTCACCCAACACGTCATGGCCCTTCCCTTCGATCGCGCCGGCAAGCGTTAGGGCGGCAGAATCCTTGATGAGCGCAACCAGCCGACAGCCCATCCGACCAGCAGCCCCCGCAACAATTACATTGGTCATAAAATAATCACCTGCGCCAGGACCATCCTGGCTAAATGAGGCCTGCGTCCTTTAAGGCCCGCGTGAGTTGGTCCTTCGTCTCGATCGCCATCTCACAAAGCGGCAAGCGCATCTCCGGATCAATTTTCCCCATCATGCCCAGCGCGGTTTTCACTGGAATCGGATTGGTCTCATAGAAGAGTGCGGTAAAGAGCGGCGACAATACGAAATGAATCCGCCGTGCCTCCTCGATCTGTCCACTCAAGAAGGCTTTGACCAATTGAGCCATCTCGGATGGGACGACGTTCGATGCCACGCTGATGACACCTTTCCCTCCGACTGCCATCATGGGCAACGTCAGAGCATCATCGCCCGCCAGAACCGTCATCCGGTCGCCGCACATATTCGCAATCTCAGAGGCCTGCTGAACTGACCCACTCCCCTCTTTGATCCCGACAATGCTCCGTAGCCCACAGAGCCTCGCCACAGTGGAAGGCAGCATGTTCACGCCAGTCCGTCCGGGAATGTTATACAGTATCTGCGGGAGATCTACTGACTCCGCGATAACTTTGTAATGTCGGTACAGCCCCTCTTGCGTCGGCTTGTTGTAGTATGGCGTGATAATCAGCGCCCCATCGGCTCCTGCCTCCTTGGCGTGCTTCGTGAGAGACACCGCTTCTGCCGTGCTATTAGAGCCAGTCCCGGCAATCACGGGGACGCGTCGGCTCACCACCTCGACAGTCAATTCGACCACGCGGTGGTGTTCCTGATGGGAAAGGGTGGCGGATTCGCCGGTGGTGCCGCAGGGCACAATTCCATTCGTTCCGTTGGCTATTTGCCACTCTATGAGGTCGCCGAAGGCCCGTTCGTCGACCTTGCCATTCCTGAATGGGGTCACGATGGCTATCAATGCACCTGTAAACATGCTGGCTCCTTCACCTTAAACGCGTCTGCCGCGTGCACTTCTCAATCAAGAAATGCCGGAATCGTTTCGCCCTTCACCAAATCGTCGTAGGTCTCCCTGGTCTTGATGACGTGGATCTCCCCGTCTTTGATCAAGACTTCCGGTACCCGTGGTCGCGAATTGTAATTGGAGGCCATCACAAATCCATAGGCCCCCGCACTCATCACCGCAAGCATGTCACCCGGGTTGACCTCCGGCAGCGACCGGTCCTTCGCCAGAAAATCGCCCGACTCACAGACCGGACCGACGACATCCACATTGTGCTTAGGCCGCTGCAACACTGCCTCGGACAAGGGACGAATCTCGTGATAGGCCCCGTAGAGGCTCGGTCTGATCAGGTCGTTCATCGCCGCATCGACAATAATAAACCGTTTCGCTTCGCCGTCCTTCTGATACAACACCTTCGTCACAAGAATGCCGGCGTTCCCGACGATGACGCGGCCCGGCTCCATGATGAGGGTGACATTCAAATCCTTCAGAAGTGGCAACACAGCATCCGCAAGGTCTTGCGGCAGCGGTGGCATTTCGTCCGAGTAGGTAATGCCAAGACCACCGCCGATATTGACGTACCGGATATTGATACCCTGTTCCTTCAAGGCTCCGACCAGCTTCACCACCTTCTTCACGGCTTCGACGAATGGGGTCACCTCCGTCAACTGCGACCCGATATGCTTGTGGACCCCGACGACTTCGATGTTGGCGAGCGAGGAAGCCAGCGTGAATTCTTCGAGCGCCCGATCAGCGGCAATCCCGAACTTGCTCTTCTTAAGGCCGGTTGAAATGTAGGGGTGCGTTTTCGGATCAATATCAGGATTGATGCGCAGAGCGACCCTCGCCTTGGTCCCGACGGAAGCCGCCACCTCATTAATCGCCTGCAACTCAGCCGAAGATTCGACGTTGAACATGAGGATGCCTGCCTTTAAGGCCTCGCGAATCTCCCCGGCGTTCTTGCCGACGCCCGCGAACACGATCTTTGAGGGTGGAACGCCCGCCTTGAGTGCCCGAAAGAGTTCGCCGCCGGACACAATATCCACCCCACTCCCCTCCTTCGCCATGAGACGGAGGATCGCGATATTGGAATTGGCCTTCATGGCGAAAGCGATCACATGGGGCAGGCTCTTGAAGGCCCCATCATACGCCCGAAAATGACGAACGAGGGTCGCGTAGCTGTATATGTAGCATGGCGTGCCAACCTCTTTCGCGATCCGGCTGACCGGTACCTGCTCACAATACAGTTCGCCCTGTCGATACTCAAAATTATGCATCCTGCAAATCCTCATTGAGAAGTTCGAGGCCTGCGAGCGAGAAGCCCTGCAACGAGGCCTCGAAGGCGTCTTTAAACTTGCGGTAGCGGACTTTCACATGCGGAATCGCGATCTTCATCGCGTCTGAATCCAGCAGTGCCTTGAGGGCGTCGGGCGTCGCCAGTTTGAGGTGCTCGAAATTGACGATGATGTCCATGCGCGCCTGATCAGCCGCGTCCTTGATCCTTTTGATGAGTTCCTGCGCATTTAGCTGATCGAGGGTGCCCTCGAGATCCACAAATAACGCAGCAAACTTGTCATGCCGTTTGGCCTTGATGTTGAGCACCAGGTTTTGTGCCGAGAGCGCGTTCGGATCGAAGCGCTGTTTCAGCGCGTAGAGCGCGCTAGGAATTAATTGCTCCTTGTCCAACACCGGGAGCTTCGCTTGGAGATTCTTCAGCACTCCCGCGAGTGGCGACAGGGATCCTTTGGGGCATGATCGCTTGACCAATTTCCGAAACTCCCGATTCATCTCCCATCGCGGAATAAGCCGCTGACTCGTGCCAGACAGACGTTTCCAGATTGACGGGAGCGAATAGAATTGATGGTTGGCCCAGTGGAAGCCTTCTTGTAGTTGTTCGGGCGTCATCCGACTCGGCTGAAACACCACATGCTTGCCGTCATACTTCGCCCAGTCCTTATCGAAAATACGACCGGCTTTTTCGTAGCGGTAGAACAGCGCCGTACCAGGAAGGGGCGTTAGCACGTTAAAGTACGCCAACTCCACTTGGTTCTTCGTCAAGAAGTCGACGGCCCGTTCGAACACGGACTCATCGTCGCTGTCGAATCCGAAAACAATCCCGGGATTCACCATGATCCCGTAATCGTGGAACATCTTGATCTCCTGGGCGAACTTTTGGACTCGGTTGAACGGCTTATTCGTTTCCTCCAGAGAGTCCTCATCAAGTGATTCCATCCCGACGAAGACCGACACGCAGCCGCTCTCGGCCGCAAGCTTGACCATCTCCTCGTCGTCAGCGAGGAACAGCGTGGACTGGCAGCCCCACTTGATCTTGAGCGGCTTCAGCGCTGCCCAGAGCTCACGACAATAAGCACGGTTGCTGTTGTGCAAGTCATCGACAAACGCGATGATGCTGCCATCCTCGATTCCCACCCGAATCCGAAGCGCGGTGACGAAGGCGTTCCACAGAGGCTCATCGCGCAATCGCTCGACCAACTCACTGCGAATCCATCGCTGAACATTCCGAAGTTCCGTGACCACTTCCTGCACCGGCCGACGCCGCGTGGTCTTTCCATTAAACGGGGACACGCTACAGAATTCGCAATCGAAATGGCACCCTCGGGTCGTGAAACTACACTGTCTCGTCATGTACGAATCAGGGCTCAGCAATTCGACACGGGGACTCTTGTACTGTTCCAGCGAGGGGAACGAGGTCATTTTATACATGCGCTGCATCTTCCCCGCCTCATAGTCCGTCACTAACTGTGGCCAGAGATCTTCGGCTTCCCCACAGACAATCGCGTCGGCATACCGAAGAGCTTCATCAGGGCAATAGGTGGGATGGACGCCCCCCATGACGATCGTCTTGCCTCGTTTGCGGAATTCCGTTGCAATATCGTAGGCGCGAGGGGCATAGCAGGTCATGATGGAGATGCCAACCATGTCACAGGGATAGTCGAAATCGATGTCCTGGACCGCCTCATCGACCAGAGCGACTTCCCAATTCTCCGGCGTGTAGGCCGCAATCGTCGGCAAACTCAGCTTGGGAAACCACACCGCGCGTCGTTCCGAAGCAGTCAACCGATAGGGGTTATCACGCGGATAGGGATCGACCAGCAACAGCCGCTTGCTCAGTGCGTGCTTAGCCGTTGATGCATGCTCAACTGACTGACCGTGCCACGTGGGTTGAATAAGTTCCATGGGCGACCCTCCTCACCTCTATCTGGTTATCCAGCTATACAGGTCCAGCAAATGCTGGCTCCATCATGACTAACGAGTTCCCACTGGTCGTAAGGGGGGAAGGTTGACATCCTGCCCCTGTAGCATTGGGTCCGGTTCTGGCTCGGCGGATTCGGCTGCCGCTGCGGCTTCACGCTGTTTCTCCTCAAACGCCTCTAACTTCTTTTGCCGCTCAATAGTCGGATTCACACCGACATTTTCAGGAGGAACCGGCGGCCCCACGACCCCGCACCCGACCAACACTCCCGTTATCACACCAGCCAGGACAGACGTGACACTCTGCGTGGAAGCTTTCACGAAAGCATCCGCTCGAGTTCTTTGATGCGTTGTTCCACTCGCGTTCGGGCAGTTCCGCCTATCTGAGACTTCCGGTCAATCGCCGCAGTGACTGTCAACCGCAAAAACAGGCCCTTTTCAATTCGCTCGGAAAATGTCCGCAGCTCCGGGAGCGAGAAGTCCGTGAGTTCACGACCTTGATCCAATGCGGCCCGCACCAGTCGACCCGTGATCGCATGCGCTTCCCTAAAAGGCACTCCTCTGGTCACAAGATAGTCCGCAACTTCCGTGGCCAGCATTCCACCACCCTCAACTGCCTGCTTGAGGACGCCCCTGTTCACGGTGAGTCGGCGCATCAGTTCCGTCAAGACCTCCACCGACGCGGCCACGGTATCGAGGGCATCAAAAAGTGCTGGCTTATCCTCTTGGAGATCTCGATTATAACTCAACGGCAAAGCCTTGAGAGTGGTCAATAGGTTGACCAAATGGCCATAGACACGTCCCGTCTTACCCCGCACTAATTCCGGAACATCGGGATTCTTCTTCTGCGGCATCATACTACTGCCCGTGCAGAACGCATCGGGAAGGTCAACGAACCGGAACTCCTGGGACGACCAGAGAATCAGTTCTTCACTGAGCCGGGACAGATGCATCATCGTGATCGACAGCGCCGAGGCCACCTCGATCATGAAGTCGCGGTCGGACACGGCATCGAGACTGTTTTGCGTCACGGAGGGAAAGCCCAGCAACTCGGCAGTGAACCGGCGATCGACTGGGTAGTTAGTCCCTGCGAGCGCTCCAGACCCCAGCGGCATGACATTCAATCGCACCGATGCATCGCGAACACGCCCCTTGTCCCGCTCGATCATTTCCACATAGGCCAAGAGATGATGAGCAAACAGCACCGGCTGTGCCCGTTGCAGATGCGTGTAGCCAGGCATCGCCACGGTTCGGTTTGCCTTCCCTTTAGCCACCAGGACCCGTTGAAAATTTTCCAGATAGGCCACGAGCTGACCAAGCTGATCCCGCAAGTAGAGCCGGATATCCAGCGCCACCTGATCGTTGCGGCTGCGGCCCGTATGCAGCTTGCCGCCGAGGGGACCGATCAATTCGGTCAGCCGGCGCTCAATCGCCATGTGAATGTCTTCATCCTGCGGGGTAAAGCGAAAGCGGCCCCGATCCAGCTCCATCTTCACCGATTCCAGCCCCCGCACGATCGTTTTGGCTTCAGAGGCGGTCAGCACGCGCGCCTTCCCCAACGTCTTGCAATGGGCGATGCTCCCCTGAATGTCATGGGCGTAGAGCCGGCGATCGACCGCCACTGAAACGGTGAACGCCTCGACGAGACGGTTCGTCTTATGCCGAAACCGTCCACCCCACGCCTTCTCGGCTGCTGGACGCCGCGTCGGACGTCCGCTCTGTCGCCCCATTAGGAAGAAGCCTTTCGCCGTTGGGCTCGAATCGCCAGACGGAGCGCGTTCAACCGGATAAAACCTTCGGCATCCTTCTGCCGATAAACGTCGTCTTCTTCAAACGTCGCAATATCGAGACGGTACAGTGAATTCTTGGACTTCCGCCCGACCACCGTACAGTTGCCCTTGTACAACTTCACACGCACTGTCCCCGAAACATCCATTTGCGCCTCATCCATCGTTTTCTGGAGCATCTCTCGCTCCGGGCTAAACCAGTAGCCGTAGTAGACCAGCTCGGCATAGCGTGGAATTAAACTGTCCCGAAGATGCAATACCTCGCGATCCATCGTGAGCGACTCGAGCCCCCGATGGGCTGCATGCAAAATCGTCCCGCCCGGTGTTTCATAGACCCCGCGAGATTTCATCCCGACATACCGATTTTCCACCAGATCGACGCGTCCGATGCCATGTGCGCCGCCCAACTTATTGAGGTGCGCCAAGAGCGTGGCTGGACTCATTTTCTTACCGTCGACCGCCACCGGATCCCCGCCGACATAATCGATCTCGATTTCCCGCGGCTTGTTAGGCGCCTGTTCCGGCGACACCGTCATTTGGAATATTTCATCCGGCGGAGCCTTCCAGGGATCTTCAAGAATGCCGCCCTCGTAACTCACGTGAAACAAGTTCAGATCCATGCTGTACGGCTTCGCCTTCGTCGCCGTCACGGGAATACCATGCTGCTCGGCATATTCCATCAACTCACGGCGTGAACGAAAGGCCCAATCGCGCCAAGGGGCAATGATTTTGATCTTAGGATCCAGCGCCATGTAGGTCAGCTCGAAGCGGACCTGGTCGTTGCCCTTTCCCGTCGCGCCATGCGACACGGCCTCGGCCCCTTCTTTCTTTGCAATCTCAATCTGCCGACGGGCGATCAGAGGACGGGCGATGGACGTGCCCAATAGGTAAGAGCCCTCGTACACCGCATTGGCGCGCAACATCGGGAACACATAGTCTTTGACAAAAACTTCTCGCAGATCCTCGATATAGATGCGTTTCACACCGAGCTTTTGCGCCTTAGCCTTGACCGCATTGAGATCTTCCCCTTGTCCCAAGTCGGCACAAAAGGCGATGACTTCGCAGTCGTAAGTTTCCTGGAGCCACTTCAAGATCACGGAGGTATCGAGCCCGCCTGAATAAGCCAGCACCACTTTCTTAATGACACGATTCATCGTCTCGTTCGACTCCTCTTGCCTAGTAGGTTCGTTAAGATAGCCTTTTGCATATGCAGTCGATTCTCCGCCTGGTCGATGACGACCGACTGTGGACCGTCCAACACCTCAGCGGTGATTTCTTCCCCCCGGTGGGCGGGCAGACAGTGCATGACGATCGCATCGGGCTTGGCACGTTGTAACAGGCGGCTGTTCACTTGATAAGGCGCCAAGACTTTTAATCTTCGCGCATGCTCCCGCTCGCGTCCCATGCTGATCCAGACGTCGGTGTAGATGACGTCCGCTTCCTTAGCTGCGACATGGGGATCATGGCCGATCTCGATCACCGCACCGGTTTTTGCGGCCTCCACCCTGGCCCTATCAACAACATGTTGCTCCGGCTGATATCCAAGCGGACAACCGAGGATGATAATCATACCCATCTTCGCCGCCGCCTCGATCAGAGAATTCGCCACATTGTTGCCGTCGCCGATATAGGCGACCTTGATCCCCTTCAACCGGCCCTTCCTTTCTCGAATGGTCAGGAGGTCCGAGAGGGCCTGACAAGGATGGCTCAGGTCGGTCAGTCCGTTGATCACCGGCATCGTCGCTTCCCTTGCCCATTCCTCGACGATCGAGTGGTCATAGGTGCGGATCACGATTGCATCGAGATAGCGCGACAACACACGCGCCGTATCGGCGATACTTTCTCCGCGTGAGAGCTGAATCTCGCCCATGGGCAAGACCAGGGCGTGGCCGCCCAACTGGTTCATGCCGGCCTCGAACGACACCCTCGTCCTCGTCGACGGTTTCTGGAACAGGAGCCCCAACGTCTTTCCTGGAAGCAGGGGATGAGGAATCCCGCGTCGCTGCTTGTCTTTCAACAGGGCTGCGGCCGTCAGCAAACTCTCCACTTCCGTCTTGCTGATGGCCGCAACATCCACGAAGTCTTTCTTGCCGACCCGCGCTTCTGTTACCCGTTTCGTCATGCCTGACTTGTCCAATCGGCGTGAATACGCCTTACGCCGCCTGTTTGCTGAAAATCTGAGCAAGCGTATCGAGCAATCGATCGATTTCCAGCGGGGTGATGATTAAGGGTGGCACGAACCGAAGTACATGCTCGCCGGTCCCATTGATCAGAATGCCCCGAGCTAAACACTCGCTCACGACGGATTCCCCATCCATGTCGAGCTCAATCCCCTGCAAGAGCCCGAGGCCACGTACCTCTCGTACCACCCGGTGTCGCTCCTTACAGTCCACTAAACCCTTTGCAAAATACTCTCCCATCCGGCGTGCGTGGTCGAGCACTCGGCCTTCCAATAGGACGCGACAGACGGCTAAGCCCGCCACACAGGCGAGCGGATTGCCGCCGAATGTCGAGGCATGACTTCCGGGCGAAAAGGCCTGGGCAACTGAGTCCGTCGCGAGACAGGCTCCGATAGGCACGCCACCACCTAAGCCTTTCGCTAAGGTCATGATGTCCGGCTGCACCCCTAATTGTTCATAGGCGAAGAGAGTCCCGGTCCGTCCCATCCCGGTCTGCACTTCATCAAAGATCAACAGCACGTCTTTTTTCGTGCAGAGGTCTCGCACTTGCTTCAAATACTCGCGGTCCGCCACGTGGACGCCCCCCTCACCCTGAATCGGCTCTAGCATAATTGCCGCGGTCTTGTCGGTCACGGCCCGTTCCAGCTCTTCCAGATTATTGAAGGCGACGTAGCTGAAACCCGGGAGCAACGGTTCGTAGCCCTTCTGGACCTTATCTTGGCCGGTGGCCGTCAAGGTCGCCATCGTCCGACCATGAAATGAGTTCTTCATTGTGACGATCTCGAACCGCCCGGCTCCATACTTGTCATGCGAATAGCGGCGGGCCAGCTTGATCGCCGCTTCGTTCGCCTCTGCCCCGCTGTTGCAAAAGAACACCTTGTCGGCGAACGAGTGATCGACCAGCACCTGTGCCAGCTTCACTTGAGGCTCCGTATAATAGAGATTCGAGGTATGGATCAATTGCGCGGCTTGGCGCTGGATCGCCTGGACCAGGTCCGGATGGCCATGCCCCAGGATGTTCACAGCAATCCCGCCGACGAAATCGATATACTCTCGCCCTTCAAAGTCGTAGACCTTCGTCCCACGACCCCGTGCAATCGCGAGCGGTTGACGCGTATAGGTCTGCATCAAATAACGTGCGGCGTCCTGCTTCAGTTCTTCTGTCGGCATGACAGACGTATCCCCTTGTAAAGTAAGGGAAGGTAGCATAGGCCCATCGATGGAAGCAACTTGAAATGGGCGGAAGAAGGTGTGAAACAGAGTCGCACCGCTTCTTTACCCAGATGGCGCCTCCATTGTGATACTCTCTGGCGGATGAAATCCTGTGCACAATGCCAGCAGCAAAATCAGGAAGACGCCAAATTCTGCTACCAATGTGGAAATTCGCTTACCTCTGAGCCTGAACCGCCCATCGCCACCGTCGCGCCATACAGCGATGAAAACCTCTGGCGTCAATTCATCGGCCCCCACGCCGATCGTTACCTGGGACATTTCAAAAAATTCGGGTTAGGGGATGAACCGAAATTCGCACTGACGTGGAATTGGCCGGCCTTTCTCTATATTTCCTTTCTCTGGTTTCTCTACCGAAAGATGTACGTCTATGCACTCGTCTATGCCGTCGGGCCCATGATTTCGACCTACTTGACCGGCGACCTCACCGTGGGACTCGTCTGGAGCGTCATGGCCGGAGCCACAGCGAATTATCTGTACTACTGGCACTGCCGCGAGCAGATTGGCGAGATCAAGAAGAGCCCATGGACTTATCCGATGAAACAGGACGAGGCGTTGAAGGAGGCTGGAGGCGTCCAGCCTTACGTGATCTGGGTTGGAGTCGCCCTTTACATCTTCTTTGCGGTGACGATGTTCAAGCTGCTTCAGGACGGTCTGCCGGATGGGGATCGGATACCGACCAAACCTACAAAACCCGTTGCGTCAAGCACAACTTAAGAAGCGGAAGCCCCCGACTACTCCTGACGTTCGCAGGGCAACTACTCCGGAAAATTCTGCCGACTCCTCTGCCATCCGATCCAGGCCTGGAACCAACCAAAGTCTTGTTCATAGGCGGCTCCGCCCGAGTGAGAGGCCTCCTGCTTCTGCTCGATCTGCGTATAGGTGCGCGGCCAGTTTTTTTGCCACCAGGACTTGAGTTCATCCGGGGCATAGGCCTGGCCGTTCGGTTGGAGAATGTCCGCTGCCGCACAGACCGGCGCAATCAGCGGCCAGTAGCGATCTTTGCCGAGGCCGAGGCTGCGAAAGTGTTCTCGCAGCAAGAACACCACCCAAAGTTCGGCACTGTGTTTCTTGTTATGCTTGAAGGGTTGGGTCTGCCGGAGCGGAACCGGATCGAATTGTTTGATGACCGAGGTATAGTCGGGGCCTCCGTAGCTCCCCGCCACCTCGGCAATGCCTTCCAGCATCTTTCCCAATTCAACTTCCGCGACCTGTGAAGAAGTCGGCCTCCCGCCTGTGGCCAACTCTACAAGAGGGTTCGGCGTGGTTAGCAACTCGATGAGTGGCTTGAGTTCTCGAAGACGTGCGGTTGCCGCCTTGAGGATCTGTTCCGATTCCATCCAATAGTCGGGATCGTTCTTCGTAAGCCGCTCTCGTCCCGGTGGCGGAAGAACAGTTGGCACCCAATAGCGCATGAGTACAAAGAGTACGTAGTCGACCTGTCCGCCGACCTGCGCGATCCGATCAAAGACGTTGCCCGCTCGCATTTCAGTAAAAAAGTCGCGGGCTCGGTCGGCCACGTGCAGGCGCTCACCGATCCAGCTCCACCATACCTCAAGCGCGGACCAGTTCATATCGGGAGGCGGCGAGATGGTCATACCGGTGAACTATCCTGTTTTGAAAGAATTGGGCGGAATGGTACTTCCGGTGCCGGACGAAAGCAACCGCTTGACTTGGGCATCTGTTCCAGTATGCTTTGACCTGTGAACATATCCTTTCATGCTTGTGGGGAACGCACAATGGCTCGATTAGTCCTGCTTCGTCACGGCGAATCACAATGGAACTTAGAGAACCGTTTCACGGGATGGGTCGACGTCCCCCTAACGCCGCGAGGTGTGCAAGAAGCCAAGAACGCGGGGGATAAACTCCGGGGCTTCAAATTCGATCGTGCATTTACCTCTGTGCTCGTGCGCGCGAATGAAACCCTCCGACTGGCGCTCAACGCGATCGGTCAGTCGAACATCCCCGTCGAGAAGGACAAGGCCCTCAATGAACGGATGTATGGCGAGCTACAAGGATTGAATAAGGCCGAGACTACGAAAAAATACGGCGAGGCACAGGTGAAGATCTGGCGGCGGAGCTACGACGTGCCTCCGCCGGGGGGAGAAAGCCTGAAAGACACCGCGGAGCGTGTGTTGCCCTATTATGAACAGACCATCAAGCCCCATCTCTTGAAAGGGGAAACGATCCTCGTCGCGGCGCACGGAAACAGCTTACGGGCCCTGATAATGGAGCTCGAGCAGCTCTCCCGAGAGCAAGTGCTGGAATTGAATATCCCGACTGGTGCGCCGCTGCTCTATGAGTTGGATGGGACGGGAAAAGTTGTCAATCACCGCTACCTCTGATAGAGGTCGTGACGGGCCAGGAGATTATTCGACATCTTCCAGTAGCTGCCCGTAGGTGTCGACTGGCACGAAGTCGATTAACAGTGTTAATAGATTACGCTGCTCTGCTTCTTTGACCAATTGGTTTTCCTCCATCAACTCAGCGGCTTCCGCACTCACCGCGAGCGGACTCATCCCTTCTTCCACCAAGCGACTATACCGCCGCCGCCGCTCTTGCCATTCGTTGAGATAGGCGGTCCAAGCAGCCGGACTGACGGGAACGGTTATTCCCCATCCTGCTTCCATCGCATTCAAGATAAGTTCCGACAGCGCGGCCTGATACTTCTGAGGAATGTGCGCTTCAATAGCGGCGAAGATCCAAAACAGGTTCAGCGAGAGCACTTCTTGCGTGATCGCCCGTGCCTGCTCCGTCGTCGCCTCGATCCCGTATTCCTCCAGCTGCTGAACAGACACGCCGATCGGCATTGCTGCGACGAGGGCGACCGCTGCTTGTCTCGGCGTCATCGAGTTGGCTGGCATGCCTCACTCCCTCCATCGTCCACAGTGGCAGAGAATACCCTACTGTCGTCAGTGTGCTCAAGCAACTTGTCCAGCTCTGCCCCCCATGGTAGAGTCCGCCGCCATGACTCGACAGATCAGTCCTATATTCTCACGATGGACCTGTGCTGCCAGTCTATTGGCTATCTTGGCCGCGGGTACCGCTGTGGGAGCACCTCACGCCCGCGCAGACGAACATCGTTGGGGATTTGGAAGCGACCTGGGCCTCACCACGGGAACCGTCGACGGCACCGTGTTCACGCTCGGATTCAATCTCGACTATTACATCGATCGGAACTTCTCCATCGGTCCAATGATGCAAATCAGCCCGACGGGCGATCTCTTTCAGATCTCCTTCGCCGGGGTCGCCCGCTATCACTTTCGTCTCAATAACGGCATCAACCTGGTGCCCTTCATGGGAATCGGTTTGGTCCACGCGGATCTAGACAGCGGGACCGGCCCTGGGAGCATCGACCGCAACGACACGAGTTGGTATGTTCCCATCGGCCTCTCGCTGGAATATCAAGCCGTCCATAACATTGCGCTGTCCTCAACCCTGATCGTTAATCTCTACGATATCAACCTCACTCCATCGCTCCCCGAGAACAACCACATGAGTGTTGCATTGTTGTTTGGTTTCCGCTTCGGCCCCTAGTAGGACGAAGAGGAAACCCCTCGCTTCATTCACGCCCTCCACCTCCTAACCCGAAGTTCGCGAAGGTCCGCGTCAAGTAGGCGCAGGCACTTTGGCGAAACCCTGCTAGGACGTGAACTCTGACAGACTGATGAAAGATCCGAGGAGGTGAGGATGTAGCTAGGCCGCTTTAGCGGGCTGCCAGCGAAGGCCGATGTTAAGCAGTTCTTGCAACAGATCTTTATACGTATAACTGGCTTTCTCTGCAGAATCCGCAAAATCTTCGTCTTGCGCGATTTGGGGATTCGGATTGGCTTCAAGCACGTACACGTTCCCCTCCACGTCCATTCTCACGTCGATGCGCGCATAGCCGCTTAGGCCAAGTGAACGATAAACTCGCTTCGCGAGATGTTGAATCTTCTCGGCTTTCCCGTCAGGAAGATTCCTGGCTTCGCCTGACCGAATCCCATACTTGTCTTGATACGTGCGACTCCATTTGACTCGCTCTGTTGCAATCCGGCGGGCGTCATCCGGAAGCTTGTCCATGACCAACTCCCACACCGGCAAGACGTGGATATGCCCATTACCCAGCACCCCGACATAGAGTTCGCGCCCCTCAATGTACTGCTCGATGAGGGCGCCAGTCCCAACGCTCGCGTGGATGAACGCAACGCGCTCCTTGAGTTTGTCGTCGTCCTGGACAATAGAGGCCTGGGAGATCCCGAGCGACGCCTCTTCGGTCACCGATTTAACAATGAGCGGAAAGGCCAGCCACGTGGGCCGCTTGACCCGCCGCCTCTGCGGCACCACGATGAACTCCGGGAACGGAATGCGATGGAACGAGAACAGCTTCTTGGCGAGGACTTTGTCGCGCGCCAGCATCAGCCCCCGCGGGTTACAGCCGGTATAGGGCACGTGCAGCAGTTCCAGATACGACACGACGTTCTGATCGTACACCGCCACCCCATCGAACTCTTCGAGCAGATTGAACGCGATGTGCGGCTTCCAGTCTTCGATAGCCGCGCGCAGCACCCCGAGATCGCTCTTGACCCCCAGCGGCTTGACGTCATGTCCGAGCTTGCGGAGCGTGGAGACCACATCGTATTCCGTCTTCCACTCAGCTCCCGTCACGTCCTGCCCGTTAAGGGGATCCGGCGGCACCAGATCTTCGTGCATCAGGACGAGGATGCGGAGCCGTTTCATAGCGCCACCTTATGCCGCCCACTGCGCAAGTAGTTCATTGTGTGGACAGTCAGCAAAATCGTGAAATCCAACTTTGCCTGCTCTTCCGCATGCGGAAGTCGCAAGTTAAGCTGACGGCAGCGCTGAATCATGTCCTCCAGGACTTGATCGATCGTATATTGATATTCGCCGGTCCAGGCTGCGACTTTGCGTCGCACTTCTTTTCGGAAGCGATTCAAGAAGGTGGCAGCGCTCATTTTGTTGGCATGAGCAGGGGCGTCGGAAAACAGTCGCTTCAAGTCCGGATCGTAAAATGACGGTCTTTCAATCCCATAGTGTTTGCGCTTCCGCTCATAATGCTCGCGCAGGGTCTTCTTCAGTTCGGACAGCGGATCGATTTCCTCACGCGTGACCACCTTAGGCGGCAGATCAGCCAGCCCCTTCATCAGCCCATCTACATACTGTAGCTTCTTGAGCACCGGCCATCCCTTGTATCGATCGGCCCATGTCGAATCAGGCGTGAGCCAGACCGCAAAGGTCTCCGCAAAGTCTTCATCCGGATGGCTTTGCGCATACCACACATCGAGATGCCGCACGAAGCTCCGACTGTAGGGTCTGGGGCTGTAATATCTTGGGTAGGGATCGGACGAGCGACCAAATACTTGTTGCCGGCTGCGGAGACGGCGGAGCCGGTACGCATTTTCCACCGCGTGGCCGGCCTCGTGCCGCAAGATGCGCATGCACCATTCTGGTGTTCCGCCCTCGACCTCGAGCATCTGCTCCATTTCAAGTTTCGCGAGTCGTGGGTGGGCCAGATAAAACGGCACGGCAATCCCCGGCACACCATCAGGAGTAAACCA
>Ga0315278_10000408_pt1 | contig 37905 bp, 42 predicted proteins | sample YL17G06_0_MG_FD_203880 | JGI IMG/M metagenome (GOLD analysis project Ga0315278, IMG submission 203880) | Sediment microbial communities from Yellowstone Lake, YNP, Wyoming, USA - YL17G06_0 | ecosystem: Environmental > Aquatic > Freshwater > Lake > Sediment | place: USA: Wyoming | collected... | reverse complement strand
TATTCGGCATACCATCAAGTGTGATCATTAAATGATCGATTTCGGCCTGGCGAGACGGGTCCATATCGATGAGTACAGGAGCTATGATTTCATTTACCTTGGCAACCGCCTTCATTACCCCTTTGCCGCCGTAGCGGCCCTTGCCGTCTCGCAACTCTACCGCTTCATTCTCTCCTGTCGAAGCGCCGGAGGGGCATGACGCCGAAGCTGTGAGACCATTATCCAGGGTTACGTAAGCCTTGATGGTGGGATTGCCGCGGGAATCAAGTATTTCCATTGCACGTATCGATTTAATTTTTCGGATCATGTTCATTCCTTTCTTCTATAAAATTAATTGGAAAGATTTTCCAATTTACTTCGCATTGCAACGCTTGCGTGGCATGTATCCGCAGTAATGGTGTCACACTTCAAGACGCATGTGACACGTGTCATTCAATGACACAAGCGTGAAGTTGCCCATATCTGCCTCGATACAATTCATAGCGCACGTGTCTTGACGTAATCGCCAGAAGCGATCATTACTTAAGCCCAACATACCCAACAAGATGATACGGTTAATGACAGTGTGACCCACAACGACTACAGACTGCCCTTCGTGGCGGGCGACAATCTCGTTAATAGTCTCCATGGCACGGGCACGCACGTCAGCCAGCGTTTCACCGCCCGGTATACGTATGGAATCAGGCGTGTTGAACCAGTCATCAATCATCTTCGGCGAGAGTTTTCTAACCTCGTCCGGTGTCAATCCTTCCCATTGGCCATAATCAATATCAGTCAGGCCAGGATGCACTTGTACCGGGAGATCAAAATACCTGGCAATGACCTCGGCCGTCTTGATAGCGCGCGATAGCGGGCTTGAGTAGATCGCCGTCGGTCTCCATTCAGCGGCAATGCGCCGTCCAGTTGCCTCGGCCTGTATCAGACCCGTTTCATTCAACGGCACCTGGGCGCGCCCACGGAAACGTTCTTCACGATTCCACTCTGTCTGCCCATGTCTTACCAAAATGATGCGTGTCATCTTTGACCTTATCACTATCCGTAGTGTTAATTTAAACTATTAAGCCCTGCAATCCTTCTTGGAGTTTTTTGATGGTCTCATTAATCTCATCTGTTTGACCATGCGTCTTCGATAACAAGGCGTCTATGGTAGAGAGTTCCTCTTTTACGTAATTAATCGCCTGTTTTCGCATTTCTTCAATAGCCCTGTTGATGCGGTCTTCCCACTGGGCTGCAAGACGGGAAAGATTGGCTTCTACTTCACGGGGGATCTCGCTGATAAAATGCTTCTCAAAAAGACCCCTGAAGATAAACATGGGGATGAGAAACCAGATGAGATCGAAATGGAAGTCAAATGATCTTATCGTCTTGATGTCAGGGTAGTCTGGTTCTGATACCTCTATTTTCCAGTCCGCGGGAGCTAGCCTCACACCAAGCACGTTTTCGATATTTTTATCCAAAAGATTCCTGAAGGATTCAATTGATCTTGATAAACTGGCGTGGGCCTTGTTGAGAGTGCCATAGAAATGTCTGTGTTCTATTTTGGAAATATGCTTCATCTCCTCTGTCATGCGGTCTGCAAGCCATTCTTCATATCTCCGGGTGAGTTTCCAGAGATTCACCTTCCAGGCAGAAAGCTCCTTTTCTAAATCTTCAGAAAGTTTCTTCCTAAGAGGTCTCTGAAAATTATCAAGGTAATTCATAATGAGGGTGCGAGTTTGTCTCTGGTTCTCGCGGGCAATGATGGTTAGTTCCTCACGGATGAGGTCGAAATTGACCTTTTCATCGAGAATCTGTTTACGCAGCAAATCACGGTCATGGTCAGCCCGCAATGACGTCTTAAGGGCAATATCGAGATAGCCGAGACAACCTCTTATCAGGGACTGCATCTTGTACTGGAGGATTTTTTTAAACTCGAAATCACGGTTTAGCGATAACTTAAAGAGAAGGCCTTCTTCCAATCGATCCTTGCATTGTTCGGTGTTCACAAGGGTCGAGTATACATAGATAGGTAATCGCCGGTTTAATTCACGCTGAATCGTTCGCTTAAAAAATTCTATGACTTCAGCCTGCTGTTCCGGTGAGAGAAGGTCAGCTTTTGTCAAGAGGAGCACGATATTCGGCGTGTGACTTGTTAGCTCCCGAATCAATTGCACATCGTTATCTGAAAGCGGGCGATCGGAACTGATGGCAAGTATGGCGGTCCCCACTTGGGGAAGCCAATTTTCAGAGGTTTCCACGTGATATTTGAATACACTTCCCAAACCGGGGGTATCCACCAACCGCAGACCTGCATAATTCTTAAGAGATGGAAGTACGACATCTACCATTTCCACATTTTTTTGATTGGATGGATTTTCGGCTTCCGAGGTGAAAGCATGAATGTCGCTCATATCAATCTCGGACACTTTCCCATCGAAGAATCTTATAACAGCTCTTTCTTTTTCCCCATATTGAAGGCGGGTGATGACCGTGGTCACGGGTATGACGCCGACGGGGAGAACGGATTTGCCTATAAGACTGTTGATAAAAGAACTCTTGCCCGCTTTAAACTGGCCGAGGATAGCCACATCAATAGGCGGGCTCTGGATAAGCAGTTTTTCGCAGGCCTCTATCTGGCGGGTGAGAGAAACAATGGAGAATCTGGCGCAATGGTCAAGAACGTCTTTCAGCAATCGCTGTGAAACATCCTGAAGATGGGCTTTTGAACCATGTTTTATTATATCAGACATAAAAAAACTCCTTCAGGATAAAGCCAGAAGGAGTTATCAGCATTAAGGGCGGTTTGTTTACAGGCGAACTCCATCACCTCATCTAAAGTTAAACAAATTCGAAATTTCTTGTCAAGGGGTTTATTCATTAAGGTTAAGACCAGCCACCATGGATGCTGAGATGGATAATTATATTTACCAAATAATTTGTTACATCCTATTCAGCATGAAGCATGTGTGAACCAACGATTTCTAATTGAAATCCGCGTATTTGGCCGCAAGTCCATTTTTAAGGATAACAGGAAGAAATCAGTGCGTCTACTTGGTTGTTGCAGGAATCAGCAGAGTGCGAAAGACGCGCCCTGTCATGGAAGCAGATGATGATTATCCCGGGATCTTTTTTCCCAGGCAGTGCATATGCCGAGGCCGGCTCATTCGGGCCAGGATGGGTGAATCCGCCATGGAATAAGCATCGGCACTTTTCGCTTATACTCCCTGTATGCTTCTCCGAAATCAGCAATTAGATCCCGTTCTTCAAGCATTGCGCCGACATATATCCATACAGTCCAGAGGACATTGAACAAGAGCCTGTCAAAAGTGAGGTCAGGGCAAGACCATATCATGAGCAGAACGAAAAGATACAGAGGATGGCGTACCCAGCGATAGGGACCGCTGATGGTCAAGGGTATTTCTTTCGGTTTCTTGCCGCGAAGGCCGTATTTTATTGCCCTTATGCCGTAAGGGTCGAAAAAGCCCAGGGCCTTCGTTCCCCAGTAAAAGCCTACAATAGATCCGGCAAAGATCACTCGCAGCAATAAACGAAGGGCACCTTCAGCCGTGGCAACCGTGCTCGAAGCCCCCTGCCAGAGGATGATAACCACGAACAAAACGATGCCTGAGGATATCGCGTAGAACGCGCTGACGTATGCTTCCGGAATAAACCGAGAGAGAAACCGGCGAAATGATTTCCGCACCACGCCACTGTGCTGAAGGAAAAAAACAACAGAAAGACAGAAATCAAAAATTAATATCCCGCTTTCGTTTAAACCCAGCCTTACCAAATGCAATGACCCGACATAGCAAAACGCACCGAACATAACCAGCGAACCGCCGCTTAATACATATGCAAGAAAAATCACAATGTATGCGGGATACTTTTGCATCAATAACTCCTAATAAAGACCTTCTTATAGTCAGGGATAAAAGTTTCCGCGCCGGTCGTTTCCGTAGAAATCTCTATCAGGACGCAAAGAATCTCTTTTTTTGAAATTGAGAGCTACATTCACGAACATGATGAGCACCGGCTCAGGGTCTCTTCACGCTTCGGCGCACGATCCGGAAGCGGGATAAAAAGCAATTAGTCATTTTTCCATTTTCTTTTTTAAGTAATGAGACCTCACAGCAGTAAAAAAGTTGAGAAAAGGATCCGCCGAATCCTCAAAGTGGCGCCATTGCGGGTCGTCACCTGGTGGAACAGCCTGAAGCCGTTTGTGTTTCCGGAGTCTCTCGTAGGCCCACTGTATTTGTTTAAATTTTTTTTCCGCCTCAGGATCATCCATGTTCCTGTCCGGATGAAATTTCATGGCAAGACGGCGATACGCCTTCTTGATCTGTTTTTCCGTCGCGCCCGGCGAGAGGCCAAGAATCATGTAAGACTCTTGATTGGAAGGATTCATGGTGTACCCTTGAAAGGCAGCTTCAAGCCTTCTCTCAATTTAACAACTTCCTTCTGAAGGCCATACAAAAGAGACAGTAAGTGTCTCGAACGATCTGAAATCAGTCATCGCCAGCACCCATCAGTCGCAAAAAAAGACGCGTCTCTTAAATTCAGGGCAATTTACTTCTGGTATTGCATGATGTGATATTTTTTTCTTTGTCGCTTTCATAGCGCGTCAGGATCTCTTGAGATTCGCCGTTTGCCTCTCGCACAGCCAAGCCGCCGCCCAGTAAGAGACGCTTGCCAAAATCCACAGGGATACCATAGTTCCCGCCCTGGAATTCTTCCAGATAGGCGGCGTTTACCCCGATAACCTTGCCGCTCCAATCCAGAACCGGTCCGCCGCTGCCGCCACCGATGGTCCTGGCGTCATAAACCAGCACGTGCGGCAGGACGTCCCAGAGGAAACCGCTGGTAATCGTAGCGCGCAGCCGCTTCTGCGCGGACAGTCTTTCCGCTGTTTTATAGCTGCAAGCCCCCGTCTGTTCTTCCAATTCCGCCCGTTCTGTTTCTTCCAGCATGGCCATGACCGCTTCGAGCCCCGTCGGGTAGCCGATGAGGAGAATGGGCTGTCCTTCCTCTGTCTTGCCCGGATGGGGGTGCAGGGCGAGGGGTTGTGCAGCGGGGACCCAGCCGACAGTCCTGACCAGGGCGATGTCTTGTTTCTCGTCTATGCGCAAAACCTCAATAGGAACGCCTGCTGAGCGTTCCTGGAAAAAGGCGCGCAACCTTAAAAAAGCGGGCTTCATTCCTGCCGCCAAAAGCGGTGCACTCTCATCGTCTTCCCACCAGGGTTCGGCAATATGGCGGTTGGTCAATATCTCACCCTTGGATCCGACTAAAAATCCTGTCCCGCAAAAGTTTGAGACGGCAATCGGCCCAGTTGCCTTTACATCTACCAAGGGGAGCCCCTGTGGATCGGCCACCGGTTCGCCCAGATCATTCACGACATGTCGGAGAGGCTTTCCCTCTTTATCCACAAAAGTATAGGTTCCCCATATATAGACTACCGCCCCCCTTGCCCTGGCCAAAACGTCTACCATGTTCCGCTGACGAGCCTCTACGGCTTCCATTCGCCTTTCGAGGTTCCCGATCTGTTGAGGGATGTCTGCCACGACATCCCTCGGGGTTCCGGCGTTTGCTGCACATCCCACCAAGACGCCGATCGCCGCTGCCGCGAAAAGCAACCGGATATGGGCATTGCTGATCATGGTTTCCCCTCCTGGCTTCCTTCCTTGTCGAAGTTCCGTTTGGACGACCAGAGGGGACGACCGGTTTCATCCCTAAGCTCTATGACACGGCCCGTGCGCATATTCTTTATTCTTGCCGCAGTCAGATAAATTTTCCCTTCCCGGGTTTTCATCTTTGAGCCTTTGACCGCGAGCTTGTCCCCGATCTGAATATCAGCGCCCTGCCGGCGGAGGTACCAGCCCGGGCCGAGGGTGACGGTGAATATCTCGCCGCCCGATTCGATCCGTAATGTTGAACCGCCGCCTCGCTGGAATATATCAACCTGTAAAACAACCCCGCTGACCTCTACAACGGAGGCGCGGTCGTAGCCGGGCGCAACGGGGGAACCCCAATACCATCCCTGCGCCACAGCCGACGCCGGGAATGTCAATACCCATAATGCAAGGGCAATAAACAGCCGCCAGCCTTTCTTGATCATCTTCAACCCCTGGCGGCCGAACAGGGATTCTCTCAATTTGCTTTTTTGTATCCATGTCTTCATTTTAGAATCTCCGAAGGATGTTTTTTATCCATCATAAAGGGTGCAAGTAAAAAAAGTCAAACGTTTATGGTGCATCAATTTAGAAGCCGTCGCTCTTGATATCTTTTTCAGAAAGCTCGCCATATTTTCTTACCTGATCGCGTATCGCAGCGGCCTTTCCAATGAGGACAAATTGCAGGGAATCTTCGGGGAAATGCTTCGCGATTATTTTCCTGGCCTTCTCAATGGTGACGTTCTCAACATTTTTCTGGAAATCGTTGACGAATGATTCGTCAAAACCATAAACGAACGTGGCGGCCAGAAGACTTGCCAGGCTGCCCGGAGTCTCGTAGAGGGGAGGAAATTGACCGATGAGGTAATTCCTGGCGGACGTCAGCGTCTCCTGATCCATGCCCTCGGTGTGGAGACGATTCAAGACGTCGAGGGCGAGATCGATGGCTTTGACGGTAGTATCAGCGCTTGTAAAGCTGCTGATTACAAAGGTTCCGGAATCTTTATAAGTATTGAAGGAACTGCCTGCGCCGTAAGTCAGGCCGGCGTTGACTCGCAGCTCGTCATTCAGCCAGGAGGTAAAGCGGCCCCCCAGAACGGTATTGACCACCTGTACCGCCACATAATCGGGATGATTCCGTGGTATGCCAAGGGCGCCGAATGCAAATTGGGTTTCCGTCGCATCGCTTTTATTGACCAGCAGGACTCTGCTCTTATCGAATGCAGGGAGCGGTATCCGTTCCAGCGGCGGTGGCTTTTTCTTCGATCGCCATGCCTCAAAGAGTTCTTGCACCTTTTTTTTCATCCGGGCGGTTTGAAAATCTCCCACGATCACCAGGACGGATTCTTCAGGTCGGTAGTGGGCGTTATAGAAGGCCTTTGCATCAATGCTCTTGATTTTTTTGACGGATGCGCGTGTGCCGTAAATAGGGTTTCCATAACCATGACTCCCGAAAACGAATTTGTTGAAATAGGCGCCGATCACCATGGAGGGCTGCTCTTTTTCCTGAACCAGCTCCAGGAGCAGGCGTTTTTTTCTCTTTTCAAATTCGGCAGGATCGAAGACAGCGTCCTGGAACACTTCCTTCAACAGGGGGAATACCTTATCCTGATCGGTATTGATAAAAGACATGGAAATTCCGGCCGATTCGATATCCGCGTAGGCATAATATTTTACCCCCAGGAGTTCCAGACGCTCTTCAATCTGTTTTTTACGGTAACTTTTGGTTCCAGACAAAAGAGTCTCGGCGGTGAGATAGGCCAGGCCGGATTTGCCGGCGTCTCTTACGGCCCCGGCAGGGAATACGGCGGATACGTATATCAAGGGCACGCCGTGGTGTTCCATCAGGTAAACGGTCAGTCCGTTTTTCAGCGTGATTTTCTCGTACGCGGGTAACTTAAAGGACGATGTTTCCCGCTGTGCGGCATTGACAATCCCCGGTGGCATAACAAGACAGACAACCGCCGCCCAGGTCCCCAAAACGGCCATGATGAATATCCTTAAACACAGGATGCGGATGCGTCTCTTTTTCAAGATCATTTCCCCTCGCTTTTTTCCAGGACGCCTACGGTGCGGTTGGTTTTTTTGAAGTATTTTGCCGCCACGGTCTTGATATCCATTGCCGTTACCTTTCTGTAAACTTCCGGGGCCGTGAAGAGCTTTTGATAACCGCCGAAAAAGATCTCATAGGTCCCGATCATATCGGCTTTGTTGCTCATCGTCTCCAGGGAACGGTAGAAAGATGCGACCACGTTGTTTTGGGCTTTCTGGATCTCTGTTCCCGTCACGCCTTTTGCAACGACGTTATCGATTTCCCGGAGAATCGCCTTTTCCAGGGTTTTCACGCTCACGCCGTCTGCGCAGACGGCGTAAACATAGAATAATGTCGGGTCCAGGGCATTGGGCATGTAGGTTGAAATTTCCGTCGCCAGCGGTTTATCGCTGATCAGTGCGCTGTAAAGACGCGAAGATTTACCTTGGGAGAGAATGGCGCTCAAGAGATCGAGGGCGTAATAATCGGCGGTACCGGTTTCCGGTACATGGTAGACGATCAGAATATGAGGAGAAGAGACATCTTTATGGACGAAGAGCCGCTTCTCGCCGCGTTGTTCCGGTTCACGGGTGTGCACGGCGCGGGGGGGCGCCCGGGCGGGAATGGGTTCCAGGTATTTTTCGGCCAGGGTTTTTACTTGGGCAAGCGTCACATCGCCCACCACGACGGCAATCGCGTTATTCGGCGCATAGTACCGATCAAAATAATCCTTGATATCTAGCCGCTGCCAATTCCGGATATCCGATTCATAGCCGATCACCGGCCAGCGATAGGGATGCGCCTGATAGGCGACGGATCGGAGTTGATCGTCCAAAAGTTCGTAATCGCTGTTTTCGTAGCCCGTCGTATATTCCGATAAGACGACGCCTCTTTCGCTTTCTACTATTTTCTCATCGAGGGCGAGACTTCCCATCCGGTCCGCTTCCATTTCGAAGATCAATTCGAGGGCGGATTCGGGGACCCAATCCTGGTAGGTGGTGACATTCTCAGTCGTGTAGGCGTTGCTGGACCCCCCGGCGTTTTCCAGGACCCGGTCGAACATCTTCGGGCCGTACTTCTTTGCGCCGTTGAACATCATGTGTTCGAGGAAGTGGGATAACCCGGTAATCCCCGGATATTCATTCCGGGAGCCGACCTTGAAGAAGATTTGCAGCGTTACATTGGGAATGGCGTGATCCTCCAGCACCAATATCTTCATCCCGTTTTTCAGGGTGAAGATGTGCACGTCTTCGGTCGCGGGCATGGCGCAAATAGGGGAAGCCCCCGCCAGTAAACATATGGCCAATAATATTAACACGAAACGTTTCATCAAGATTCTCTCCCTACCTATCCAATCCCCCCGGCGGGCGATTTTGATGAACGGTTTAACGTTCAATCAATACAGTTTTTTCATAACCGGAGCAGGGGATGCATACCGGCTGGCCATCCTTGATCCGGACGTAGCGCTCGAAAACATATTCATGGCACAGGCTGCACTTCGCCTTGTTGAACGACCCTTTGACCGGCGTGAACTTGAAGTCGGGTTTTGCCTCCACGTCAAAAAGAAAATCATCCGGCTGGTCATACACCCACTGGAGGATTTCATCCCTGACCTCGGCCGGGATCTGGGAGGGTTCAACGCCCTTTTTCCGGTAAGCAAAAAATTCAAACTTCCCCATGGCGTCGATAAAGTCCGGGTTCAGAGCGTAACGCACGGCGCCCTTTTGTGGATGGTAGAATGTCGCCGCCAGCTTGCCGTAAAAGGTTTTGGCCATCAGGAGCTTTCCGTAGGTGGCACCCGTCGCTGCCTGCAGGCCGTCCGTCATACAGGTCTGGGGATGTCCTTCAGCGATTTCCGGGAAGATGAAAAACCCATGATCAGGTTCCGGTTTGAGGCCCAAGTAAGCAAGGGCCAGCTTGCCCATGCGGTAACCGATGGGCATGAAGGGGCAGCGGTGTCCGTGAAATTCAAAGGCCCATTCTGGGGGAACATATTTTGTCGTCATAACAAATACCTCCTTCTAAGTTAATTTGATGATATCAAAAAGCATCTTGGCGGCGATGATCAGGAGCAGCACGCCGATGATCTTCTTCAATTGTGAACTCGAAATTCTGGTCTTCATCATCTGCGAACCGACGATGGAGCCCAGGGCACTAAAAAGAGCCATTATTCCGATGAACACGGGGCTAAGTCCTCCCAGGGTGACATGACCGAGGAATCCCGAGAAAGAGGCGAAAACCACCACCATCGCCGTTGTTCCTGCGGCAACCTTGGCGTCAATGCCAAGCCAGTTGAGAACGGGTACGATGAAATTTCCGCCACCCACACCCAGCAGGCCGCCAAGAAATCCGGCTACACCGCCGACAGCCACCCCGGCGCCGGATTCGACGGCACGATTCAATGGCTTTGTCCGAAGCGCAGGTTTGTAGAAGAGCATCATGAAGCCCGCGAAAACCAAAAAGCCTGCGAACATGCCGAGGAAAAGACGCTTGTCCACAAAAGGCGTCGTGTGGGCTCCCATGGGCGCCAGCAGGACCGCTGTGATCAGGATGGGCAGGCCGATCCGCCAGTTGATCAGCCCGCCGCGATAATAATTCACGGCTGCAAACATCAGGCTGACAACATTGAGCAGAAGCGCCGCCGGTACAGCCTCGGCAAGAGGCACTCCCAGGTAGTAGAAAAGGGGCACGAAAATGAAGGCAGCCCCAAGGCCGGCCATGGCCAGAAGGCCTGAGAAAAAAAAGACGGAAACGGCGCTCACGATGTAAACGGTCAGAGACATGTCTTATACCCTTCCCTCAATTGCAGTGGTTGCAGTGCTCCATTTCCCCGGCCGAGCCGGGCAGGATCTGGAGGGTGGTGTGATTGATCCCGTACTTGTGAAGCAGCATTTCCTGGGCTGCGCGGATGATCATTTCACTGTCCGATGCTTCCTCCGTCATCCGGAGATGGGCGGACAAAAGCTTCTGATCGGCGCCGGTCTGCCAGATGTGAAGATCGTTAACCTCCGCCACGGCGTCCATCGCCAGCAGGTCGTTTCTGACCTGGATGAAATCAATGCCTGGTGGAACGGCGTCCAGCAGTGAATTGACGGTCTGCCGGACGATCTTGTAGATTTCTCGGGCGATGAACAGGCTGATGGCGATCGAAATGAGCGGGTCGATGACGTGCCAACCGAAGAACATGATCATCAGGGCGCCGACAATCACCCCGAGGGAAAACAGGGCGTCCTGGAGCGAGTGAAGCCAGGCGCTTCTCATGTTGAAGTTTCGTGCGGATATTTTCTGCAGCAAAAGGGTGGCGGACCCATTTCCAACGAAGGCGATCACGGCGACCCAGAGCATCTTCCCTCCGGGGATTGCCGGCGGCGCCGTCAGTCTGCCGACTGCCTCCCAGAGGATAAAAGCGATCGCAATGGATAGGACGATGCTGTTGACGAAGGCGGCGATAAACTCGATTTTGTGGTAACCGTATGTCTTCTGTGCATTCGCGGGACGGAGGGCGACCTTCTCTGCCCAATAGCTGAAGATCATGGCGGCAATGTCGCTCAGATTGTGGACGGCGTCCGAGATCAAGGCCATGCTCTGAATGAGCAATCCGAAAACCATCTCGAAGGCCACGATCCCGCCGTTGATGACCATGGCGAAAACCAAGTTTTTCAGCGATGCCGGTTGTTCGTGATTGTGGTTGTGTCCCAAAGTTATTCACCTTTCTATAAGTGTTCTACAGCTAATCCTTTTTATAAATCAATGTCTTTATCTGTGGTGATGTACCTGCCCGCCATAGGTTATCAGGCCTGAAACGAAAAAGACGGAAACGGCTTTTATGATGTAGATGCTTAAAGACATGCTTTATTTCCGCTGCCCGGTGAAGATCAGATACAGGGAAGGCAGGAGGAACAGCGTCACCATCACGCCCACCGCCAATCCCCCGATAGCGCCGACGGCCATGGGCTGAAGCATGTCCCCGCCCTCCTCGATGTTGAGGGCCAGGGGGATGAGCCCGGCAATAAAACAGAACGAGAGCATGAGCACGGGTCGCAGGCGGATTTTTGCCGCGGTGACCATTGCCTCCCCCGCCGACAGTTTATCATCGGTTCGCAGCGATTCGGCGAAGGTAATGAGCAGGACACCCTGATTGACCGTTAGGGCGATGACCACCAGGATGCCAATGATCAGCGTGGCCCCCAGAGGAATACCGGTCAGGAAGAGGGCTGCCACCGTCCCGGATAGACAGAATGGAATCACCGACAGCACAAGTGTAGGGAGCATTAGGTTGTTGAACTGGACAGCCAGAACGGCAAAGGCGAAGAACAGGGCGAATCCTAGAATCATCACCACCGCCTTTGTCATGTCCCGCATCATCTGGGCCTGGCCTCCGTAGAAGACCTCGTAGCCCCCCGGCAGTTCGAACTTCGCCATGGCTTTCTTCAATTCATCGAGGGCCTGGCCGACGCTCACCTCGGCAGCGTCTCCGCGGATAATCACCTCCTTGACCTGATCTTCCCGGAGGATCTCGACGGGTCCGGTGGCCTGGACGACCTGAGCAACGTCCCGCAATTTCAGATAACCGCCCCGGGAACGGCTGATGATCAAATTCTCGACATCCTGCATGGAAACGACGTCCTTTTCGGGTATTCTCACGCGGATGTTGTAAAAATCCTCCCCATCCCTGAAGCGTGTCGGCACGGCGCCGCTCAGGAGCGTCTGCGCGGCTCCAGCAACGTCGGCCACGGTGACGCCGAGGCTGGCGGCCCGGACACGGTCGACGCGAATCTGGTACTCCGGCTTAGTCAAATCCATGGAGACGTAAACATTGCGGAAATACTTGAGACCGCTCATGGTCTCCGAGGTTTTCCGGGCGAGATCGAAAAGAATTTTCATATCGTCTCCCTTGATCTTCACCTCGATATCCGCTTCGCCGATCTTGCGCATCCCCTTCATCTTCATCTGGGCGACGATGAGATTCCCCCCGGGAACGGGGACCTTCGAGAGTGTCGATCGAAGCTGCTTAATATAACCCGCCGTGCTGATCTTCCGCTTATGGCGGGGGACAAGCTGAATGTTGATTTCTCCCTCGCTGGCGATCTCAAAGGCGTAAAGGCCCACCACCTTGGCGCCGGCCAGGGTGAAACAGCTTTCGATCAGGGGGTCCTTGGCGATTTTTCCCTCGATATCGCTGAGGATGCGGTCCGTTTCGGCGACGGAGGCGCCCGTCGGGAGCTTCACCTTGACCAGGACGCGGCCGTCGTCCATGGCGGGGAGAAATTCGCTTCCCACCCAGAAGAAAAGCAGGGCCGTCACGATCAAAAAGACAGAAAATACGGCAAGGATCACCTTCCTTCTAAGGAGCGCCTTCCTCAACAAGCCCTCGTAGCGGCCCTTGAGTTTTTCATAAAATCGCTCGAAGAAACCGGATCCGGCGGATCGGGAGGCCCCTTCTCCCAGGAGGAGCGCCGTCAACAGGGGCGTGGCCGTCAGGGCCAGCAACAGGCTGACCAGAACGATCCCGGCAATGACCAGAATCAGCTCCTTGAACAGCAGGCTGATCAATCCGGGCACGATCAGAAAGGGAAGAAAAACGGCCAGAAAGGCCAGCGTCGCGGCGATGATGGCCGGACCGACCTGGGCGGCCCCGGAGACGGCCAGCGCTTCCGTGGAACCAACTTCTCCTTCATGCCTAAGACGGGTGATGTTTTCCACGACGACGATGGCGTTGTCCAATACGACCCCCAGAGCGACCACGAGCCCCCCGAGGGAGAAGATATTAATGGAAAAGCCGCCCAGCTTCATCAGGGCGAAGTTGACGATCAGGGTGATCGGCAGAACCAGCATCATGATCAGGGCCTGCCGCCAGCTTCCCAGAAAAAAGTAAACCACGAGGATGATGAGAACGGCGGCTTCGATGGCAGCATTGCGGACCCCCTTGAGGGCGGCGGTGACGTAATCCGCCTGGTTTTCCACAACACCGATCTGAACGTCGCCCGGAAGGGTAGCCTTGAGCTCCCGGATTTTGCGTTCCACGGCCTGGGCAACTTCGACGGTGTTGGCGCCGGCCTGTTTGAGGACGCTCAGTTTTACACACGGTTTCCCGCCGAGACGGGTGATCACCCGCGTCTCTTCGTGGCCGTCTTCGACCTGGGCCACGTCCCGCAGGTACACCTTTCCCGTCTCACCGGACTTGAGCACGACCGACCGGATTTCGTCCAGCGAGCGGAACTCACCCACCGTCCGGGCGATAAATTCGCGTGGGCCGACGGTGATCCTGCCGCCGAATTGTTCGATGTTTTCCTCCTGAAGCCGCTTGGTCACCGCCGGCAGGGAAAGCCCGAATTTCTCCAGGGCTGCATTATCCAGATGGACCAGAATCTCTCGTTTGAGTCCCCCGGTGATATCCGTCCCGGCGACCCCCGGTACGGATATGATCTGGTTCTGGAGCCACTTGTCCACCCAGGTGCGGAGTTTCACCAGATCCCACTGATCGGAGGAAACGGTGAGCTGAATCACGGGAAGCTGGGATGGATCGGCCTTAAACACGATGGGCGGATCGATGTCCTTCGGCAGTTTCCTAGCCACCCTCGCCATGGCCGCCAGGGCGTCCTGGTAAGCGGTGTCAATGGAAACCCCGTACTGGAAGTTCGCCGTCAGCGTGTACATCCCCTCGATTGATGAGGATTCGAGATAGTCCAGTCCGTCAACCGACGCCATCTGCCGCTCGACGGGGTCGGCGACGTTCACGTCCAGTTCTTCCGGAGTGGCGCCCCGGGCGTAGATATAGACCTTGATCATGGGATAGGTCATATCGGGAAGGAAATTGGTCGGCAACTGCCAAAGGCCGTAGGCGCCGAGTACCATGAGGGTGATAACGATCACGGCGGTGGCTATGCGCCGTTTGACGGCCAGAGCGGTGATCTTCATTGCGGCGTCCCTTTCGTAGCTGCCGTCGCCGGCTTGACGGCGTCTGACTTGACGTCCGGCCCGTCCTTCTTCTCCGGCAGTTTGACCGCTGTTCCTTCCTTCAATTTTTCATTGCCGGCCACAACAATCTGTTCGCCCGGCTTCACCCCGCTGACGATCTCGATCAGACCACCTGCCTCGATCCCCGTCGCGACCTTTCTGGCTGTGGCTTTTCCCTCCTGGACGATGAAAGCCACCCGCTCGCCTTTTGCATTGACGAGGACGGCCTCCGCGGGGACCAGAACGGCGTTTTCATGGGTCTCCACACGCATTTTGATTCTGGCGAATAATCCGGGCGTCAGGGCGATGTCCTTCGCCAGCGAGGCCTCGATGAGCCGGGTGCGTGTGCTCGGGTCGAGCTTGGGATAGAGGCGGAGAATCCGTGCCGGAAAGGTTTTCCCGGGGTAGGCGTCCAGGGTTACGGATAGGGTGCTCCCGTTTCCGATGTGGACGTTTTGCGAATCCGACTCGGGGATGGCGAAGCGGACGACAAGACTCGCCGGGTCAAAAATCTCGACGAGAGGCGCCCGGGGGGACACATAATCACCCTCGACCACCAGGACCTTGGAGACGACGCCGCTCCAGGGGGCCTTGATCATATAGTCCGTGCGGCTCTCCTCGATCCTGGCCAACTGCGCCTTGACGTTTTCGTGCCTGGCCCGGGCGATTTCCAACTGGTCCCCGGGGATGGCCCCGTTTTCGACCAGTTTTTTCACCCGGTCGAGTTCACCCTTCTCCCTTACGAGGTCCGCTTGCGCAGCCGTCAGGAGGGCGTTGATCGTCTTGTCGCGGCCTATGCAGACGAGCTGCTGGCCTCTTGCCACATGGTCGCCCTCACGGACAGAAGCGCCGCAGTTGATAATGGGCCCTTCGGCGGGGGACGACATCCGGGCGATTCTCGCCGCTTCAACCGTGCCGTCCGGTTCAATGGTCCGGCTGATGGAACCGGACGTTGCCATAGCGACCGATACGGACGGAAGGCTCTTGGCCGGTTCCATCACCGTTGCTGTCGAGTATCGTGCATATCTCCATATACATACCGCAAAGATTAGGAATACAAAAATGCCGGAAATAATAAATATTTTTTTTCTCATAGGGTTCCTCCCGTCGCCAGCTTCAGCCTGGCCATGGATATGTGATAATCGATGCAGGACCGGCAATTGCTGGTTTCCGCCTGGAGCAGGGCGGCCTGGGCGTCGAGGACGTCCGTTATGGACCCCTTGCCCAGTTCGTACTTCATCGACTCGATGCGCAGGCTTTCCTTCGCCTGCTCGATTGATTTTTCCGTCGCCTTGAAGCGGTCCGTGCTGGACAGGACATCTAGGGCGGCCGTTTCCGTTTCCTGCCGGATCTGGAGGTCGAGTTTTTTCAACCGGTCCCGCGCCGCAGAGAGGATGGCCGTTTCTTCATTGATTTTCGCGGAGACGCGCCCTCCCTCGAAAAGGGGCACTGATAAGACAACGCCGATGGAACCGACGTCCTCCGTCGAGCTGGTGTTTTTCCCTCTGTCTTCCGGGCTCGGTGCGTTCCTCACGCCGTAAGATCCCACCAGGTTGATACTGGGCCAGTGACCCGCCTTCGCCACTGCCACCCGCAAGGTCTGAGCCTCCAGCCTGTCTTTGGCGGCCTGGTAATCGGGGCGGTTTTTCAGGGCTGCTTCAATCAACCGCCCCATGTCGAGGGGTGCTTCGGTCGGCTTGTCGGCTGTGTCGTCCAGGCGTGCATTTTCCGGAATAGCGTCGTAGCCCATCAGGTTGAACAGGAGGCGTCTCTGGACGGCCAAAGCATTTTCTTCCTTGATGATATTCTGCTTCAGATCGACGAGACGAACCTCGGTCCGCAGGAGATCGACCTTGGCGGCCTTCTGGGCGTCATAGAGTTGTAAAACCCGTTTCCTATTCTCTTCGAGAGCTCCCCGGGAGAATTCAAGGGAGGCGATGATCTTCTGCTGCCCGAGAATGGAAAAATAGACACCGGTTACGCTGTAGATCAGTTCATCCCGGGTCCGGATGAACTTTTTCTTTTCCGCTTCGGAGAGTTTGCCCGCGGCGTCTACTTCGCCGGTGATGCGTCCGCCGGCGTAAAGGGTCATTCTCGCCACCAGATCGCCCCGGTAGAGGTCGTTGTCGAAGACGCCCACCTCCCCGTTGTATTTCGCCTGGATCAGCCGCTGACTGTCATCGAAGTGCTGATAACCGCCTTCGGCGCTGATCTGCGGCCAGAAGGCCGACCGGGCAGCGTCATGCCGCGAGTCCGCGGCGGCGATATCCCATTTGGAGGCGGCAATCTCGGGATTTTTGGCCAGGGCGATTTCAATGCAGAGATCCAAAGAAAAGAGTCCGCTACTTTCCGCAACGCCGGACGGCGTCTGGGGATCAACTTGATTTACGGTGTTTTCTGCCGCAAGGGTTACACCGCCGCCGACCTGGATGACAACTGCGGCGAGGCTGATCAGAACGATAGCTAATAACATTTTTTTTATTCTGAATCGGATCATGGATATATAACTCCGGTTAAATTCATGCTTGGTAATATATTCATTAGGGATCATTCCTCCCGTTTAGAAAAAGATATCTTTTCCCCTGCTATTGCACTTTCCCCCGCAGTGCCAGCTGCCAACATCGGCACGGGACTGACGGCCAGTTTTGTGAGTATAATGTCAGCTTTTCTTTGAACGTATAGAAAATGGCAAACAGACAGAGTCACAAACGGCGGATAGAGAGCCACCGCTATCTGCAAGACATATTGTGCAGCGAGATAAGCGGGAATATCATGGAGTAGACTGAGATATCCGGCAAAACCGAACACGACGGGTAGGATAACACCAAGATATTTCCCGATCATACGCACCTCTCCTGTTTTTTTATTCTGCTGGCTGACGCCGAGGTCTTCCATTGCCCAGAAAAGAGATAAAACAAGGGACACAATAGCGGCTATCGCCATCGATATCAGCATCCGACCGTACACAAACTGACTCGGGGGCAAAACACCTGCGGACCCCGTTGCAACTACTGAATAGCCTTGCAGGACACCTATCAATTTCGCACCCAGAAGGAACGAGAGGCCGATCCCCTGAAAAGGTCGGACGAGCCAGATTTTCAGTGGCGATAAGCCGTTCGCCCTTTCAGTTGCAGCGATTAACTCCCGGTGTCCGAGGGTGAAAAGTCTGCCCATGAAGCCGCTTAACGGCAACAGCAGGAAAAAAGGCAGCACGAGGATCAAAGAAAAGCGGATATAGCGGAATGGAATTTTCCAGAACGCTTCGGCACCGCCGACAAAGGTGAAATTGCCGATAAAAAAGGAAATGACCAGATTGACGGCCAGCACCAGAAAGGCCGGCCAGAGCGACCTGAGGATCTGGATATATCTTGCTCTGTGCGTTAAACCGGACATCTGATCCCTTCCTGTGTTCATTGCCTCAATTTACGCTATATACTATATTCTTCTACCCCATCCGGCCCATACGGGGACGCCGGAGGCGTCTCTAAGGACGAGGATATTGTCACCCTTTTTAACTTCCGCAGCGATGATTACGGGTTTCCCCCAAAAGGTGGTGCGGACACCTTTGATTTCCACCCGATCACCCTTGACTACTTTTGTGTCGAGGCGTTCCAGATACCAGCTCGGTCCGAGGTGGACGGTGACCGTTTCCTTCTCCGTCTTGACGACGAGGGCGATCCCCTGGTTCATCCGCTTCATGGGAACCGTCTGTTCCAGACCGATCACTTCACCGGAGAGAGTTTCACTATTGGCGGGGTTATACATCCCCTGGTAGGGCGTGCCCATGCCCCAGCCGCCGCTGCCGCGGCCTCCCCACTTCCCAGGACCGGCAAACGCCAAAGAAGCGGTTAAAAGAAACACCATAACGATCATCAAACCAGCTATCCGTTTTGTTTTCATAGGTCTTCTCCTTTTTTGTTGAAAATCTTATTGTCCTTGAACAATCTTTAATAACCCCTCATGCCAATGCCCCGGCCCATTCCGGGATCCATGCCCATGCCGCCATGACCTCTCATACCCTTGCCGTAACCGTAACCCCGTCCCGTGCCGTAAGCCTGCAGTTTCGTCTGCTGTTCCGGGGTCAGGATCTTGAAAATGGCCAGCCTGTGGCTGGTAACTTTATCCTGGACCTGATCCCGCAGTGCACGGACTTCCCGATCAGCCGCCGTGATCTTGCTCTGGTCAGGCGATTGCTGCAACCAGAGCAGTCTGAGTTCGCTGCGCTTGCTGTACAGCTTGTTATGGAGAGGCTGGATTTCTTTCAGTTGCGCCTCTTGCAGGCTTTTGATCTGGGCCGTCTGTTCTGCCGTAAGGTTCAGGTTGGCAGCCATCCGGTCATTGATTCCAGAACCGTAATCTCCCCGCATGCCGCCCTTCCAGGCCGCCGCCGGGGAAACCATGATCGCCACCAGGGCGATCACCGCAATCATCGTCATCATTTTCTTCATGGTTTGTGTCTCCTTTCAAATGAATTGTTTACTGGCTATATAGCAAGAGACATACCAATGAAGACAAGTTTCTATAACTCATCTATATCATTACGCTATATATAATTTTTGTCATGGAATTAAGATGAAGACATATAGCCAATCGGATATATAATATCCAGATGGACATATCCAGTTGGATAAAAAGTATCCGCCTATAGACCATGCGAATCAGCCAATTTCCCCCAGTTGCCTTTCAAAGTCTGCAAGGCGTGTTTTGTCCGCGCTGCGGGAATTGCTTTCCGACTGAGGAAATCGAGGTGTTTAACAACGGCGGCGAGCTTCGCACCGGGGAAGCCAAGAATGGTCTCGTTCGCGCCTATATCAGTGGCGTCGCGGCATCCGTAGCAACCATAGCTGAAATTCAGGCGATCTTCCAAGTATGGAATGATAGTCGCGTCCACACAGGTGGCCTGCAAAACGGCCGTAGAAGCTGTCACCCGCTGGCCGCCCATTGCGTGCAGATAACTCAGAACCAGCCACATGAGCTTCTCCACCTCTCCCTCGACAACCACCACCTGGGGTATACGGTCGGCCTGCTCCAGGGGCAAGAGTTCGAGATGGTGGATCTGCCCGGCCTCGAGACGGGGCATGTCTGCAAACATCCTCCGGCCCACGGCGGGATCGGAAACGATGCCGAACCCGACGAGTCCCTTTCCCGAGCGCAGTCCCTCCGGCAGGGGACGAAACCCGAAAGCTGACACAGCCGCCGGACAGGATATCCCCTTCCCATCCAGAACGACGTTTTGTCCTTGCCGGGCAAGCATAAGGGCCTGACAATACCGGTGACTTTCCAAACGTAGCGCACCTGCGGGTAACAAGGCATCTTTTGCAAAACAAACACCCACGGGAAATGTAGTGAGTCCGAGTATTGAAACGATCTTCCGGCCGGCCTCCCGCACTTCATCAACGGTCAGATGGCTGTACTCGGATGATCTTCCTTTCTCTTGAAGTTCCATTGATAATCCTCCTTAAATTTAAGGGCGCCCCAGCGCCTTGCGAAGCTCGGACAGCCCCTTCTGGATGTCCTTTCTCCCCGAGTATTTTCGGATATCCGTCGAAGAATAGACAAAGACGACGGTCGGCGTCGCCCGCACCTAGTACTTCCTGACAATGTTGTTGTATTGCGTCAAAACAGGCTTCACATCGTACGGCTTCAGGGGGATATTCCTGGACTTCAAGGCGTTTTCCAATTGCGTTTCTGTGATTGCACCAATGCGCGACGCTGTATCGAACAATATGTTTCTCACAAGAAGGGTATCTTCATATGATTTTGAGGCATTTGCCGCATTCAAGAAATACCTGGCGTACAATGGCGTCAATTTATAGATGGGCAAATCCACAAAACTCACGTTGACGCCACCCCTGGCTAAAAAATTGTGAACCTCTCTGTCCAACTCCTTTTCCATTTGCTGACAAGGTTGACAGAAATAGTCTGAAAATATAAGCATCTGATATGAACCGGAACCATAGGACGGAACAAGATTGCTTTCGGCGCCGTACACCGGTGCGATCGATCCTGCAAATATGCCCGTTATGCACAGACATCCCAGAAGCACGACAACCGGCAAAGGCAGTTTTTGTAGTATTAACATCGGTAAATCAACCTCTCCTCCATTCCTGGCAGAGCCTCATATTTCTTATTCCAGTATGTCATGCTTCAGGCTAAGACCGCCTCGTTTCTCTTCCACATTTCTGTATTAGCTGATTCTTATTCATCTGTCAGGATGAATCGCTATTCTGTTTTTAATTTTCCCAGCAAAACTGTTTCATGCCTCTGGATATAAAGGAAGTGAATCACGATTATAATGAAAGGTCTTTTTTGATCTGCTCAAATTCCTGTTTGCTAATTTCACCTTTGGCGTAGCGTCTTTCTACTATCTCCAATGGCGTTTCCGTTTCTCTATTTTTGTGATCGTATGCACCGGGGTAGCGTCTCCAGGGGCCACCGAAACACCACCATCCAACCATCACGAAGACGGTGACTAGTATGATGAAAAAAGTGATCATCGGAAATCCCGACATGCCATCACACCAAAAATTTCCCGGTCCCATTTCTCGTTCTCCTTCCTTTGGCCAACGCAGAGTGGCTCGGCGTTTGTACATTAAAAAACTAAGACACTGTCATTTGTCAACGGTGTTTTTTTACCGGTTACCTTTCCTCCAGCCCACTCTTGAGTACCAGGGCAAAAAATTCATCCAGCCGCGGGCAGTCCCACCAACCATCTATGTAAGCTTCGCCGAGGCCGAGGTTCCTTTCCCGCAGCACGCGTGCATACAACCGCTCGTCCCTGACCTGTATATCCCAAGGCTGCGGGCCGTCGATGGTCACACCGGCAGCGGCAAGCAGGTCCGCAAACATTTGCCGGTGTGCGACATGATCGCCCCCAATCCAGAATGAAAGCTCAAGATGCTTTTGTTTCATTATAGCTCTGATCCTATTTGCTTTATCCATTCTTTGATCGCCTCCGTTGCCTGCTTCACCTCGCTGTCGGAATGCAGCAGGGTACTGAATGGACCTTGCTTCTTGATGTGGAGGTCATGTTCCAGGTTGATATACGCATTATACGATAAGCCTAATTTCTCGGCAACTTTCTTGGCACAGGAGTTGGCACATCCATCAACAACGATCAGGTGCTCCAAATTCTTTACGGTCAGCACCTGCCGAGGGATCTCATTGGCCAACGCAGGCAATGAACATATGCCTACCCGATCGCTTCCGAACTCTTGTAAGACTTGCATGGCAGCGATCCCCGTTAAAACCCCGGAATTGGAGCTCCCACTGTTACAAACCAGCAAACCGATTTTAGGAACCTTCATGGTCTAATCTTCCTCCTTAAAAGTATGAAAAGTGTTTTGAGTAAGAGGGGATAACGACCGATACCCATCTGTCCATGATCGACTTCATCTTGTCGAAGAAGATAAGAAACACGGTTCCGTAAAGGGCAAGAAGCAACTTATTTATTCTTTGTGCAGTCCTTCTTCCACAGACAATCGTTTTCATCACATGTGTCTTTCGTGCGAAAACATGGCGAGAAGCCTTCACAGATCTGAATATCACGGATGATATCCTGCTTCGTACGACCAACGCTTGCGTCAACACCCCATACCTCTGCAATTTTTCGAATCTCTTGAAGTTTCATTGAGAAGCCTCCTCATGGCTTCATGTCATTTATGAAGTCTTTTGCTCTATCGCCTCTCAGATAGTCGGCAAGCCCGATAAGCCCCTCAACAAGGTATTTTGACCGGTAGCCCTTCAACGTCAGGAATGTCCTGGCAAGCTCAGCTCTGTCATAGTGAGGACACACCGTGACGATAATCTTCGACATGTCCAGTTCTTTCAGCCTGTCCGGGAGCTCATTCAGCGGAATGTTTTTAATAGAGCTGAAACTGTATACCTGATATTCTTCCCGGAAACGGATATCAATTATCTGAACCCTGCCCTGCTTGTAGAGGTTCAGCAATTCCGGAATTCCGATTTTCATATTGCTGCGTTCCTGGTAGTCAAATGATCTCAGATAATTTTCAAAAGAAACGCTTTCCCCTGAATGTACAGGCGTAATACTTAACAACATAAAGAGCAGTGCAATAACTATTTTCATATAAATGGTCCTTTCGTTTCGCCGGAATCAAGTAATGTGAGTGTCCTGCCACGAAAAGGGTTGGAAACAGAAACATAACGCCTGAAACCGGTCCCGCAATACATACAGCTCTGCCCTTTGAGCTGCGACTTCAATATTGCAAGACCATCCCGTATCTCATCAATGCCGATGTATTTTTTTGAATCAGACGGGGAATACCTGATGACACAGGTGGGAGTCGCATCGATTCTGTTTTGCTTGATAATCATATTCAACGTCTGAAAGACCGGTTTTTCATCATATTCCTTCCAGGATATCTTCTGTTCTTTCAGGTAATTCACGAGAAGCTCTTTTGATTGAATGTTTTTTTCTTGTGCTGCATGAAAGAGAGTGCTTCGAATCCTGAGCACCTCTCGCTCATCCGCGCCGGCATGAACGGCGTAGAGATAATACTTTGCGTATAATGGGGTTGCCTTGGAAAAAGGAACATCGATGAAAGTTATTTTCACATTGCCGAGGGCAAGCAGCTCCTTGATAACCGGTTCCAGCGATGCATCGAGACGCCAGCAGGGGGGACAGAAGTAGTCGGAAAAGAAAGTCACCTCATATGAACCTTTGCCAAGAGAGGGGATAGGGGGCACTTCTTCCCCGTATGCGGGCGTCACAGAACCGGAAAAGGTGAACAGAATAACAAGATACCCCAAAAGGGCGACAACCAATAATGGCAATTTGTGCAGTCTTAACATAGGCAAATCAACCTCCCCAAGAAAATAGAGCCACATCTTCCGCCTGTTTTCGTGCCAGGCGGAAGGGACGTTATAGTTGACGATAAAAGCCGCCATGACCATCACGGCAAAGGCGAGACAAAATGGACAATAGACATCGTTTTGTACCTGGAATGCAAACAGATGCACCTCCCCGCCGAGACCCGCCGCCAGAAGAACGCGGACGAAGGGCGTCTGCTGGAAAGCGGCAAACCCGATGATCGCCAGCATATAGGCGCTGCCTACCCATTTCAGATCGACGCCCCAGATATCCCCTTGCAGATAACTACACGACGTATCGCAGACCTCGTAAAAAACCATCAGGGTGATACCGACGGAAGCGAGAAGGATTGTGATCGTGTTCCGGTATTTTTTAAGATATTTCATATGTCTGGCGATTCCTTCCATTTATAATTGTTCTTCGTCTGCAATTCCTAAATTGCCACACCGAAATAGATGAAAATGTATTTTAAAGACACGTACAGGAAGAGCAGGCCAAAGAGGAACTTCAGGGCAGCAGGCTTGAACTTCGCCACGAGCTTTGCCCCATAGATGGCGCCGATCAGGGCGCCAACGCCGAGGGTCACTGCCACAGGAATGTTCACCACATTCTGATAGAATTTGAAGATGGCGCCGACCAGAGCCATCCAGACGAAAGAGGCCATGGACGTGCCGATGGCGAACCGTATGGGGGCTTTGAACAGATAGATGAAGGAAGGTACGAGAGCGTAGCCGCCGCCAAGCCCTATGATACCTGTTAAAAACCCGATGGCCGAACCTAAAAGGCTTTTATGCACGGCTGTGCCCGGCATGACCTCACCCGTCACGGCCTGCGGCAGGGGATTCGCGCCCATAAGCCCTTTACCCCCTTCGTACAGCATCCGCAGGGTTACGAGCAGGAAGGCGACGCCGATGATCAGGTCGATCAGATCGCCGTAAGGCTTGACGTAACCGAAGACGATGGAGCCGATAATGACCCCAATGACGCCGCTTGACCCTGTAATCCAGGCGCTTTTCTTATCCACGTTGCCCAGCCGGATGTGCTGAACAGCTCCGGAGCCCGCTGTGAACACGACGGCCGTTAGTGTCGTTCCCACTGCGAAGGCCGGATCGAAATGGAAACCGAAACGGATGACCGGCATCATCAGGGCGCACCCGCCAGTTCCTAAAAGACCGCCGACAACGCCCGCGGCAACCCCTACGACGAAATAAATCAGATAACTCATGGCTATGCCTCCTTCAAGCTTTCACCGTTTCCGAATACCTGCGAAACGTTGATTAAGAGAAATCCATGCCTATTTCAGCAGCTCCTCGAAGCCTTCTACTGCCGTGGCGAAGATCGTCGAGGCCCTGGCCTGTCTCGCCACCATGATTGCCTCGGCGATCTCTTCTTTCGAAACCCCCGCCCCCGACGCCGCTTTCATGAAGACGGTGGTGCACATTGTGCTCTCCACGGCTGCGGCCACAGCAATCATGATGAGATGCTTGTACTTAGGGGGGATGAGGGGTTGCTCCATGACAAATTTCTTGCTCCGGGCCTGCTCAAAGACGAACTCCGGATTGATGGCGCCCAGAACGCGCATGGGCCGGGGGTCGCCGCCGCTGGTCTTCTCCATGTGGCGGAGCAGTTCTTCAAGGGTGGGTCGTGTGCTTTCCATGTTCTTTCCTCCTGATCATTTTATGTGATTGATGTTTTCAAATGCCTGTCAAGAATCTCCATGGCGTCGCCCATCTGGTTATCCATAACCCGGACGCCCTGTCTTTCAAACCAGCGCCTCGTTTCGCCGTCAATGCCGCCGCAGAGGAGGGTATCAGGCCCGAGGGCAAGAAGCTTTGCTTTTCTCTTGGGCGGTGAAAGGTTCTCGATAATGATCTTCAAGGTCGAACATACGGTTCGGCCTTTGATCTGCACCAGGAGAAGCACCGGGGCGGTGAAAAAATGGGGGGATACCCGGTTCTCAAAAAGAGGTATGGCTACCTTCATTAGGACGTTGCTCCTGTAATGTTTCGGCATAGGATTATCGAGGTATGATACAGCAAGGGGTGTGCCATGGAAAGAGGGCTCTCCGAACGCAACGTGGAGGAGTTCGTAAAAAGATGAATATCCACATCGCATTTTCATCCCCGAGGAAGAGGAATCAAAGTAAATTCAGCGGTGTGGATTCCCCTCTGTGCTGAAACGACAGATGACGCTCGTGTGCAATATTCGCCTGGATCGGGGTTGGATTTTCCAGGTGCATCCTGGGGAGGAGTTTCTTCCTTGAAACAGTTTCATCCTGGTGTTTCAGATGTGAAACGGCAGGAGCATTCCTGTTTATCCGATCCGGAGGTTCCTGATCTTCCGTTCTTAGTGCACTTCACTCGCACAGAAGTGATACCTCATTAAAAAATGGTTGACATATTCAACAATATATGAAAGAAGGGCGTCACTAATTTCCAAGGAGGATGGATTGATGGACGAACAAGCCAGGCAGCTTGCCGGAAGCATTGAAAAAATTATGTATTATTTCGGTACGCAAAGCATGGAGGGAGAATGCTGTGAAAATATTTCTCTCGGCGAATTTTTTGCCCTTCGATCCGTATTGCATCGGGATATCTGTACCATGCAGGATATAGCAAAGAGTGCCGTTGTCACTAAAAGCGGTGCGACCCGCATTGTCAGTCGTCTGGTGGACAAGGGGCTCGCGCATCGCGAACAGGACCAGAAAGATGGAAGGATCTGTTGCGTGACGTTGACGGAAGAAGGCAAATCGCTCCTGAACCGTATCGAGGATCAGCTCATGAATAAGATACAGACGATACTGGCGGCGATGGACTCGGATGTGCGCGATATTCTGATGATCGTCCTTCATGCATTTTGTCAGACCGCGGAGCGGCAAATGACAAACTGCCCTAAGCGGATGGGTCTATTCAACTAGATTCAGTCAGTCAACAAATGTTGAAATAGTCAACTATCATTACATAAACCAAATGAAATGCCTCGCTGCAAGGAGCGGGGTATCGTCTCTCGAAGAAATAGAGACTTCATTCAGAAGCATAGGAGGAATTACAGGTGTTTGAAATGAATAACTTTATCACTGCCGGTCAATTTTTTCTGGTGATTGCCGGAGAACTGATTCTGATCTTTGTGGCCGTTTCCTTTCTCATCGGGATGCTGACGGAATATCTCCCTCCGTACCGCATCAGGGATTTTCTTTCCAACAAGATTACATCGGTGCAATACCTTTTGGGCGCGGGTCTGGGCGCCCTCACGCCTTTCTGCTCCTGTTCCACCGTTCCAATAACGGCTGGCTTACTTAAGGGAGGCGTCCCTTTTGGTCCCACTATGGCGTTCCTTTTTTCCTCGCCGGTTCTGAACCCTGTCATTATCGCGTTGCTGCTCTCGCTCCTTGGCTATAAAGTTACGACGGTTTATGTCGTCGTCACCTTTTTCGGCTCCATGGTTGCGGCAGCGCTGTTGTCGAAAATAGGGATGGAAAGCCAGGTCAAGCCCTTGATGAATTTTCAGGAAGCCTGTTGTGCAGACGAGACAAGACCAGATGCCACTCCCGTGAAAATCCAGTCTGCTTCAGCCGGTTGTTGTGCTTCTGAGAGTATTCAGCCCTTAACATTTATCACCTTGCCCACCCTTCAAGCTCCGGGCGACTGCTGCGCTGACGCAGGAAAGACGACTGTGCAGAAGCCGGTTCAAGAGCTATGCTGCTCTATCACCTTTGAGGTGGACGGGGGGGCGGTTGGCACAGCGCGGGCACCTTTTAAAGAAAAAATGAAAAGGGCATCGGCGTCAGCGGTCGACACATTCAAAGGAGTGTTCTGGTACCTCCTCCTCGGCTCCGGAATAGGGGCTTTTATCTACGGTTTTTTCCCGCAGGACCTCATCATTAGATTGGCAGGGCCTGGCAACCCGTGGTCCATTCCTATCGCGGCGGCTATTGGCGTACCCATGTACATCCGGGCGGAAACGGTGATCCCCATAAGCGCCGCCCTTGTGGGTAAAGGCATGGGGGTGGGAACGGTTCTTGCCCTCATCATCGGCGGAGCCGGAGCGAGTATCCCGGAGATGATCATTCTCAGTTCCATGTTCAAGAGAAAACTGATCTTCGCTTTCGCGCTGAACGTTTTTCTGGTCGCCATTGTGGCGGGGTATCTTGTAGATCTCCTGATATATTAAAAAAGACCAACCAGCGAATAACCTCGGGCGGATATTTCGAGCGGTGAAACCGCAGGGGCGATCCGGTCTATTCAATCCGGAGTTTACGGATTTTCCGCCAGAGGGTCGTGCGGCTCATGCCCAGTTCCCGGGCTGCCGCCGTTCGGTTATCACCGTGGCGATCAAGAACCTGTCGGATGACCCTGGCCTCCGATGACATCAGGACATTGGCCGCCGTCTGATGCAGATCACCATCGTGACCGGTTTTTTCCATAAAATCGTAGGGCAGGTTCTTCTCTTCAATCAGCGCCCCCCGGCACAGGACACAGGCGTGCTCCAGGATGTTTTCCAGTTCCCGGATGTTCCCCGGAAAGGAATAGTTCATCAGGCGGGCCAGCACATCGGCGGAAACCCCGACAATCTGTTTGCCCTTGAGGGCATTCAGACGGGCGATAAAACTTTCCGTCAAAAGGGGGATGTCTTCCTTCCGCTCGCAGAGAGGCGGAATCTCGATCTTGATGATGTTGAGGCGGTAGTAGAGGTCCTCGCGGAACAGGCCGTCCCGGACCATTGCGGTTATATCCCTGTGTGTGGCCGCCATGATCCGGACGTCGACCTTTACGGGCTCAACACCGCCTAATGGAATGAATACCTTCTCCTCCAGAACCCGAAGAAGCTTGACCTGGAGGGATTGGGAGGTATCGCCGATTTCATCGAGAAAAAGAGTTCCCCCGTCAGCCAGAGAGAATCGTCCCGGCTTGTCCTTCTTAGCATCCGTAAATGCACCCTTGACGTAACCGAACAGTTCCGATTCCAGCAGGGTGTCGGGAATGGCGCCGCAGTTGACCTTGATGAAGGGTTTTTCTTTCCTTGTGCTCAGATCATGGACCGCCCGGGACAGGAGGCCTTTTCCCGAACCGCTGGGCCCCTGGATCAGAAGGTTGCTGTCGCTGTCGGCCACATCAGGCAGGATGTCGAATATCTCATGCATGCGCGGATTCTTGCTGATCATGTCCCCCATGCTGTAATGGCCCTCGACGGCTTTCCGGAGGGTCTCAATCACCGACAGATCCCGGAAAATCTCCACAGCGCCGACAACAGCACCCCGATGGTTCCGAATCAGCGCTGTGGTGACGCTGACGGGGATTTCCTTTCCCGACCGGTTGATGATGACAGCGGGATGGTCATACACGGGCTTGCCAGTCGTCAGGGTCTTCTCCAGGGGACAGTTTGTCTGACAGGTGCTGGAGCGGAGGATGTCGAAGCAGAATTGATTCACCGCTTCCTGGAAGGAGAAGCCCGTGATCTCTTCGGCGGCGCGATTGAAAAAGGTGTTGATCCGGCGTTGAAGATCCACGGTGAAGACGCCGTCCGTCATGCTTTCCAAAATAGAGCAGCAGGGTAGACTTTCATCACCACTTTGGCAGGGCGCGATCTCTGTGGCATCAGCATCGTTTTTATGACTTTTTCTTTTCTTCATGCTCCTGATTCTTTTCGTTGAAGTTTTATTCCGGCTTTCATTTTCAATGCAACATTTATCTATTGTGATTCAGGAAAATCGCCGTCGGCTGTGACGCCAAGACCGGCACAGATTTCAAGAAACGCGTCTTTCAAGGAAGCATTATCGCCCTCGAATATTGGTTTGCACATAAAGGGCTTCGCATTGCTGTTCCAGAGTGTAAGGGCAAAGGCCATACAGGTCTTCTGGCCGCAATCGCCGCAGTTTGTGCCGGGAAGCCGTTTGTATATCTCAAGTGCGGGCGGCTTTCTTCGCCTGATGTACAATGGCTCAATTGAAGCCCGGCGCTCGTATACGTCATTCACGCAGCATCGGATTTTTTCAAGGATGCGCCATCCATCGACAATCTCATCGGCCTTGGCAATTGCGATCCTTCGTGGATAGATTGTGATCATTCGATAGCTGTCCATATACGTAATCATGGGACCGTTTTCATTATAACACGCCCCCCGCATTTCGGCGTTGAGGTATGGGAATACTTCACTCATATCACCCCTGATGTGGGCAATAAGGCGTATTTTTGTCTGATCGGCAATACAGGGCGCAACCACCATGATCGAGGCGGCACCGAAAATATCTTTTTGAAAATGCTGTGGGGCGTCTTGCGGTATTTCTATAGTTGCACGACGGTACTCGACCCACCCGGAACAAACATAGTCATCCACTGAATTTGACGCCAACCGTGAACGGACTTCCTGTTCCATTGCAATTGCAGGTATCCCGACCAGCCCGTATCCCGGCTCGGGATTCACAACCTCATATGCAAGGTTCATTTTATCAAGCCTTGTGCGCATTTTCTCATACTCACTCTTTCTAGAAAATGCCGCGAGATACATATAGTCATAAACCTTTCAGTCAGTCACGCGTTGGAGAATTCGTTTTCTATCCAGCTCCTGATTTCATCCCGGATACGTCGAAACCCTGCCATGATTTCCTCCTCCGTTCCGGTCAGGGCTGAAGGATCTTCAAAGCTCTGGTGAAGGATTTTTTTACCGCCGGGGAAATAAGGGCAGGACTCCTTCGCCTGATCGCACACGGTGATCACGTAGTCAAATTTCTGATCCAAGAATTCCTGAAGGCCTTTCGAGCGATGGGCACCGATGTCAATGCCGATCTCAGCCATGACCCTGATGGCGTAAGGACTCACCCTCCCGGGCTCAGTTCCAGCGCTGAAAGCCTCATAAATGTGTCCGTGAAAGGTACGTATCAGGCCCTCTGCCATCTGGGAGCGGGCGGCATTGTGAGTGCATATGAACAGCACCCGTTTCTTTTCTCTCAGCACAGACATATATCACGCCTATATGATTTACCCCTTTAACTTGTTGTATAATCCCTGAAGCTTCGTGCGATACATATTCCGGATGTTGGCTTCTTCCTCTCCAAGGGGTTTTACGGGGATAAGATCCATGACCTCCATGGGGGTTAAACCGGAGTCGGTCATGGTCTTGATTGTGCCCTTCAGCATTTTTGCCAGGCTTTCTTTTACCTCTTTCGGGGTCATCCCGAAGGTCTTTCCCAGTTCCTCCAGTTCGTAGAGCTGGAACCAGAAATAGGTCGGTCCCATGGCTGTAAAGATGGCGTAGGCTTCCAGTTTCCCTTCCGCCACTTCGGGGCAGTCACCCAGAACCTTGAACCATGTGCGCAATTTTTTCTTCTCGTCCCTTGAAAATATGGCGGAGAATGCCAGGGGATTGAATCCTTCATTCACGACCGCCGGCGCATTAGGAATCATCCGGATGATGCGGGAAAAGCCGTCAAGCCCGCCGGAAATCTGGGATATGGATATTTTCGGGGCCAGGGAGACAACAATCGCGTCCCTGCGGAGCTTTGATTTCACTTCGCCGAGAATTCCGATGATCGTCGGGGGATGAAGGGCAAGGAAGACCACATCGGCGCAAGAGGGTTTCTTAATATCCCCGCCCGCCGTTTCAATCTTCGGGAATCGCTTCTGTAAGTCTTTCAGAACATCGGAATTGGCGTCGCTGACGATAACCTTGCCGGGCCACTTATCTTTCCGATCGAGACCACCCAGGATAATCCTGGTGATTCTTCCTCCTCCGATAAAACCGATGGATTTAAACATGCGAATAAGCCTCCTTCCTTAATGTATTGTGTTTTTTGATACTCCTTAGCGAGGGTCCTTTTTACCTTTCAATTTCCCCAAAATGGATTGCCGATAAAATATATCCCCAAAACAGCAATGAGCGCCCCGGCGCCTTTGCGGAACCACAAACCCGCCCCCTGCCAGGTCCGGTTTTCGATTAGTTTTCTAACTATGGCTGTGGCACTGCCCGCAATCACGATGGGGAGGCAGTGGCCGAAGGCAAACATCGTGATAAAAAGGATGCCGACACCCACCTTCTGCTGAATAGTGACGATGGCCAGAATGGGCGCTATGAAGCCGAAAGTGCAGGAACCGGACAGAACACCGTAGGCCAGTCCCAGAGCAAAAGCGCCCCAGATCCCCCGCAGGTTGAGGCGGTAGAGCAGGCTACCGGAGGCGGAGCATGCTTCAACCCCCATCATGCCCAAGGCTACCCAGAGAAGGATCAGGCCAACCAGGATCTGCCAGTAATTCCCCACGTCGCCTAACATCCGGCCCAGAAAGGCGCAGACAATGCCGATCACAGCGATGGTGATAAACAGGCCAAGAGTAAAGGCGATGGCGTAATGTGCCGCCTGCCGGGGTTTCAGCACCGCTTCCTGTCCCCCTACATAGGCGACGATCAGGGGAATGGAGGCCAAATGGCAGGGGCTGAACAGGACACTGATCATCCCCCAGAGGAAGCTTCCCGCGGATGCCAGCAGGGGCGACCCTGTCAGCCATTGATTCACCGTAAGAAAAAACGTCTCCAGCATGATCGCCTCTCTCAATTCACGCCCAGTTTCTGTAGAACGGCCACGATCTCATCCTCGCTCATGAAACCTTCGTGGCGATACACTTCTTCCCCTTTTTTATTGAAGAAAATCTGTGTCGGAATGATCCGAATTCTAAAGTGGGTCGCCGGTTTTGGGTCTACCCATACATCGAGAAAAACGATGGCCGCCTTTCCGGCATAACGCTTTTCCAGTTTTTGCAGGATGGGGGCCATCATCTTGCAGGGGATGCAACTGGTCGCTCCCAGGTCCACCATTGTGACCATCCCCTTGACCGGGACGTTTTTTAACTCGGCAGAAAACGACGGCGAAGCCACGACAACGAGAACAAAAATGGAAATGATCACAGCGATGACCGCTGAAACACGCTTTACGTTCATAGATAAAACCTCAACAATCGCAAGAATTTCCGCTAAAATGTATTTGCGCCATTGTTACTCCTCACCGAGGGGCCGTTACACCGGTCAGGTGCCGCCAAAAATCGGGATGCCGCCGCGCAGGGAAATATCCCCGGCGAAACCGATCGTGACCTTATCGCCTTCCACAATCACGGGTACCTGTAGTTTGCCCTTGGAATACGTCAGCATTTCCTCCAGCTTCTCCGGGGCCTCATGAACATTGATATATACGGCCCTGTCGCTGTAGGCTGCACGAGCCTGGATACAAAAGGGTCAGGTATCTGTTCCGTAGATGATAATTTTTGTTTCCATCGATGCCTCCTGTGTATTGAATCTCAAGCTTCCGCCGGGAAAAACTTCCTTTTAAAATAAAGAGCCACATTGACCAGTATGATCAGGACCGGCACTTCAATCAAAGGCCCGATGACCGTGGCGAAGGCCTGACCCGAGTCGATGCCGTAGATGGCGATGGCCACGGCGATAGCCAGCTCAAAATCGTTGCTCCCGGCTGTGAACGCGACCGCCGTGGTCTGCGCGTAATTCCCGCCGATCTTCCTCACAAAAAAGAATGTCATGAACCACATTACAGCAAAATACAGGGTAAGCGGTATGCCCACGATGAGGACATCAAAAGGTGACTGGATGATTTTGTTTCCCTGGCTTGAGAACATCACCACAATCGTGAACAGAAGAGCGATGAGCGTGATGGGACTTATTTTGGGCATGAATACCTTGTCAAACCATTCTTCTCCTTTGGCATAGATCAGGGAATAGCGGGTGATAAGGCCGGCAAGAAAGGGGATGCCCAGGTAAATAAATACGGTCTTGGCCGATTCCGCCATGGAAACATTGATGTTGAGGTCTTTGGCAAGTCCAAGCCAGTTCAAGGCAAGCGTGATGAAGACATAGATGTAGACGGCGTAGAAAAGAACCTGGGCGATGGCGTTGAAGGCCACAAGCCCTACGGCGAATTCCCGGTCACCGCCGGCAAGTTCGTTCCAGACGATGACCATGGCGATGCACCGGGCAAGCCCTACCAGGATAACACCGATCATATATTCCGGATAATTGTGCAGAAAGACAATGGCTAAAACAAACATGACCACCGGGCCGATAACCCAGTTCTGCACAAGGGATACGGTCAGTAATTTTTTGTTGTTAAACACCTTCCCCATTTTCTCATACTTCACCCGGGCCAGCGGGGGATACATCATCAGGATCAGGCCTACAGCGATGGGAATGGATGTTGTACCAACCTGTAAGCCGATGATGAAATCGGATACACCGGGGAGAAAGTAACCGATAGCGATTCCCGCGCCGATGGCCAGGAATATCCACAACGTCAAAAACCGATCCAGAAAAGACAACTGCTTTATGATACCGTCAGACATAGAATCCTCCTTAAATAACACTCTTGTTTAAATGATGGCATTAAACAGGTAGCCTACCAGGATGATGGCTACCGTCATAATGATCGTAAAGATCACCAGCAGTTTGACTTTCAATACCTTCCTGAGGATGACCATTTCCGGGAAAGAAATGGCCGTGATGGCCATCATGAACGCCAGCACGGTTCCCAGCGGCATCCCCTTGCCCATCAGGGCCTGAACAATGGGGATCGTACCGGCGGCGTTTGAATAGAGAGGGATGGCGATCAGGACGGCCAGGGGAACGGCAAAGGGATTATCCCGTCCGGCATATTTCGCCACGAAGTCTATTGGCGCATAGCCATGAATGAGCGCCCCGACGCCGATGCCCAGGATGACGTAAAGGGTGACCCGCTTCAGAATATCCTGGGTGTGAAAGCGAGCCTGCTCGAAGCGGTCCTTCCAGGTCAGTTCCGGCAGTTCCACCACGCCCATCCGTATCTCCCAGACGTAATCCTCGACCATCTTTTCCACGGCGGGGATACGTCCCAGGATAAAGCCGGCCGTGATAGCCACGACCATCCCTGTCCCGATATAGATCAAGGCAATCTTGGCGCCGAAGAGGCCCCAGAGCAGTACCAAGGCTACTTCATTGATCATCGGCGAGGCGATCAAAAATGACAGCGTTACACCCAGGGGGACTCCCGCCTCCAGAAAACCGATGAAAACCGGTACTGCTGAACAGGAGCAAAACGGAGTGACAATTCCCAGCATGGACGCCAGAATGTTTCCCACGAATTCCGATTTTCTGGCCAGGATGTTCTTCACCTTCTCCGGTGGGAAAAAGCTCCTGATAATGGACACCATATAGATGATCACCGTCAGCATCAGGATGATCTTGATGGTGTCATAGACGAAGAAATTGACGGCGTCGGCAAGATGGGCGCCCGCAGTCATCTTGAATACGTTATAGGTCAGCCAGTCGGCAAAAGCTTGAATCATAAAGTGAATCTCCAACAGAAAATGTTATTCCCGCCCACGCTTTAACGAGGGCTAAATCCGGCGGGAATCCAAACCTATGGCCATGGATCCCATGTCAAGCAAGGAATGACGGGTTAAACGATTCTGATCATCACTTCCCGATCCAGGTCTTGATTTCTTCTTTTTTCGGAATCTTGCCCACTGATTTGACCTTGCCGTCCACGACCACCGACGGCGTGCCAAAAACTCCGTACTCGGCGATCTTCTTGAAATCAGTGACATGTTCGACATTTGCAGCTGTGCCCGTTTCAGCGAGCGTTTCTTTGACTAGTTTTTCCACCTGATGGCATCTCGCACATCCAGGCCCTAAAATCTTGATTTCCATAAAACGCATCTCCTCTCCATGTCTGCCGTATTCAAGTCCCAAAATGCTGCTGTAAGCATCCCTTCCTTGTCATCATATTTCCAACAGGTAATTTATTTAATCTTTCATGGCCTCTTGCAGATATCTTCCCGCTTAATCTCATCAAGACGGTCGAGGAGCTTCTTGATCTCCGGATCTTCAGAGAGCCAGTGGCGCAGGTGTCCCAGGAAACTTGCCGCATAGGGGCTCTGTGCGCCGTCGGTAATGGAATAGTTGACCCACAATCCGTCTTTGCTATAGCTCACGAGACCCGCTTCCTCCAGCACCTTCAGATGCTTGGATATAGTCGGCTGTGCTAAACGCAGGGCCGCCTGAATCTCACAGACACACATGACCCGTTTTTGCAGGATTTTAATGATCTTTACCCGGTTGGGATCAGAGAGCGCCTTTATAACTCTTATAAAATCTTTCATGGCTATCCTTTCTATATATTACTCGTTAGCAATATACTAACTCCGCCTACCGCTGTCAAGGTTTTTTCTGTCATTACCTTTGACAAGTCAATCCCCTGTCAGCCCAGCTGTTGAATCGCCATTGGCGGCTGCAATGTCTAACACTAAATTGATTTTGGATGCTGAGACTTGCGGAAAGAATTTAAGGCGTAACCTTGCTGTCGGCTAAGGCTCGGGATAACATGATAACCTTAACCCGTCATGGAAGCAGAAGTTGATTGTCTCGGGATCTCGATTCCCCGACACTTGTGACATAAATGGCTGGCTGTCCGAGAACGGGGCACTTGGTCTCACAGAGTCCGCAGCCGATGCAGAGTTCAAGGTCTACTCTGGGCAGCTTTAATATCTGTTCTTTTCCCTCCCTGTTTTTGACCCTTACCTGTTCAAACCAGATGGCCTTTGTCGGGGTGGGACAGACCTCCTCACAGACGATACACGGTGTGGCATGGGCATGGGGCAGGCATCTCCCCTTATCGATCATGGCGAGTCCTATCTTTACTTTGTTTTTCTCAGGAAGCTCCAATTTTTTGATCGCCCCTGTGGGACAGACCTGACCACAGAGGGTGCACCGGTATTCACAATAGCCGATGCGAGGCACAAGAACGGGTGACCATATCCCCTCAATACCAGCCTCGAGGAGTGTCGGCTGGAGACCGTTTGTAATACAGACCTTCATACACTCGCCGCATTTGACGCATCTCCTGAGAAATTCTTTTTCCTCGAGGGAGCCCGGCGGCCTGATCAATTTAGGATCTGAAACCCCTGCCCTGGCAAGAGGTGTGATTCTCATCAACGGCACGGCAATAAGACCCGTCAGGATTGAACCGATGACCCGCCTCTTGCCGAGGTCCATGCCCGCAACGGGCTGCTTTCTCAGGAAACCGAAATGGACTGCATTCTGAGGACAGAGATCATCGCAGTCCATACAATAGACACACTCCGTGCTTTTCCAGCGCTCCTCCCGATCAGGAGTTGCACTCCCCTGACATGCGTGCGCACAAGCCCCGCAGTCATTGCAGTCTTCGCTAACAGACCTTCTCAGAAAGGCATACTTCGAGAGAATGCCAAGGAGTCCGCCTAACGGGCAGAGATACTTGCACCAGAAGCGTCTCTCCACAAGGTTCATTCCCAGAATGAGAAGAAACAGGAATCCTACAAAAGCACTCTGGAGGTAAAAGGGCTGCTGGAACGGGAGAAAAATCTTTTTCAGGATGGAGTAGATAAATTCGGAGACATTGACCAGAAAAGGTATATTTGCATTATAGAAGGCGTCAAAAGTGGCGCTCGTGGCATAGCTCACCAACGGGTAAACAGCCAGCGAAAACGACCTGATCAAGAGCGAAATCGGGTCGACAATTCCTGTGAGCTGAAGAGAAAAAAGGGACGACACCAAAAAAAAGATCAGGACATAATACTTGAACCGATACCAGTTTACGGTCGATGTTTTGAGACGCCGTTTCTTTATGGAACCCACCGCGTTATTCAAGGTTCCGAGAGGGCAAATCCATCCGCAGAAGACCCTCCCCAGAAATACTGTCGCAACAATGACAAGAATGGCGAGGTAAAATGTTTGATACCACTCGCGGCTGGAAAGTATCGTTGTGATGAAAATCAGGGGGTCCGCATCCAGAAATATCTTCACGGGGTAGCCAAGTTCATTGGCCCCTTTCGATTCGGTCTGCAGAAAGAGCCACAGGAAGATCAGCAAAAAGAGCCCTTGTGTCGCTATACGTATTTTTTTAGTCATTAAATATTGACTTTCTTGATTTTCAATTTCGACAGGTCCATCGTGCCGAGGCCTGCCTTGTGCCCTGCTATAACGTAGCCGAGATCCGCTCCTTTCAAGCCGAAGAGTGTTGCCCCATAAGCGTCAACCGCCACCTGATCCGTTCCCGCAATAACCGTGTTTAGCTGCTTCACATCTGAAAGGCTCCCTCCCTGCGGTCCATTGGCGGTCAAGATGCGAACCGCATCGAGTATGATGAGGGTGGGTTTGATGAACATGGCAACATCGACAAGGCTACCGTCCATCTTTTGATGAATCCTGCCTCGCGAGCCACCCATAATGCCCATCCAGTTCTTCATGCCGAGGGTAAGGGTGGAAAGCCCGTGTGTCTTCGCGATAGGAATATTGATGACCTTGTCCGCCTCCATGACCTCCGTATAGAAGGGCCATGATTTCAGCGCAATGCCCGGTAGTTTTACCTCCCTGAATTTCCTGTCATCCACAAAGCTCACGATGCCGCCCACGGCGGAGGCTGCGTCAGC
>Ga0315278_10000406_pt1 | contig 37938 bp, 32 predicted proteins | sample YL17G06_0_MG_FD_203880 | JGI IMG/M metagenome (GOLD analysis project Ga0315278, IMG submission 203880) | Sediment microbial communities from Yellowstone Lake, YNP, Wyoming, USA - YL17G06_0 | ecosystem: Environmental > Aquatic > Freshwater > Lake > Sediment | place: USA: Wyoming | collected... | reverse complement strand
CACGAAAGATGCTTTCGATGGTCTCCTTGTCGCGCGGGTTTTGTTCGAGCTGAAGCACCTTTTCATCCAAGGTCTCCATAATCTCGGCAGCATTAGTGACAAAGTCGTTGAGCATATCGGGGTCGGAGGCGAAGTCGTTTTTGGCGAATTCATCGATTTCTTCCAGGTGCTCACCTTCAAAGTCACTATCGTGGTCGCTCGCGTCGTGTGTCGGTGCCTGCGGGGCAGTCGCCGCTGCGTTGCTACCCTCGTCCTCTTCGGCGCCGCCCATACTGGCAAGAAGGGCTAGAGCCTCTTCCTCAGCGCTCATTGGCGCGGCTGGCGCTGCAACAACGGTGACCTTAGGTGCCGCAGCGACCGGGGTGTCCATCGCCGCGAGCATGGCCCTGGCTTCAGCATCGCTCATGTCGCCGCCAGCGGCGGCCGCAGGGGCATCCATAGCCTCGAGCATGGCTCTTGCCTCAGCGTCACTCATTTCCCCGCTGGCCGGCTCCGGAGTCAAAGGGGCATCCATGGCCGCGAGCATGGCCCTGGCCTCAGCGTCACTCATATCGCCAGCTGGCGGCGCGGCGTTGCTGACTTGGGCGCCTTCCATCGCTGCGAGCATGGCTAGTGCATCAGGGTCATTTTCTGGGTCGCTCTCTGGGAGCGCGCCCCTAACCGTCGCGGCGACTTGGCCGAGGTCGGCCGGTGCATTCATCGCTTCAAGCATGGCGGCTGCTTCGGCATCTTGGTCGTCTAGCTCCGCTGGGGAGGCGGTGCTGTCAGCGGATTGCAGCAAGGCGCTGGCTTCCTCGTCGCTCATGTCTAAGCTTGCGCTGGCGTCAAGGGATGGGTCGTCACCAAGTGTGGGTTCCTCACTCTGCAGGGCGGCAGGATTCGCCCACCCTTCGAGGATGGAGATGTGCTCGCGAGCGGCTGCTAACAGCTGGGTCAATTCGTCGTCTGGATCTCGGCCGGAGGCAGGCCTTTTCGCCAGTTGCGCTAATTTCGCGTGCAGCTCTGGTAAGGACTTCTTTGCCAGGGTGGCAAAGGCGCTTGAAATTTGAGCATCCATGCCCATCGTTCGTTACCTTAAGCGTTTGAATTCTACATCCATGATAACCGCCCGGATCCGTCCGAGGATTATGAAGCTCGTTGCATTTCGCCACCTGTGAAGAGGAAGTAGCTTTCTTCTAGGGCATCGAATTCCAAGTTGCGGCCACACGATTCGCATTTGAAAGCTGGCGCATGGCGCATCTGTAGATCTAGCTGACTGTCGGCAACGTGTATAAGGCGGCTAACTTCGCCGCCGCACTCGCAGTAGTAAGGTGCGTAGAACGATTCGACAGCACCTTTGCCGAGTGAGTCCGGCACCATATTGATCTGGTCGATCATGGTTACCGAGCATTGCACAAAGCGCAGTGACCCGATGTCGCTGATGTCTCGGACCAAGTAAATCCACTCGCGGATACCGCATGAGTTGAAGTTGTTGATCTGTTCGAGGACGAACGTGATCTTCTTCTTCTTGATGCGAGGCACGTCCTTTTGGCGGAACGACTCGTCGACGTCACCGACGAAGCGGTAGATCACCTCTTCGCTGGTTTCAGTGATGTCGATTGACAGCTTGTCAAATTCGACCGCTTTGAGCATGACAGGCCCCCTGTATCCCTGAGATGAGACTCTTTTAGGTCCGCACCTGTTGTCGGCATATCGCCCGCATTTCTTTACTGGCTGGCCGAAGTATTCAGTAGGGTTGATGAAATGATTGGGGAAAAGCTGCGTTGTGGCGCTCGTTGAGGAGCATTTTGGGAGATTTTTTAGCGTCGACGCATTTTCTAGATCATAGCCATCAACTTAAGGCCGAAGGCCTGAGGCCCAAGGCATAGGTGAATGTCAAAGCCCTCAAAACCACGTCCGACGCGGCTTTGAGGGCTAAATCAATATAAGGTACTAAATTAGCTGGACTTTTAGGGTGGATGGCCTTCCAATGGATGCGACAAAACAAGCCATTCCAAAGCGAACCTTGACAGGGAGGCCAACCATATGATCGCGCAGACGTGACGCTTTCTCCATGATTTTTTTCCCCTCCGAAACTGTTGGCGAAGTTGCCCGAGCTTCGGGAGCCTTTCAGCGCCTGCATAAACTTCAGCCGACGCGTAGCATAGAGTAGAATCATGAGTATGTTCGCGTTAAAGCCTGTGAAGAACAGAAGACCAAGCCGCACCCTTCAGCTAGAGCCCCATTGATCATGAAGCGTCTACTACTTTATTCGGCGATGTTGGTGTTGCTGGTTCTCAATGCGATCTTTTGGAAGTTCGCCGGTGACGCCGCCGCTCCAACCAAGACCGAGCATCAAGGAGTCGCTGCGGTTAGTGATGACCAAACTGGCACGGCAGCTAGCGGTCATCGGGTGCCTGGGGGCCAGGGCCAGGGCCAGGGCCAGGGCACCACATATCTCTATGATATTGACTTTAAAAATCTAACGCCAATATCACCGTACATTTTTGGTGTGAATCCCGCGGGCTCGGACCCAAGGTCCTGGGATGCTCAAAACAAAGTCACCATGTATCGACTCGGTGGCAACCGGATGACCGCTTATAACTGGGTTAACAATTTGTCCCATGCCGGCAAGGACTACCGCTACGAAAATGATATGTTTTTATGCGGCAATTATGCCGCCGGCGTTGAACCGTACCCATGTGACAAACCGGGAGCCGTCTACAAGAGCTTTTTGAGTAGGGTTTTCGGCCGTGATGGCAGTGGGCTTGACGCAAGCGCGCTCATCACCATACCAATTGCTGGCTATGTAGCTTCCAAAATCAGTGACGGCGACGTGTGCCCCCAAGGAGCGCTGCAGGATGACGGACAGTGTTCCGATCAGAATTATTTATCGACGTACTTTAAGCGGTCTGTGGCACGTAAGCCCACGCCCCTGACTATGACTCCTGACCCCCAAGCTCCTGAGGTTTACCAAGACGAGTTTGTGCATTGGCTTAGCAACACCTTTCCCAAGGCCTGGCGAAAGAATAGACGAATATTTTACGAATTAGACAACGAGCCAGCCCTCTGGGCGGACGTCCACAGTCGCATTCGACCGACTGGTGGCGAGTGTGTGCACGGGTTGAAGTTTAGCGAGGCACTAGCGCGTAATCTCGAATACGCTGCCATGATCAAACGGCTTGACCCTGAGGCAATAGTGTTTGGGCCTGTGAGCTACGGATGGTATGAAATGACCCGGATGCAGGGGACGGGAAAGTGTGAAGGACTCGCGGATAAGGATTTTTACGACTGGTACCTTGAAGGCGTCGCGCGGGCCAACCGCGAACAAAATGCTGGCAAACCACTCATCGATGTCCTGGATTTTCACTGGTATCCGGAGATCAAGCCGGAAGGCGAATCGAAAACAATTACTGACCAAGGCGCTACCGGAGCGGAGTATGAGGAGGCTAGGCTTGATGCGCCTAGGTCCCTTTGGGATCCCTCGTATGTTGAGAACAGTTGGATCACCAAGGCCAATCATGACGAGGCGTTAGAATTATTTCCTCGCCTTAAACGGAAAATAGCCGCGAAGAATCCTGGCATGAAACTAGCGGTGAGTGAATACAATTACGGCGGTGAGTCCGACATCACAGGTGCACTCGCTGAAGCCGATATTTTAGGCATTTTTGCCAAGGAGGGTATTTTTGCGGCGAGTTTCTGGCCACTTGGTCGCAAGCAGGACTTTATCTGGGCCGCACTGAAAGCATTCCGCAACTATGACGGTAAAGGCAGTGGGTTCGGTAACCTCATGGCTGCCGTGGAAACTAAAGCGCCCAAGCACCTATCCGTCTATGCCAGCACTCATTCTGAAGACTCGAAATCCGCAATTTTCGTCATCATCAATAAGAAATCAGAAAATCAGCGAGTGCGATTGAGGATCAACCATGGCCCTCAGTTTCATGGGGGGAAAATCTACCTCGTCACGAGCAAAAACCCGACCCCGGTGCCGGGCGGGGAGCTGAGCGTCGCAGGTTCAACCCTCGATGTGCCGATGCCGCCGCGAAGCATTGCCACCATTGAAGTTCGTTGATGACAGGACCTTGTGCTTGATCACGCGTCGGCCCTGTGCCTGGCGCATTCCAGAATGTTGTTCATTAGCAGAAGGCAGCACATTTCTTGACTCACCAAATGGCAATGCTTTATTATAAGTAGAGCAATTCATCTTATTTTAAAATAATTAAACCTGGACGCTGAATTTGAAGCAAAAGCGCACGACCCTAATCCGCTTGCTCAATGCTTTGGTGTTCCTTTTGGTGCTGTCCAATGGTGAATACAATGGGCACAACTTGTTGAATACGTGGATCTACACCATATTATTCAATCAATCCTTTGCCAAGATGCCTTACAATTACGAAATAATCGCTGTGGTGCTGGCAATACCAGTTTGGCTTAAGGCTGCAAGCGCCTCACGCAGTAGCCCCCTTGGCTCTGATCTATTCCGCATGACATGGATGCCGGCATTGATTTTAGCCGGTGCCACGCTCGTCGCCGTCGGGGTTGGCGTAGCGGGCGGTGGGGCCTTCCGCATCACCCAATGGCAGATCCGCAGTCATTTTCTCTATCTATTCTGGCCCATCGTGGCTTTCCATGCCTGCACCTCGGTCGACGATGCCATGTCCTTTCTCGATTCAATCGCTAAGGCCGCAGTGGTCAAGTCCTGCTTTAATATTTACGCATTCTTTGTGCTTTTTGGCGGAAATGTGCGGGCTCACGGTTATGAGTATATTTCCTGCCATATTGATTCACTATACTTAGGCACAGGCCTCCTGACCCTTTTGATCAAACGGCTCTATTTACCTCAAGAAGGCAACAAATACTGGAGCATCGCCGGAATATTGCTCGTCGCTTATGCATGGGTGGAAAACGACCGCAGGGTGTCATTCTTAGGAGTTACGTTTGCGGTGCTATTTTCTGCAGGATTCCTCTACCCCTATATTAGTAAGAGGCACTATCGTTATATTGGCGCGGCTCTTGGCGTGTCTTTACTCTTTGTCGCGGCGACGTGGAACAACCCACAGCACAGCATCAAGAGTCTGTTTGTGAAAGATCCGACTCAAGAACTCGACTACCGCGACATCGAAAACTACAATATGTATCGCGCCATCGCCGAAAATCCCGTGATTGGACGCGGCTATGGATTTCCCTTCAAACATTACATGGAACTACCAAACATATTTTTTTCCGACATTTTATCCTGGATCCCCCACAATTCTATTTTATTCAATTTCGCCTATGCTGGTAGTCTGGGAATATCGGCTCTCGGCTTGGTCATCATGACTCCACTTGCAGTCATCATACGGCTTTTTCATACAACAACAGTACTTCGGGAGCGCATATTTTGCTTTTTGGCCTTTTGCATCATTGTCCAAACGACCCTGTACTATTGGGCGGATATGGCGATTAACTGGGGCCAGTCACTTATGCTGCCATGTGTAGTGACTGGCTACGCTGCGCGCCTGCTACTGTTGCATGTCAAAAAAGGACACAACTCTCGCGCAATAAAATCGCAAATTTCGCGAAGGCTAACCACCCATGGCTAAATTAATTGGTTTGTTTATATTTCTTAATTTTTTTCTAACCGGCATCAAGCTTGGTAACAGCAAAAAACAGCTCACCACGGGCACCGTGTTGAGAACGCTGGCCTACTTTATTTTTGTCTATACCGGACTCGCCATGTACATCGCGAACAGAGTCGAGTTATTCCGCCCTCATTACTGAGGATCCGGCACCAAAGGTCGCGCCTGATTGGAGCGGCAGCTTCAAGAACCCTCAGGGCGTGTTGAAAAAGGCCGATATGCAAGGCGCGACGGAGGTGAGGACCGGAGTTTACCCTTGGTAAATGAGGACCGGAGACAACCGAGCAACGCAGCAGAGGGGCCTTTTTCAACACGCCCCACAGATAAGGAAAACGCATCTAACCTGGAAGCATAGGCGGTTATGCGGCTGCAGGCACAGCTCTTATTGGCGGTGCGAACACATCTTTCAGCTTTAAAAACCGTGATTCAAATACCTGGAAGCTAACCCAGGCGATGAAAGTCGATAGACCAATGCCAACAGCTGAATTGACCAAGATTGCCAAATTTTGGTTGCCAATGACTTCGGTTAATTGGCCCACGGTATTGTAGAATTTGCTGGGCCAGGAGAGAAAGTGATGAAAAATATAGATGCCGTAGCTATATTTCCCTAAAAACAGCAACGGCTTGGCCGTTAGCGCCCGGACCACCAGCGACTTTGCTGAGGACGCCACCGCCGCAAGATGAAGTGCACCAAACAAGCCTAACCAGCTCAGAGCTCTAAGGGCTTCCAGGGATTTGTCCATCGCCGGTACAAGTCGCATCACGACTATTAAAAGTACCTTAGCAGTGATCGCCCCGAGCGCTAAGACCGTGGCTGTACGCAAGACAACCGCATTGTCAGCCTGGGCTACTTCGGGACGTCTAATCCAGGCAGCAAGCAAAGCACCGAGGCAAAGCGCATTAATGCGGCATGGAGTCAAAACGTGTATGGCAACGGGACTGACACCAATAATTTCAAGGTAAACTTGGCAGAGTGTCGAAGCGGCGATGAGCAAAAGACATACAGGGATTAGCCGTCCGCGCGGCAGGTAGAACACGACAAAGGGCCAGACCATATAAAACTGCTCTTCGACAGCCAAAGACCAGAAATGACCAATATATGGCACGGTCCAAGCGCCTTCTTTCGCTATAAAAAAGTTAAAGAGGTAAGTCCATGCCCATGGCTGGGCATCTAATGCTTTGGCATAAGGTGCCCGGGCTATAGGGTCCAAACCGAAAAGAAGAACCCCGTAAAATAGGGCCAAGATCAAATAATAGAGTGGAAAAATACGCAGCACGCGGCGAATAAAGAAATTGCGGAAGAAATTCGGTTTATCGCGCGTATCTAGCAGAATACCAGTGATGAGGAACCCTGATAGTATGAAAAATAGATCTATTCCCATAGTACCGTAGCCTGCCACGCGGTTTAGCCAAACTTGTAGGCCAGTGGTAGGGTCGACAATCTCGAGAAAATGAACCATGAGCACCATCAAGATGGCCAGGCCTCGGATACCATCAAGGGCGGGAATATGGGCTGATTTAGCTTTGGCGAGCAAGGTTTGCTCCAATTTTAAAGGTTTGGCCTTCATGTACAGTCAATGAAACGATTATGGCTATTAATCAGGCGCAGCCTGCCCGAAGTCCGCCGCAGGTACGGAAATAAATAGGTGTCGTTAACGATGACCGTATCTGACCAGCTGTGCCATTGCGCCAGTTTGGCGGAAAATAAGCCAATGACGGTATAGATCGTCAACCAGAGTGCTGGAAATTGCAGCTTGCTACTAAGGCTCTGGCATATGGCGAGACCAAGCCTACGCTCCACATATCCAGTGATATTGGGCGCCACTTCGTATTCGGCGCTGGCGCTTCGCGCAAGATAGTCTTGGCTGCGTCCGGTCAAGGAATAGATCCTGACTTCGCAACCAGCGGCCACAAGCCCTTTAATGACATTCATCGCCCGTACGTAGGCTCCCGTATTCGCGGGGAACAGCTGATAGCCGCTAATATACAGAACTTTTTTCATCACTAAGTCTTGTTTGATTTATAAAAAAAGGGGAGAGATAACTATAACCTCGATAATTATACTTGTCAATTGTAATTATTTAGGTACCGTGGGCTCCCGCTATGACCAGTACTCGCGTCTGGACCAGGGCTATAAAACATGATGATACTCAGAATCATTGTTCGCATATACAGATCGCTGATCGTTTGCTGCATGTTGGCTGCGTCTTGTTATGCCACCTACTCTATTGTCACAGACGACTCGCATGAACCATTGAGTTCGGATGCTTTAATTGCAAGTAGCCAGAACGAGTCTATCGCAGCACCAAACCTTTACCATGGCGCCAGGCAGGCCACCAATCAGTCTCTAGACCAAGCAACGCTGATTACCGGATATGTTCGCGACGACATGGGGGGGCCATTTGCACGGCACAATGCCCCATCGCAACGCTTGCGACAAGTGTTGGAGATTTTCGCGCCTCAGCTTGATTGGGTGAGTGATGCACACAGCAAAGATTACTGGAAGATACTTGAGGTACATGGCCAGGTAATCGCCGCGCAATATATTTCAGCGAGAAAGGATCTGATAGCGATCCGCAATCCCTCTGCAATGTCGCTTGAATATGCCACGCTTCAAGGCCAATGCTGGCAAGGTGAATTCCTGAGAAGCCCTCTGCAATACAAGAGTATCACTTCGGACTTCACGCCGAGCAGATTTCATCCGATCTTACACCATATGCGACCACATTGGGGCATCGACTACGAGGCGCCCCTAGGCACACCGGTACGCTCCTTGGGCCACGGGGTGATTCATACTATTGGATATTTTGGTAGTGCTGGGACGATGGTCGCGATTTCTCATCCTGACGAATATGTGACTAAATATATGCATTTAATGCGGACAGCGGCGCATATTTCCGTTGGCACAACCGTGAAGAAAGGCGACGTAATAGGATACGTCGGTGACTCAGGCCGAGCAACAGGGCCCCACCTACATTTTGAATTGATTCATCGCAATGTGCCGGTCAATCCAAAGCAGTCGGTGTTAATGATGGGTCGGCAATTGGCAGGCGAGGAGCTCCTACGCTTTAATGCTTTTGCACGGACTATATTGCCACGTTTCTCTGGTTTTGGTGCTTAGAGTGCAATTCAATTGAATGAGTTGAACTTTTCGCCAGCCTTGCGGAGTTGTAGTCGGATGTCTAACCATGTTAGGCTTAGTACAATATCACTCGCTACCCTCCTACCCTCCTACCCTCCTTCTCTCCTTGGTGTTTTCACCTAAAAATTCCGATATCCGCAATACTTGAGAGCAACACCTATGGACTCGAATCTAGAGCCAGAGAGCCAGGTTCCGGCTGACCATTTGGCAAGTAAAGGTGATGAAGATGATAGTCCCACTCGCCCTATGCCGGATCTTGGCTTTCTGCGGTCAGTGATCAGGCGAAATTTCCTGCCTGTTTTGTTGATCGTGTCGATCTTTGCTCCGATGGTCGCCTATGTACTAAAGACGGCTGAATCCAAATATCCCTCGACTATATTCCTTTACTATAGCTATGCTGATTTATTTGATTTTGACGGTCGCAATGACCGGGCTAAATTCCCCATCATCGTTGCCTTTATGCAGGAAAAGCTCAAAGATTTTGAGTTTTTGCGCGAGATCGCCCGAAGAGCGGAGCTCCCCCATAGCCCGAGTTTCATTGAACGTCTGCCAAAGTCGCTGCAGCACACGTTGAATAAATACGTCACTCCTCGATCCATAGAAAGCGATCTGACTGCTGCGGCCATAAGGATGACGACAGATCTGATCCTTACCGTTGATGGGTATACCTATACCACGGTGACGATTGCCCGCATTGAGGCCACCGAATCCAGTCGAGAGGCAGCGCAGCGACTGGTCAGCGCTGCTGCAGAATCGTTGGTAGAATCCTACTATGCGGAGGAGCTTAAAAAAGCTGAGTCAAAAAAAGCCTATTTTACCTCTATGCTGGAAAACCCATCGGTCAAGACTGTTTCTGGAGGCCCAGCTTCGGGAAGGAGCAGCGGCGCTGCCGCCGGCAGCGATGCTGCCACAGCCCAAAATGACGCGGCTAGGCGACGCCGAGCTTTGGCAAAAATCAAGTTGCGCGAGCTAAGTTTAGAGCTCGATACGGTTCGTTCTTATCGTGTCAAGATGGAGTCGGAAGTCGCCGAATTGGCAGAGCGCTATGGTCCGTTTCACCCCAAAGTAATTGGGCTTCAACGCATTTTGGAAGCTTCTAAGAAAAATTCCAGAGAAAGTGCACTGACGAATCAGATCTATCAATCGTCTGAAGAAGCGTTCGAAGTTACGGAATCCGGCGAGTCAGTGGAAAAGGATACACCGGAAACAGCGGTCACGAGCCTTGGGACTCAACTCAAGTTTTTAGAACTGAAGCAGCAAGCCCTTGAGCTACAAATACGGGATCCTAAACAACGCCAACAACTGATAGTATTGGGCAACCCCACCGTCCCCGCCTTTCCGACATCATCAGCAAAGAAGTCCAAGGCGATTCTATTGGCAGCTATCTGTGGCGCCCTATGTTTCGTTGTCGTCGTCTTGGGCGAAATCTTACCTAAACGGATTCGTGATCCGTGGCCCGCCGCCTTTCGCTTGCAGGCGTCGATCATCTCTGTGATGCCAGGGGCTGTCATGCGAAAAAGCCCCCACCTTAAACTTACGGACATTAGAGAACAGATATTAGAGCTAGCGACGCGCCCAACATCGCGACATTCTTCGCGAGCTTTAGCATCCATTCCCGTATTGCACTACCGTCAGATTGATCATTGGCTGCACAGCAAGTCCAAGGGGCGAATTGTACTTTGGCTGAAGGCATCCGCTCAGCCGAAATCCAAGGATTTTATTGCTAACTTAGCCAACGTCTGCGCAGTCAATTATTCTGGTCATGTCTTGGTTATCGATTTAGATTCCGAGGATGCGATGGTAGGTGCGGATCACACGGTCGCGGCAAAGCCATCAATCCTGGATCTGGTTCTCCGCGGCCGCAAGTGGGGCGATATTTGTCAGCCTCGCGGAGAACACCGCGCCTATGACCTAGTGTGTGCGCCTCCTAGCGCAGACTTTCGCCTGGGAAAGGTTCTAAGTACTGCGTCATTTAGCAATTTTTTCAGGACCTTACCAAGAAAGTATACGCAGATATTTGTGGTCGGATTAGGACCAGACCAATTTATTGAAAACGGCCTGCTCGCTGATCTTGCCAGTGATGTGATGATCCTAGTGGAGGCAGGGCAGCCACTTCACCCGCGTATGGTCAAGCAAGTGACGAAGTTAAACCGAGGAAAAATTGGTGGAATAGTCTATCTCGAGCAGTCTTAGGCTGGCAACTCGGGCCGCCTAGAAAAATACTTTGCGAATAAGCTCCGCCGATGTATTGGATTTGGCCGATATCATAGCGCCGATATGTTGATCGGTGAGCCGGGCTTTCATCGCAACAAGCTGAGCCTCGGTCATCGGGGCCGTGCCCCAGTAGTCGAGTGTGCGTACTGTCGGATCGAAATAATGACCGCTAATCTTTTCGCCGATAACGTGCTCAATAAAGACGCCATACAGAGTGTACTCGGAAAGCGTGGTGTAAAAGCATAAACGCTTTTGCCAAGATCTAAACAGTGTTCCTTCCTCTAATCTGGCATGGAGTTGGCGCAAAATATCTTTGCGCCATATCATGACCTGTCCGACAAAGTAAACGCGAGGATCGCTCACCGTGCTCGTCGCCAGGACGGAGTCAGCGTGCCGATGCCATTTGGCATTATCTTGAGTCGCACCTATATCGACGAGATCGAGTTCCCGGTAAAGCGGTACCAGGCCGTCGGCACGAACCAGGCTTTTCGGGTCCCATGGCCTGGTAATAAAACAGTCGGAGTCGATGATGACCAGGGTCTCCGCGGGAACAAAAGAATCGATGGCCAACTTAACCAGTTGTTGCCGGATCCATCCCCGTACCGGTGGCGTCGTCCAGCTGAATGACCAATTCCGTAAAAATTGAGATGATTTCAGCCACTTTGGCGCAACATCCTCCTGGAACAAAAGGTGTCTACGGCTACCTTTAAGGTCGGCAAAAAACTGTAAGTCAGCGCGGGGGATGATCAAATAATGGGGGATGTCCACGGGGACGTATCGATCGATCGACTCACATAGCAGCTCGCACACCCGCAGATCATTGCTATAACTTGCCGTAATAATGGACACGCTTCCTGTCATACCGCCCCCAAACAGCAGGCTTTGTTGCCGTCGACTTCTAAGATACCCCATTCCCCCAATCGGCGGCAAATGCGGTGGCTGTCAGACTTTATCGCTCATTTCTTCGGAGTTTCAGTTACCACTGTCATAGCTTTTGACCTAGCTTGGCCTTGCGCCCGAGTCTTCGCAATTGGTGGACAAGCTGACCATAGACGATTTTGAGTTCCTCACGGGTCACGATGCGCGTGCCTAGGGCGAAGGATGGTAAAAATATGATGTAAATGAGGCAGCGGCAAACGAGGCCTAAATCTGGGTAATAAAACTTCAGCGGGAAAATCAAAAATGGGGGGAGAGCGGTGATCAAAAATGTGTAGGACATGCGGCTAAACAACGGCATGACTTGACTCAAACGCATGAGAAAAATACAAGTCAAGATTTCACTGACCAGACTGGCTGTGGACGATCCAGCTGCCGCACCACCCTCTCCGAGCCAGCCGCTAAACTTTGGGATGATTAAAAAATCGAAAAGTGCATTAAATAAAAAGCTAGAGCCTGTTATCAGAGCCAGTCGTCGTCCTCTTGTGCTGATCACAGCCACTGACGAGGTAAAGACCGCAAAGTAGAGATATGTGAGCAGGGCACCTTGCACCATCAAGCTTGTTTCGGCGGCCTTGAAATCGGGTCCGTAAAGTAAGCCGATGATTTCCGGGGCAAACATCATGATGCCCAAGCTGAGGGGCATTGCAATCACCAGAATCAGGCGCAGGGAAATCTCGACCATTTTTTTGTATTCGGCACGATCATGATGATAAGCACGGGATAAATTGGGGACTAAGGCATTGCCGATCAGCGGGGCAATGATCATAAATACTCCGCCCATGCCGCTGGCGGCCCCGTAGTAACCCAGTTCTTTGAAGGTAGCCATTCGGGATAGGAGCGCGGTATCGACAAAGTAATTGTTATTCGAAGATATGAGCGCGCCAATGAAAAATGGCAGACTAACATTGAACATCTGTTTGAAGTTAGCAGTCGACATTGACCCGCTCAGCAACCCGCGGCTGCGGGCTCGAAGCATATACCAGGAGGTTGTTATAACTTGACCCAGCAAGAAAAAAAGAGCCAGAGCATATACTTTGCCGCCTGCGATGAGGCAGATTCCGATCAGCAGAGAGGTTATAATCTTTCCGATAACATTCAGTTTTGCGACATCCCCTGAGAAACCGAGAGCAAAGAATACCGTGTGCAGGATTTCGTTCTGAAAGGTGGTGAAGGCTTGAAATCCACCCATGACTGTTGTCAAGAGAATCACATCATTGCTGTAGTTAGTCAGTAGCATGAAGGCGATGACACCAGCGAGTAGCAACGCGCCAACCCCAGCCTGCAGGAAACAAATAGGCCGTAGGATTTCCTTGACGTGTTCTGGCCGCGGCGGGACCGTTTTTTTGATATAGGCGCCCAAGCCTAATGGCATCAGCGCGAGCGCGGCGGTGGGAAAGGTCGTGGCGAAGAAAAAATGGCCGGCCTGCTCCGATCCCAAGTACCGCGGTATGAGGACCTTGGTGATAAGCCCAAGGGGAATTGTGATGGCCATGGCGATAGTCAGCATGGAAGCGCTTTGTATCGACTGCTGCATTCCTTCCGATGACGATGGTGGCGTGATTTCAAGAAAGTCTGGCGGTTTTTGAGAGTCGCTAATGAGGCTCTCCTCGGGGCTTAAGCTCGAAGTGGTCTTGCCAGTGATAAGCAACTTAATTGTATCACGGTTTGAATCTGAACCATCGGCTTCATTTCAAAGACCCGAGGTTCCGGGTTTAAAATCGAAAACATTCGATGATAGCCTTGCCTCGCAAGGCTATGCGAGATTGACCACTCTTCGATATTGACAAAAAATGCCCTACACTATAGCAAAGTAACGGTTATAAATTCTGTTTTGTTTGGCGGTTACGGCATGGATGCTGTGAAAAGCAATTGCTCGCACATCTCAATTTGAGCAAGAGTCATAGCGACTCCATGGTGAAAAAATTCCTCAAGACGTCGCGCAAACGCTATAATCTCCTTGTTGACCTTAAACTCAAGATTTTTTTACTGCTAACATACTGCTTCCACAGATAAGGATCTGCATAGTGGCTAGCACAATGCTGGCGACTTAAATATATACACGGACTAGACGGCAGCTTATATCAGGCTTCTGGCGCAGTTTGTGCCGTGATCGGTCCGGGGAGCGCCAAAGGCGACAGCGTAAATGAGGCAGCAGCAAGAGGGAGAGCGACATGAAAGTATTGTTGATGCTGTGCGGCACAGCACCTAGTAAACCCAGCGAGCAGGAACGCCAGCTGGCGGCCATGGGCGAAGCGCTGCGCGCCAGCCTGATCACCGAGACGCTCGACGCCACCATCATAAATTATAGTTCATTTACCTCGCTGACTGGCCTTTGGGCCCGCCTTTATCGCTGCCTACCCTACGGACCGCTGTGGATTGCCGTGGAGGGCTTTCGCCGGCGCCGGGAGGCTGACGTGTTAGTCACCTGGTCCGACATGGCTGCCGTTTCCTTGACGTTCATACAATGGCTGCGTCGCGACGCGACGCCGCACGTCGCCATGCTAGCCTGGGTGTCTAAGCCGCACATCAAGTGGCCCCTGAAGCTGTTTGGCCAGCGCTGTCTGTCGCGTTTGGTGATGTGGACAACCGTGCAGGCCCGCTACGCGACGGAGCACCTCGGTTTTCCCGCCGCTCGCGTCTCCTATATCCCCCACTTTGTCGACGAGATGTTCTGGCGCCCGCAGCCAGAGGTGGCGGTCGTGCCTGACCTGATCTGCGCCGCTGGCAACGAGATGCGCGATTACCCAACGCTGCTCGAGGCCGTCACCGGGCTAAACGTCCGCTGTCATATCGCGACGGACAGAGTCAAGCTCAAAGCCGGCCAAAAGTCCAAAGCCTACTCCTTGGAAACCCTCGCCAACCAGCTGCCTGCCAACGTCACGCTCGGCAAACTAGCCTTGCACGACTTGCGCCGCCTTTATGCGCAGTCGGCTCTCGTCATCGTGCCGATCCAGCCAAGCAACTCCGACAACGGGGTCACTGTGATTCTTGAAGCTATGGCCATGGCGAAGACCGTCATCTGCTCGAGAACGGAAGGGCAGGTCGACGTTATTGAAGACGGCGTCACCGGCTTCTACGTCAACCCACAAGATCCTTTAGCGCTGCGCGCCATAATCAGTCGCCTGCTGGCCGAGCCAGACACCAGGCAACGTGTCGGGGCTCAAGCACAGGCCTATGCCACCAGTTACCACCGCCTCGACCAGTTCGCCGATGGGGTCAAACAGGCCGTGGCCCAGGCCTACCGCGATCACGCCAAGGCGCCATAGGCTATTAGCTCTACAGGTACTTTGCAAATTTTATCACGACACTCAGCAGTACCAACCCTGAGACGAATATTCCCGCTGCGAATCTCTGATAGCAAATCCAAACTTTGAGCCCTCATCGCTCGATGCCCTAAGGCGTTAGACGTAGATCGTCGATGCTGAAGTTTGCTAGTGTGGCGTTAGCCTGCATCTCGAAGATGATGCCGATTAAGGCACCGGTCGGTTGACCGTCAAACACCGGCGGCACGTCGCCCTCGACGAGTTGCCATCCTGGGGTGAACTGACGGAGTATGGTCGTCGTGTTTAATATTGGGATAAAAGCATGAAACCCTGAGGGCATACCGACATAGTTAACGCCCAGGGTGAAGACGCTCGGTTTATTAACATAAATGCGGATACTTATGTGTGAGGTTTTGACGGCCTGACTGGTGTAGAGAACCATGCCGGTGTATTCGCTCGAGACGTTAGTCATGGTAAAATCTGAAGTTCCACTGCAAGGCGGACTTCCTGAAGCAGGTGGGCCAATGGCTGGTGTTTGGCGTTCCGTTTGACTCCTTTCCCGACATCAATGGCATGCCTAATACCGAGGTTTCACAGGAATTATCACTTTAATAAGAGCGCACTCAGAGCGGCGCCGATGCGCTTGTAAAAGACTTGCATTGTCGGCCTAATATTGGCGAATTGCCTTAAGATCAGCGTGCGGCCAGGCAGTTCTAACCAGCGGTAAGCACAGCCGGCTACGACCTGCGAGACAATAGTCCATAAAAGAAGGTTGCTCCACGGCGACAGCTGCTGAAAGAACACCGTTCTGTGCTGAGCCTGGAGTGCTATTTTATAAATTAGGCCATGGAACATATATAGCGAGTAAGAAATCTCGCCCAGATAGACCACCGGTCGCAAACTAAAAAAACTAACCCAGACCCCTTTATTACACGCCAGCAGTCCAATCATGAGACCAAAAAGCGGCACCAAAAAGACCAGTAAGCTAGCCAGCGCGGGTAGACTGACGAGAGCAAAGACCAAGGCAAAAACTGCCGTTAGCAAAAGATCGATCCGCCTGCCTGTGAGGCACCACCGCTGCGCGGCAGGCTTGAAGTTATAGATCAAAACCCCCAAGAGAAAACCGTAGCTGATTCTTAACAGAGGCAGAGGCACCCAGTGCCCGGGCTCCTGGTAGCTGTTCCAGATGGCAAGCCCGACCACCACCAGAAAGCGTATGCTCATCGGCCAACGACGCCAATAGTTCAGAGCAAACAAAAAGATGACGCTATAGGCAAACCACTCGGCACTGATCGACCACGATACAAAGTTCCAACTTAACGCCAAGCCTGGCCACCAGGACTGCAGCATCAGGATGTTTAAAACGGCCGAAAACAGCGAGTACGATTGATCGCTTTGGGGCTTGCCCCCTTGTACAAGCAACAGAATATACATGCCAAGGCTTAGGAGAAAGCAGATGATGTGGATGGGATAAAGTCTGGCAAAGCGTTTTTCCATAAAATCGAAGCATTTTTTTAAGCTGAAAATAGCTAATTTATCATAGTAATTATACGAGAGGATAAAGCCGCTTAAGATAAAAAATAAATCGACGGCATAGTGACCGTTGCTCAGCGTGGCCAAGCCGAACTCAGGATGCATAAACTCAACAATAATATAATGGTATAAGACGACCCAGAGAGCAGCAAAAGCTCTGATGCCGGTTAAACTGCTGAGGGTCGAGACCTTTACATTTTGCACGGGGTGCCCGCAGTGCGCTGTCCAAGCAGCGTCTGCCGCTCGTTGGTCCGAAAAATTCAACTGAAGATCTCTAGCGTACATGAAAGCTACAGTACCAGCAAGCTTGCCCGACACACCACATTTGGCAATGTAATCTCCACCTAGACGCAACAACGACCTACGTCAAGAGGAGGGCTTTTTAGTCAACGCAAACGCGCACGCGGAGTGCATACCTTTTGGCTATAAATCAGTTCGGCAAAACTTGAGCACCCCCGACAAGTCACAGAGCGGATTAATGTAATATGTTTAAATTACTAGCAAATAAAAGTGCACTTAAGACTTGCCCTCCTGCTACCGATGCGGTGTTGTCGATGGACCGGAGGGGGCGCCGCCGCCTGCGGCACTCATGGTTCCAAAAAGCCGTTAGAGGACACAGCATGAATACTCGCTTGAATTTTGCCGTCGTGGTGCTTTTAGCGCCTTGGCTTCCGGATTGTGGGAGGTCGAGCCGCCACGAAAATTTGCGGCAGGACAATTCGGCCTCAGCCGTGGCTGATGCTGAGGCCAAGGCGATAGCCAAGGCTCAGGCCAGCGGCAGCGGCAGCGGCAGTGGCAGTGGCAGTGGCAGTGGCAGCGGCAGCGGCAGTGGCAGTAGTAGCAGCAGTGGTGTGATTCCGTCGGTGACACCGCCAGCGGCGGTGCTGACGGCACCCTTTGTGGCGGTTGCTCCATATTCGTATGTCGCGAAGGTTAAAAATATTCTAACCGGTAAAGCTGCAACCGCCTCTGAAGTGAGCTCAGTCACAGCCAAACCTGAAAACCTTAAGACGCTTATTCAACAGTGGATGACGACACCAGACTACCAGACAAAGATGCTGCAATTTTTTGGCAACGCCCTGCAGCAGTCGCATTTTGCCTTCACAGATATTACAGATGCGAACAACTACATGTGGTATTGGGGCTTTCACGGCTATGATCCGCGCGGGTTATTCCAACAAAGTCTGGCTGAAATTGTGCCGCGCACTGCCTTGATGTTTGCCAAGAATGGGACCCCTTTCAATCAGCTCTTCACCACCCAAACATGGGCGATGAATACCTATGCCCAGCTGATAACCTCCGTGATCGATATGGACTCGGATGGCACTATGAATGGCCGAGATTACTTTCTGAAGAACCCAAATTTTGCTTGGACCTTGGAATCGACGACACCCATTCCTCTAAGCGATTCGCTCGATCCTAATAACGCCAACTACCTGACGTTCTACGAGCCGAGTTTGACGCAGCAGACAGGCAGCTGTGCCACTACGAGCGTGACGATGTCGGTGGCGAAGATGAATCTGATGTCTCGGCAGTACCATTACCCTGATTACCCTGGGTTCATCCCCACCAACCTTATGGTCTATTTGAGTGGCACTGAATACCAATACTCAGCCGCGGATGAAACGGTGGCTTGCTATGGCACACCGGCCAATAATGCCTTGAATGCAGCAGACTATACCAACTGGCAGCTCGTTAAAACGCGGCTGCCAGTCGCCGGTGAACAGGCGTCGGTGCCATGGAACTTGGCCGCCCTTCGGGCCGGCAATGATCTGAAAATCATCACACCGCGCATCGGTCCGATGTCTTCGATTTCCTTCTTTGCCCAGTATCCGACCAATGCCAGCAACGTTATGCGCGATGACCTAAATCAAGCAATGATTATAGGATTAGGCACAGGCGTCACCGGCGCTGACTCGACGATACCACTTAGCCTCGCGGCTGTAGATACCGCCCATGCGCATGCGGGGACGCCCTGCTACGGTTGTCATGTCACCTTGGATCCGATGAAGCAATACTATATGCAGACCTACTCTTTGAGGCAGCATCATCAGACTGATCCAACGCAATTGGCACTGCCAGGGCAATTTGCCTTTAAAGGTGTGACCTTCAACGGAGGTGGGTTTACCCAATTTGCCTCGCTGCTGTCGACGCATTCGAATTTTGCCCCGACTTGGGTGCAGAACCTGTGCAATTACGCCATCTCCTTGCCTTGCGACACGAGCGATCCAGAGTTTATCCGAATTTCTAATGATTTTGTTGCCAGTAACTATAATTGGAATAGCTTGATTGTAGACTTTTTCTCGTCGCCGCTGCTAACCAATGCGACAGCTACAAAGACGGTCATTGAGACTGGCCAAGTGGTGTCGGCAGCACGCCTCAATCACCTTTGTGGTCTCCTTTCGTCGCGCCTAGGCATTGCCGATATCTGCGGCCTCTTGCCAACAACCGTGGTACCGCAACAACTAGCGGTGTTGCAAACAGCCGCAGGTGCGTTACCTATGGATATGTATAGCCGTGGAAATCCAAAGCCACTGATTCCCACCAACACCACGCTGATTTATTCCCGTGTGATCGACAATGTCTGTGCCGCTGCGGCCGGCGCTGTGGTTGGCGGTAGTAACCCGCTCTACCCAACGGCGAGCATAAACAACTCCATCACCGCCATGGTCAATGGTTTAATGGGGGTCTTACCACCCGGTGATGCCGAAACGATAAGCATCCTTACCGCCCACTATAACGCCGCCTTAGCCACGCAAGCGAGCTCGGTATTGGCCCTAGAATCCACCTTTGTGGCAGCTTGTGCTGCTGCAGTTACCATTGGAGTTGGTCTATGAAAAATCCTCTTTTGACTTCACGGCGTGATTTATGCCGTAAATCCATCTTTGGCTCTGCCGCATTAGTGGCTCTACGTTCACTGGCTACTGGGATTCCCATATCCTACCTGCTCAATCCAGGGCGGGCCTTAGCCGATGCTGCTGCGACCAGTCCAACCTGTACGAATCCTCAGTATTTGATCCTAAGCACATCGGTTAGTGGTGATCCACTCAATTGCAACGTGCCTGGCACCTATCTGAACAGTAATATTATCCATTCGGCCGACGGGAATATGGCGCCAACGACGATGATTCTGGGCGGCCGGAGCTACACCGCCGCGGCACCTTGGGCGACATTAACAGGGCTGAATCGTACGTGCTTTTTTCATAACAAGACCAATACCGACGTTCACTCCGATGAGGCCACAGTCTTAGCGGTCGGCAACCAGCTCATCACCAGCCGCGAGGCACTTTCGTCCTTTTTTGCTGCGCAGCTTGCGCCCTGCCTTGGAACTTTGCAGGTCCAGCCGATCTCGCTGTCGACAGCCACCGACGAGGCCGTGTTCTTTGGCGGGGCACCTTTAGCGCCTTTGCCACCAACCGCCGCCGTCACCGCGCTTTCCGCACCTACAGGCGGGTTAGCCAGCCTAAGCGCCTTGCGCGAAAATACCTTGGCAAAGCTCAATGCGTATCATAGGACCCTCACCAGCCCTGCTGGTCAAAAGTTCATCGACAACTACACGATTTCGCGCCAGCAAGCTCAAAGTATCAGCACTAGCCTACTGCAATCGTTGTCTATGGTGAAGGACAACAGCACGGTATCGCAGATACTCGTTGCCAGTGTTTTGGTACAGTTGAAGCTGTCGCCGGTCATTACGATCCATGTGCCTTTTGGTGATGATAATCATTCCGATCCGGGTCTTGGCAATGAAGCCGCAGAACACGTGAGCGCTGTCGCCGCGCTCAACTTATTGGCAACACAACTCGCACCTGTCGCCAATCAAGTGACATTTGCCACTTGGAACGTCTTTGGACGCACCATGGCTAACAATGCCGCTGCCGGCAGTGGCGTCAGCATTGGCCGCAACCACAACGCCAATCACCATGTCATGCTGATGAGAGGGGCCAATGTCGCTTCAAGCGTCATCGGCGGTGTCGAAGCATTCATAAACGACTTTGGTTGCACGACGATTGATCCCACCACTGGAGCTAGCGGTGGTAATATTGCTGTGACCGATACGATGGCGTCCGCAGCGAAGACACTGGGCTCGGCGCTGGGGATACCCGAGACTACTTTAAACGCTAATATCCTCAACGGCACCCTGGTCAAGGCGGGCGTCGTCACCGTAACCTAAGGGCCCGTCAAAAAGCGGTATCTAGAGGATTTGATGACACGGCCAACACTATTGAGTTGCCCGAATTTTGTATAGCCGCTTCTGACGCTGCTCTACAAAATCCGGGCAATTCCAGCAAGTTCAAGAAACTTCGGCACTAAGAGGAGTATCAAGACGCATGATCCAAAAAATTTGGTTGTTTAATGCGCTGATACAACTCCCGGGCGAACCCCTGACTGGAGAAGGACGTCTCAGCCTTAATACGGGCTGCTGCGCCAATTTTTTGGCGCAAGCTAGGATCATGAGCCAGATCAGCGATGATCCGCGCTAAAGCGTCAACATCCATTTGGGCAAAAAGGTATCCGTCCCTCCCGGGGTCGATCATTTCCGGAGTGCCGCCGATGATAGAACTGATGACCACCAGTCCACAGGCCATCGCCTCCATAACCGAGACTGGCGCGGCCTCACCGGCTCCCACCGAAGGCAGGACGAAAACATCCGATTGGTTAAGATGCCCAATGACCTGATCTTCGCCGGCGGTGCCAGTCAGCTCGACATTCTGATCAAGGCCAAGCTCCTGAACTTGACGTTTAAGGTCTGCCATGAGTTCGCCTTCTCCGACAATCGTGTAGTGAAGTTTGAGATGGGGGGCAATATCCTTAAGTTTTTTGATCGCCTGCAGCGCATAGGTGTGACCTTTGCATTCAGCTAGGCGGGCTACCGTCACAAGACGTAAAATCCCTACCTGAGTACCTTGCTGGACGACGCGAAACTTTTGCGGATCAACACCCATGCGGATCACCGGCAGGCGGTCTTTAGCTAGGCCGCAAACATCCATCACCTGCGCTTGCAGGGCATAGGTAACCACAGAAACGAAGGCGGCATTTTTAAATTTATGGCGATGATCCGTGCCGTAGACCGGCAGATCGCCATGAAGGGTTAGACTATAGGTAACGACGCCGGACAGATTGACCAGCGCGCAAAGGTGGGCGGAGTTTGCACAACTATGCGCGTGAATATGAGATAGCTTGGCCTTAGTAGCGTAGTCATAAAGATGCGCTACGACCAGCGTCATGCCTAGCAGTCTTAGGCGCTGGGTCAATGTTGTTTCATTTAATCGTGCGATATATTGAACCATTGCCATAACCCACAATGGGTGCATTAGTAGCACAAGGATCGCACGTAATATCGGCACTGGATAAAGGTAGGTCGTTTCCTTAGTCGCATCGGCGGCAAAGAAATGGTGACATGGTTTGCTGGGTCTTTTGGTCGAAAGCAGGCGCAATTCCGCCCCTAAGGCCCGTAGCGCGCAAATTTCCCGCCAAAAAAAGATGTGCGTTTGACCAGGGAACTCGGGAACTAGATACCCTATGCGAAGTTCACGGGATGAACTTTGGGGTCGACTGTCAGGCATCGGCGTAAGTTCCTAGGTATAAAGCCTCAGTATACGATCGTTAGTGTATCATATTTATGTTTGTATGCATTCTTCCAGCATCTGCGGCTTGTGATCAGGGCCAACGCGCCTGAAATCTAACTATTCCGGGACACTAGCGATTTTTTCATAAATATCCAGGCAACCTAAAGGGAAACCGCCCCTAAAGGAGCTTGCCATGGATGGCTTAGCTGATTGCGCCCTTATTCGGCATTTTTCTTCGCTTGAAGCAACCAGGCGCTAAGTCAGAGCGCGGTCACTAAACCTGCCGCAAGTTGCCCCGCCACCTGGAGACTGCCCATATCGATGCTGCTAGCATCGTCACCGGCCTGATGCCAAATGGAGAGGTGTTCAAAATCGATGAGATCGACTGCCGGTACGCCACGCTGGCGAAACGGCAAGTGATCATCCTCGATGGCAACAGCAGACGCACTCAGTCGGTCTGGCTGCCCTATTGCCACGGCCTGCTGTTGCAGCAAGTCTACCAGCTCAGGCGATGAGTTTTGGTCGCGACTCAGGCGTAGGCCCGGTGAGCCAACCATATCGAGCAGAATCAGCGCGCGTAGTTTGACGCCCCCAAGTTCCTTGGTCAGACACATCAATGTGGATGCAGTGCTTGTCTTAGTGTCGCAGGGCTGCAGCCTTTGTGCGGCATAACGGCTACCGTAAGTATGATCGATCACCTTCGCTGGCGCGAGGAGTTCGCCGTCGTTCCAGTTGGCAAGGACGGCCTCTTCGCCATCGAAAAATGCGCCGATGACTGCGCAAGAACGTTGTTTGGCATTGTGTGGCCGATGCAAGTAGGCGAGTAGTTGCAACAGCAGTACAGATGACGAGCCGCTATCGTTGGCACCGAGATAATTGAGGCCAAGGACGTCTTTCGTATCGATATGCGTCGCCAAGACGATGGCGCACGGCGCCGCTGCCAAGTTGGGTGGGGTCGCATAGAGGTTGGTACCGGAGCGCTGCAAGGTGGTTGCGACTGGACCGCTGCCGCCGCTCAACGCCGGGTTTGGAACCGTGGCCACAAAGGGTTCATCGACGACCTTTAGTCCTAGCGTATCGATCCGGCGGCGCAACCAAGCGGCGATCTCGCCCTGCCTGGCCGAACCAAATGGATGCGGCAGCTTGGTCCACTCCGCCAAGTCCTGCACGGCGACTTTCTGGTCAAGCCTGAAACCAGCGCCGACCGCCGTGCTGAACTTGATCCGCGAGGATTCTTTGGACGCATCACCACCGACCGAGCACCGTGCCGCGATCAACACGGTGCTCAGGCCGAGGCAGACGGCCAGGCGGCGCCTCAGGTTGACCATCGGTAGGTGGCGACGGCGCCAAGCTCTTCTTCGATGCGCAGCAGTTGATTGTATTTACAAATGCGATCGGTCCGTGAGGCGGAACCGGTCTTGATCTGACCGCAGCCGGTGGCGACGGCGAGGTCGGCAATGGTGGTGTCTTCGGTTTCGCCGGAGCGGTGCGAGATGATCGCTTTAAATCCGGCTTGGTGGGCCATGGTCACGGCAGCCATGGTCTCGGTGAGGGTGCCGATTTGGTTCAGTTTGATCAAGATGGCATTGGCGGCCTTTTGCTCGATGCCTCTTTTCAGGATCTTCGGGTTGGTGACGAACAGGTCGTCGCCGACGATCTGGATCTTATGGCCGATTTGCTTGGTGATTTCGATGAATCCGGCCCAGTCGTGTTCGTCGAGACCGTCCTCGATGGAGACGATGGGATAGTTCTTGGTCATGCCAACCAGGAAATCAACCATGCCGGCGGTGTCCAGGGTCTTACCCTCGCCGTCTAGGACGTACTTGCCCTTTTGGCAGAACGACGAGGCCGCAACGTCAAGGGCCAGAGCGATGTCTTGCCCGGGTTTGAAGCCGGCCTCTTGGATCGCCATCAAGATGACGTCCAGCGCTTCGGTGTTGGAGCGTAGATCGGGGGCAAAGCCGCCTTCATCACCCACCGCTGTGTTCAGACCCTTGCCTTTGAGCACCTTTTTTAGTGCATGAAAGACCTCTGCGCCCCAGCGCAGTCCTTCGCGAAAGCTCGGCGCGCCCCTCGGCACGATCATAAACTCCTGAAAATCCACGTTATTGTCGGCGTGGGCGCCGCCGTTGATGATGTTCATCAGTGGCACCGGCAGACGATTGGTATAGACGCCGCCGAGGTAGCGGTAGAGTGGCAAGCCGGCCAGTTCGGAAGCCGCCCGTGCCGCCGCCATCGAGACGCCAAGAATCGCGTTGGCGCCGAGGTTGCTCTTGTTGTCAGTGCCGTCGAGTTGGATCATCAGCTGGTCCAAGGCTGCCTGATCGTTGACATCTACGCCGATGACGCGCGGTGCAATACGCTCCTTGACGTTGCGTACCGCCTGCAGCACCCCTTTGCCACCATAGCGGCGAGCATCGCCGTCGCGCAGCTCGCAGGCCTCTAGTTCGCCCGTTGAAGCACCCGACGGTACGGCGGCTCGTCCGCTAAATCCACTCTCGGTCAGCAGCTCGACTTCAACGGTGGGGTTGCCGCGCGAGTCTAGGATTTCGCGGGCGGTTAAGTGTGCAATGGCGCTCATAAGGGCCTCGTTTTCGCTTGAGTTTCAGGGCGATATCCACAGATGCAAACGGTTCCAGCTGTTTTAGTCGGTATCGGCAGAAGTCTCAAGAGGAAGGACAGGGGCTGCGCCGTGTCTTGCCGGCGCTGGCAAGCTCCGGTAGATTCCAAGTTCTCGTCACTGCAAGCCTTGAAGGAATCATGCTATGCGTCACGCCCTGCAACAAGAATCATGGAAATCACTGCTGCCAGATGTCAACGATTGGCTCTCCGCCGTGCGTTTGACGGCTGGTGCGGCTGTGGTCAGCGGCGCCCACCACGTCGTCGCGGTCAAAGGCCATGACGATAACAAAGATCTGTTTACGCTCAACGCCCCCAAACTCCCCGCTGAGCTCCAAGGCAAGATCACGGCCGCCGCCAAAGCCTTAGGTTGGCGCCTGAGCGCTGGGTCGCTCCACCTCAGTATCGACGGCGCAACGTACACTTTGGTCGCGCAAAACAGTACCCGCGTCCATGCCAGTGCCCTGGCGCGTCAGCTCGGTCTTGACGCGGCGAAAGCCATCAAGGAATTGCGCATTCAACACTTGGCCTTTGCCGTTGCCGATGGACTGCCGGCGCTTGAGACCTTTGATGGTTATGCCAGCGGCCTTTACAATACGCCTGGCTTTAAAGGCAGCCGTAAAAAAGACACCGCTCGCTTTCCTGCGGCGGTCACCCTAGCCGGTGCCGACGTCAATCCAGAAGGGCTCAGCGCAACGTTGGAACTAGCCAAGGCCCAGGTGCTGGTACGGTTTCTCCAGGATGCTCCACCAAACTACCTCGATCCGATCAAGTTCGCTGACATCGCCAAAGAGACAGCGCAGGACTTCGGCCTTAAATGCAAGATCCTCGACAAGGCAGAGATGACCAAGCTCGGTATGGGCTCCTTTCTTAGCGTCGCCGACGGCGGTAGCACCGAGCCGCGGACGATCGTTATCGAGATCGACGGCAAGGACAACAGCCGCACCGTGGCCTTGGTCGGCAAGGGGCTGACCTTTGATTCAGGCGGCATCAGTATCAAGCCGTCGGCTGCCATGGACGAGATGAAATACGATATGTCTGGGGGTGCTGCTGTCCTTGGCGCCGCTCGCTACTTTGCCAAGGTGCAGCCGCCAACCAAGGTCGTTTGCGTCATCGGCGCCAGCGAGAATATGCCGTCAGGCAGCGCCACCAAGCCGGGTGACGTGGTCCGCGCCATGAATGGTAAAACCATCGAGGTGCTAAACACCGATGCTGAGGGCCGCTTGGTCCTGGCCGACGTGCTGCACTATGCGGTCAGTCAGTACAAACCGACCCTGACCATCGATATCGCCACCCTCACCGGTGCCGTATTGATGGCCTTGGGCTGCGTCGGTGCAGCGGTGATGTCCAACGATCAAGCGACGGCCCAGGCCGTACTCGACGCCGGCAATCATGCCGGTGAACCGCTCTGGCAACTGCCGCTCTGGCCAGAGATGGAAAAGGAAACGAAAAGCGAGATCGCTGATCTCAAGAACATCGCTAAGCCCAACGTCAAAGGTGGAACCATCATCGGTGGTATGTTCTTGAAGGAATTCGTCGGCGACGCCAAATGGGCTCACCTGGACGTTGCAGGAACAGCCTGGAGTTGCCAGGCCGTAGGTTATCCTGCTTCGGGAGGGTCCGCGTTCGGCTTGCGGACCTTGGTGGCCGCAGCGCAGCAGGTCAAAGCTTAGCGTGACGGACTTGCTAGGCTATCGCGCCTTTAGCGTAGGGTGCAAGCCTAGCAAGTTCTTATCGCATCTGATCCGGTCAGATCGCGCCGTGATGATGGCCCTTAGGTCACCAGCATGCCGCCATCGACCGGCAGCTCCACCCCGGTGATCCAGGCTGCTGCGTCCCCAGCCAAAAACACAATCGCGTTGGCGACGTCGATCGATTGCCCCATCCGCCCGATCGGGTGCAGCTTATGAATGGCCTCACTGCGCCGCAGAAATGCCGCGTCATCGGCGTAACGGCCGCGATATAACGGCGTATCGACGATACTTGGCAGCACTGCATTGACGCGGATGCCTTCCGGTCCAAGCTCTAGTGCAAGGGTGCGGGTCATCTGCCCAAGAGCTGCTTTGCTAGCGTTGTAGGCAGAGGTGTGCAGTACGGGTTTGACGGCTAGGGTTGAGCTGACGTTAATCACCGACCCTTTCTTGGACTTCGCGAGTAGGTCGACCAGGCCGCGGATGAGGTCAAACGGTGCCGTGAGATTGAGTTCCATGGTCTTGGCCCAGGAGTCTGGCGTCGTCTGGCGCAGTGGACTCTCAGACACGGTCCCAGCATTGTTGACTAGGATATCGAGTTTGCCCGTTGCCACCACTTTGCTAATTAGCTGTAGGCGCTCCCCAGCATCATAGAGATCGCAAGGAATGATCTCGGCTTGGCACTTTGGTGCCGCAATCTGCATCATGGTGACGGTCGTTTGGAGTTTTTCCGCACTGCGACCAACCAGGATGACTTTAGCAGCTCCCATCACAGCAAGTTGGACGGCGGTGGCTTGGCCTATACCTGACCCGGCTCCGGTGACCAGGGCGACGCGGCCGTCGAGGCCAAATAAAGGATTCAAGCGCTTAGCTCCTTTGTTTTCGAACGCGGTTGTTTGGTGTCTCATGCAGGACGATTTCTTCGAGAATGACCTGCGGGGCGATCTGCTGCAGCAAGGATGCGATACGCGTCCAGATCTGTTCGGCGAACTGTTCCGTGGTCGGAATGATGCCGCGCATCCAAGGCACATCGACGTTGAGATTCTTGTGGTCGACATCAGCGACGACCCGCTGGGTGACGACCTCTTTGAGCTGGCGAAGGTTCATGATCATCCCGGTCTCTTGGTCGAGTGGGCCAGTCACGCTGACTTCCAGGCTGTAGTTGTGGCCATGCCCCGCTGGGTTTGAGCACAAGCCAAACACCTCCAAGTTTTTGGCTTGGTCCCAGTCGGGGCGGTACAGGCGATGGCCAGCGCAGAATTGAAAGGATCTGGTAATCGTTAGCAAGGTGCGACCTTTTATATTTGATAAAGGGCTATAGCTCGTTTAGTGCGTCCCCACTGCGGCGATCCCCTGGTGCACGAGCCACTGGACCTGCGGTCCTAGGCCTTGAGCCTCGGACTGCAGCTGGCGGCTAAGCTCGTCGGCCTGTGCCAGGCCAAGCTGCGCGGCCAACTCGACGAGTTCCAGGCGGAGCAGCCACTCGTCTTGAAAGTCTGTGCTGGCAAGGCGGCAAAGCTTGAGGACTTGGTCCTTCGCCGTACTACTGGTAGGAGGCTTGTCGCGTAGCTGACGCACTGCTGCGTAGGCTTGGAATGCACTGGTTTCTTCGGCCGTGTATGGGGAGGTGCGGGCCGGAGAGGTGCTGGCTTTGCCAACGTCATGAGCGCCGTACTTCTCGCGGTCCAAAGGGCCACCAAAGACGGATTGGATGTGCTCACCCACCACCATGTCAAAGTCACCCCATGCCGGCTGGAAATAGGTTTGGCCGGCGCTTGTGACGGTACAATCCCGCCATTTTATCAGCAGCAGATCTCCCGCCTCGCGTACCACAGCGACGACAAGCCCTTGGATGGTGAAGCCCGAACTCATCACTAAGGTCGAACGCTGACCGCGTTTGACGCCGAGTTGTTCGAGGTCTAAGTCGCTGCAAAGCCGCAAGGGGCGATCGGGGAGGTTCCTGGCCCTGCCGAGCGGCGAGCTAAAGCCGCTTGGATGGTGGGCGATGCCTTGCTCGGGGAGTTCTTTGTCAGCGCAGCCTAGCTGAACCGGACCGCTCCAACGCAGAAAGGCTGGCTCGCCCCGCGTATCCAGCATGATGTCTTCAAGTCTTCCGCTGATTTGCAGCCCAGAGTCCAATACGGTGGTGGCGACAGTGCGACCGCGTTTGGCCTGTTCTAGTCCATAAACGCCACCGCGTTTATAAGAGAGCGTCTGTTCAAATTCCTTGAGCACCTCGACCAGGTGCGCAAGGTCTTCGGCGACAAACAGCTGCGGCTGAGGCTCGGTGATATTGTAGGCCGTGTCGATGCACTCCAGCGACAGGCGATGCTTGGCCACCTTCGCCGACAGGCAATTTTGACTTTCCCCGACCGAGGACAGAAGTCCAGCGCCATAGATACGCGGATCTTCTAGGGAGCCAAGCAGACCATACTCGACCGTCCACCAGTTCATCCGCGCGACCTTGGCTGCTTCAGATATAAAGCTAACCGCAGCATTGGCGCGACTCAGGGCGCTTTCGGCGGCGGCGATCATCGCCTCGGTACAGTCTGGGTTCTCTTTGACATCAGAAAGGGTCCGAATGGCTTCGTAAACGTCGAGGTCTTCTTGGGCGAAGATCGCCTTTTGCGCCATGGCAGCATACATGGTCAGGTATTCGGCATAGGCTTGGTCCGCAATGATCGGAGCATGGCCTGCCGCCTCGTGGACGATATCCGGTGCTGGCGTGTAATGGATATGGCTGACGGAGCGCATGTCGGAAGCGATCGGTAGGATCTTGCGTGCTTGGAAGTCGAGGAAGGCCGCCGGTGGAATAAAGCCCTCTACAGGCACCGCCCCCCAGCCTAACTCGCGCATCTTGAAGTCCATCGCAGCGATGCTCGGTATGCGGTCGACCGAGATCCCGGTCTTCGCCAGGCCTTCGTTGTAGATGGACACAGCATGTGACTTAAAATAAATCCCGGATTGGCGCATGATATAGCGCCAGGCCGCGTGATCGCGGGCCGAGTATTTTTCCTCGTGTTGATCGACGCAGTAGCGGCGCAGGTAATTTGGTAGTTGATCGACGGTATGCTGCACGGGTCATCCTTTAATCGGCTGGGTCTCTATCCTTGTCGCAAAGGTCCTTGTCGCAAAGGTCCCTGGGATTGCTGCGTGTTTTGTACCTGTCAATCAATTCAATACCAAAAGGCGCAACTCGGGGGTGATCAGAAAGGTTTGGCTCGTCGTAAAGGGCCTCGTCGGCGGCCATGTGTTTCCTCGCGGCCAGTGTTGGAGCCGCAACAGAGTCAGCTCATCGGTTTCATAGATTCGCTGCACCGTGGCCTCGCCGTGTAATTCGTCGCTGATCGTTACTTGGTCGCTTGAGCGTCGCATCGAGACTGAAGGGATCGCCCGCCCAGCCAAGGCCATCGGCTTGCTTAAGTTCACCTTAGCTGCCGCTACCGTCTGAGCTTTACCAATAGGTGGCGTTAACAGGTAATGGCAAAGTGCTAAGGCCGCGGACTCAAGGAGTTTAAAGCGGCCCGCTTGAAGGATGAAGGCGACCTCTGAGGCGAGTTGGGCATAGTCGATGGTATCGTTCAAATCGCTGTTGAGGGCGGCGCGGCTGAGGTCTAGCTCGAGCTCTAGGCCAACCACCAAGGGCTGCGGCTCAGTCCGCTCGGACGGGAGGACGCCGATGATGGTCTCGATGTGAAGGTTGTCCAGGCGGACAAAGTCTGCATTCAAGGTTTAGGTCTCACTGATGCCGACCAACCGCGATAACTCGGGCAGTTGAATCATGTTGCGGTGAACAAGGGCTTTTAGTCGCGCTGACAGTGTGCTGCGCGAGATTCCAATCTGCTGCGCGAGGCTGCGTAGGGACAAGCGCCCACTTGCTGCCGCCAGCTGGCGTGTCATGCCGAGAAGTAGTAGGTCGCTCATGTACTCGAAGTTCTGCGCTTCGCTTTGGTCCCATGGCAACACCAAGGATCCGGCTGGAGTCACCGTCTCGACCTCCGCAGCAGGCGCTGCTGGAGCTGGTGTCGTGGTGGCGCCGGCTGCGGGTTTGTCGCCTAACTCGTCCCAGATGCGTTCTGGGATGGCCAACGGCGTGAGAAGCTTATTCACGTGCAGCTCAGTCATGGCCCGCAGGCAATTGCGCAATTCGCGAATGTTGCCTTGCTGCCAGCTAGCGCTCGCCAGCACCTCGAGTGCGGGCTGACTAATCTGATACGGGCCGCCCGCCATGGTGCGGCAAAAGTGCTCGATCAGCGGTCGCATCTCGCCCGGTCGGTCTTTCAGTGGTGGCAGAACGATCTCGGCCTCCTGCAAGCGTTGCCACAAATCGGCGCGAAACCGCCCGGCCGATACCAATTTGTCGAGTGGCTCGTTGGTGGCGGAAAGCACGCGCAGTTGCAGGCTCACTGGTTTGGTCGAGCCGACGCGCAGCACCTCTTGGTTTTCTAGGACCCGCAGTAACGCCACTTGCGCGGATGGGCTCAACGTCGCCACTTCATCGAGAAAGATCCAGCCGCCCGACGCGGCTTCAAGGAGGCCGCGTTTGTCGCTGGTCGCGCCGGTAAAAGCGCCCTTGACGTGGCCAAACAGCTCGCTTTCGAGCAAGGTCGGGGCGATGGCACCACAGTTCACTTTGACAAAGGGCACGCCACTGGGTAACGCCGCACCAAACAAATCGGCGACCACTTCCTTGCCGGTGCCGGAGGCGCCGCGAATAAACACAGCAGAAATCGCCGAGTCGATGATGAGCGGGACGCGCCGACTGATGTGTTCCAGCGTGGCGCCGACGGGTTTGCCTTTGCTTGCTGGGGTTGACGAGCTGGTGCCGTCGCCGCGGCGGAGTTTCGCCAGGCGGTAGGAGTTAAAGACTCTAAGACTCAGTTCACCGCGGTCGGACTGCTTCGAGATAAAATCGTCGGCCTCTGAACTCAGGCACTCCGTAATGGTCGCGACATCGTCCGCAGTGGAACACATCAGGATCACCGCATTCGGTGTGGTCGCACGACACAGGTCGGCCAACTCGATGCCGGTTGGTGCGGCTTCACCGATGTGGATATCGAGGATGACGACGTCGGGCCGCAGTCCGCTCGCCAACTTGCTTTGAAAGTCTGCCACGGTGCTGACCGAGGTGACGGCAAAGGTGCAGTCGAGCGCATGCTTTTCCAGCGCCGTCTGGACGCGCTCGAGTTCGAACGGATCGTCGTCGAGATGCAGCACACGCAGCAGCAGCTTGGTGTCTTTTTTGGGCGAACCTGCAGTTGGTATCTGACTCAAAACATCTCCCCTGGCTGGCTGAGTAGCACTCTTGCCGAAGCACGAAGGGAGTTTAAGTTAAAATGGACGGTTGGTCGACGCCGATACTGGGTCCCAGGGGCTTCGGTCAGGGCCGCTTGCCGCTGCTCAGTGCTGATATGACTTGATTTTCTGTGGCCAACCTCGTCAGGGTGTATTGCAGTAAACGCTCGCGCTGCATGCGGGCCATGGGCGGCTGGCTGGTCTTTGGCCGAGACATCGTCCCCAGATGCAGCAACTGCTCGCGGAAGTGGCTAGGGGTGGACCTGAACAGGCTACGAAAGCGCCGTGAAAAGTGCGCTTGGCTCGTGAACCCACACTCTTGGCTGATCAACTGCAGCGACCAAGTTGGATAGAGGGCGATCAGCTCCGCAGCCAGCAAGGTGCGAAATGCCCACAGCCAGCGCATTGGACTGGTGCCGTAGGTTTGATTAAAATAGCGACCCAGGGTCGATGATGGCAGCTGCGTTGCCTGGGCCAGGTCAGTAAGAGTTAGATGCTGCTGACATCGAGCGGCGCCGTACTCGCATGCGAGGCGGACGCTAGAGGCGACGTCAAGCAGCGGTGAGTTCACCTTGGAGTCAGTTTGATCCTGCTGCATCGGCACCTCTTCAAGCGGTTGCAGATGGCTATTGCAAGGTGTATGCCGCATTTCTTGACTGGGCGTGGGCTAATTGCAGGGGTCTCGGCCGCTGTTTGCTGCTGACTGGCTAAATTCCCGTCAGGCGTGGGCCAGCTGCTGGCCGGGCCGGCCAAAATACGACCACTTCGCTGCCCTATACAAACAATGAGTTATTTGCAGCGTGATCCCGCTGGAAGGACTGCAAGCAATGCCAGGCTTTACGATCGAGGTTGGCGATGAGCTGCGCCTCCACGGCATCAGCCGAGACCCAGCGGGTACCCTTAGGCAATGCTGTCTTTAGCGTCGCGATCTCTGCGGTATAGACGGCGGCAATGATGCGATGATGGGTAATACTGTGGCGGACCGAGCCGATATGGTCGCTGGCCACATGAGCCCAGGCTGGGGGTGGGTCGAGCTGCCACCCATCGAGGACTAGGTCGCATGGTGCCGCCCCCAGGCGCGCGTCTTCGCCGACTTTGATGGCTGTGATAAAGCCAGAGGTCCCACCGAGAAAACGCGCATGCTGCGGCCTGGGGACGAGGGCGACGTTGCCGCCACGAGTGTAGATCCTTAGCTCCATCGCGATGGACAGCGGTGGAGTACCTTTGAGTTTTGCGGCTGGAGCCAGGGCTTGACTGCCGCGCTGCTGTGCCAAACAGGCTGAACTAAGAGGACAGTCGCTGCAACGAGGCTTGGTCGGTGTGCAGATGGTCTGGCCGAGTTCCATGACGGCCTGATTGAAGTCACCGGGAGCCGCCTGGTCAAGGAATTGGTTGGCTAGGGCTTGCAGGCTCCGCTTCAGGTGCGGTTGGTTTGGCGCTTCGCGCCAATCAAGTAAACGGCAAAAGACCCTCTCGACATTCCCATCCACGACGGCCGCCGGAACGTCGAAGGCGATGCTGCTAATCGCTGCCGCCGTATAGTCGCCAATTCCTGGTAGAAGCTTCCAGTCGCTAAACGTGCGGGGCCAGTGTCCACCAGTCGCCTTCAGCTGCTTTGCGGCGGCATGGAGGAAGCGAAACCGGCGATAGTAGCCAAGGCCGCGCACAGCGAGTTTTACCTCATCTTCGTCGGCCGCCGCGAGGCTCCCGAGGGTCGGAAACCTGTCAAGGAATCGTGCGTATACTGGAATGACGGCTTTAATCACCGTCTGTTGCAGCATAATTTCGCTGACCCAGATCGTATACGGATCGGCCTTTTCCAGCCATAGGGTGCGCCAAGGAAGAGCGCGTCCGACGCGGCGGTACCAGGTCAACAGCTCTTGGCGCATCGGTTCCATCGGCGCGGCAAAAGCCAGTTCTAAGGCTGGTCTTGCTGGTGAGACGCGACGTTTGGCGGGGGCTGACCCAGGCGGTTGTGGTTCAAACAAAGGCAGATCTACCTTGGGCTTACTGCGGAACACGACGAACGCTGTGTGTTTGTGGCCATAAAGGTCACACAACAGGCGGCTACACGCGCCGCCTGTTCGGGTTCAGGCCAGTGCTTAAGCAAGGACTTCAGGGCTGGTCGTTGGCGTCTCAGCGCTGGCTGCTTTCGCCGGTTTGACAGCCTTTTTCGCCGACGCCTTCTTGCCGGCGGCCTTTTTAGCTGGAGCGCGTTTTGCTCCGGTCTTTTTGCTGCGTGTCCTGGTCAAGCCGGCGTCTTTCGCCAGTTTGCTGCGCGCCCCTGCGAGTTTGCCGCGAACCTTTTTCTCCAGGTCGCCGAGATCGACGCCGGCTTTCTTTGCCGTGGTATTGAGCTCGTGGACGAATTTGTTGATCGAGGGCTCCAGCTTGGTCAGCTTTTGCTCAAGCAGCTTTTCGATCTCTTGCCGGCGCGCGTGCAGGCTGTCTTTATTGGCCGCCGCTTTAGCTTTGTGCACCAATTCATCGCTCTCCTGCTTCAGCTTCTTTTGCAGCAAATTGATGTCCTTTTGGAAGTTCTGAAGGAATTCGCGCAGTGGCTTATCAAATGCAAAGGCCATGACAGTGGTGCTCCTAGTTGGCGACAAAGGACTCGTAAAGCTGCCTTATTTGTAAGACTTCCGGGAAATGGGGTCAAGAGCTTTGCCTAATTTTGGTCGATTCGCTTACGTCCCCATCTACTGATCTGTGCTTACTGGCTAAACGCCGGACTACGTTTTTCGAGAAAGGCGCTGATGCCTTCTTGCGCTTCGTCGCCGGCAAAGCATGCGGCGAAGGCGTGCGCTTCGGCGCTGAGTCCTGCATCGAGCGTCATGTTGTAGGCATCGCGAGTGAGGCGTTTGGTTTCAGCGACAGCGCTCGGGCCAGCGCTGAGTAGTCCGCGAAGTACTTTTTGCACCTCCTCTTCAAGCTTGTCGTCAGCGACGACGCGGGAGACCAGACCGAGCTGCCACGCTTCCTGGCCGCTCAAGGTGCGGGCCTTGCCGCAGAGCAATAGGTCGAGTGCTACGGGCAAGCCGACGCGGCGCACCAGTCGCTGTGTCCCACCGAAGGCGGCAGTTAGTCCTAGATTCACTTCCGGTTGGCCAAAGCGCGCGCTTTCTCCGGCGATGATCAGGTCGCAGGCCATGGCTAGCTCGCAACCACCGCCCAAGGCGAATCCTTGGACCTTAGCAATGGTTATGAACGGGGATGTTTCCAGCGCTTTGGTGACCATCTGGCCGTGCCGCGCGAAATCACGGGCTTCGCTGGCGGTCAGTGCTTGCATGGAGGCGATATCGGCACCGGCGACAAAGGCCTTGGGCTTGGATCCCTCAATGACGAGCGCCCGCGTCTCAAGGGGATCGAGGCTCATGACGACATCGGCGAGTTCGCTGAGGACCTGGGGGTTCAATGCATTCAGTTGGGCAGGGCGGTTGATCAAGACGCGGCAAATGCCGTCGGCTTCGGTGACGATGAGAGTTTGGTAGCTGGTCTGGGCGTCGGTCATGGTCTCTCCTAAAAATGGTTCAAGTCGAATGGATCAGGTGTAAGTAAAAACGCCGCGTTGGCGTTTGCGGCCGAGAAACCCGGCCTCAACGTATTTTCTCAGCAGTGGCGACGGACGGTAGCGCGGATCGCCAAGTCCTTCATGCAGGACCTCCATGATCGCGAGGCAGGTGTCCAGGCCGATGAAGTCCGCCAAGTGCAACGGTCCCATCGGCTGGTTGGTGCCTAGCTGCATCCCCTTGTCGATGTCCTCGGCGCTGGCGATGCCTTCCATGAGTGCTGTAAAGGCCTCATTGATCATCGGCATAAGAATGCGGTTGACGATAAATCCCGGATAGTCCTGGCTGCGCGACACCTCTTTGCCTAGGGCTTGGCACAAGGCCAGGATGCGGTCGGTGGTGTGCGACGTCGTGGCCATGCCTGGGATGACTTCGATGAGGCGCATGAGCGGTACCGGATTCATGAAATGCATGCCAATCACTTGGCCAGGCCGGGTGGTTGCGGCACCTAGGCGGGTGATGGGAATCGACGAGGTATTGCTGGCCAAGATCGTCTCGCGCCGCGTGAGTTGATCGGCTTGGGCGAGCAGTTTGCTCTTCAGCGGCTCGTTTTCGACCACGGCTTCGATCACCAGATCGGCGTCCTTTAGTGCGGCGAGGTCGGTGGCGACGCTAAGCCGTTCCATGGCAGCCGCCATCGTGCCCGCTTGGATGACGTTTTTAGCCTCCAGTTTTTCTAGGGAGGCGCGAATTTGTGCTTTGGCCTTCACGGTTTGGGCCGCATCCTGGTCGATCAATGTGACGATGAGCCCGTGGGTGGCACAGACCTGGGCGATGCCGCTTCCCATCTGTCCGGCACCGATGACGCCGACGAGCTTAAATCCGTGTTCTGACATAGTGGCTCCTTGAGCTTGAGATCCGGCGCATCTTACCCAACTCGGGCGGTGTGTGATATAGGCGAGGCATGCAGCTTGGACCCTTCCCCCTCGCCGAACTTCGCCTCGACCGATTAGCGGCCGTCTGGCCGGAGGCGTCGCCGCTTCTGTGCCTGGCGGGAACCGGACGCTACGCCATCGTCGCCTTGTGTTGGCGTGAAGTGCCTTGGTCTGAGGTGGCAACCAGGCCGGTGACCGGAGCCCCCTTGGACGCCGCTACACCGCCGTTTATCCGCGGCTATTTGGGCTTGGTTCCCTATGATCTTTATGCCCCAAAAAGAGCCGGGGATGTGCCGGCGGAACCCCGCGTCTTTCGTGTCGAGCAGGCCTTGGTGCATGATCGCCAGGCTGGGCTGCTGCATGTGACTGGCGCACCCGTCACCGGCTTGGGCTTCACGCAGGTGGATGCTGCCAGCATCGCCGCCGCGCTGGTGAGCCCCCATGGAACCATGGTTCCGACAGGGGACGCCTTGACCTTGATTCCCGGGGGCAGCGATGATGCCTACGAGCAGCTCGTTCGAAGGGTGCTCGAAGACATCCGTGCTGGTCGTTACTATCAGCTCAATTTGCTTCGCTATTTTAGGGTTGAGCAGAGGCCAGGTCGAGGCTGGATAGGAGCGCGTCTAGGCCGCTTTGGCGGTGATTTTACCGCCTGGTTTTCGTTGCCGGATCTGCAGGTCGTCTCGTTCAGCCCGGAGCGTTTTTTGCGCTGCGCGAACGACGACACCGGCACGCTGGTCCACGCATTTCCGATTAAAGGCACTGCCGCCCGGCATCTCCACGATCCTGACCTTGACCTTGCCGCCGCATCTGCCTTGCAGTGCAGTACCAAGGACCGTGCCGAGCTGCATATGATCATCGATCTTATGCGCCATGATCTCTATGGGGCCAGTGTTCCAGGCACGGTTCGCGTCCTTCACGCCGGCCGGCTGCTAAGCCTCGCCAGTGTGCATCATCTGGAAGCCGAGGTTTGTGCCACGCTGCGGCCAGGGATCACCATCGGCGCCTTGCTCGCCGCAGTCTGTCCTGGTGGGTCCATCACGGGCGCACCAAAGCAGGAAGTCATGCTCGCTATTAGGGCCTATGAAGATCGGCCACGCGGCTATTTTATGGGCCACGCATTTTATGCTGCTGATGGCGGCGGCTTCGACTCGTCCATCCTCATTCGCACCCTCGTTCAGCAAGGTGCGGGTAGCTTTGAATATGCTGCCGGAGGCGGCCTGGTCATCGGTAGCGATCCGGTTGGTGAGCGGCGCGAAATCGCCGCGAAAAGCCGTGTTGTAACACTGCCGTGAAGCACCGCGTAGCGACCCCATTCACCTTCTGTTGCAGGAGCTGTCCTTGAATCTGACCGATGCCATGGAGCGTCTACGCCGTTTTGCCCAGGAGCGCGATTGGGACCAATTCCACACACCGAAAAACCTGGTGATGGCGCTGTCTGGTGAAGTCGGCGAATTAAATGAGCTGTTTCAATGGCTGACGCCAGACCAATCGCGAACGTTGATGGACAACCCCGTCAAGGCCGAAGCTGTGCGCGATGAGCTTGCCGACATCTTGAGTTATTGCCTGCGCCTAGCCGACCAGCTTGGCGTCGACCTTGAGGCTGCTTTAGTCGCTAAGATGGCCAAGAACGC
>Ga0315278_10000405_pt1 | contig 38047 bp, 33 predicted proteins | sample YL17G06_0_MG_FD_203880 | JGI IMG/M metagenome (GOLD analysis project Ga0315278, IMG submission 203880) | Sediment microbial communities from Yellowstone Lake, YNP, Wyoming, USA - YL17G06_0 | ecosystem: Environmental > Aquatic > Freshwater > Lake > Sediment | place: USA: Wyoming | collected... | reverse complement strand
AATTGGGATCGCATCCAAATTGAGGATGACCATGCACCCCCATGGCTCTTGGGGGACGATCGGAGGAGCTGTGGCTGTGGGTAAGTTGATGAACCTCAATGTCGATCAAATGAAAACCCTGATTAATATTGCTTCATCCATGACACTCGCAACGTCAAGAAAGACGATGCTGGAGGGAGGCACCGTTAGAAATCTCTATGCCGGTGTGAGTGGTTACATGGGAATTTTAGCTTATTACCTTTTAATGAGTGGATTCACGGGTGAGGTAGATGGAATCGGTTCGGTCTATGGGGGAGTAGTTTCCGATTCTTTCGATCCCTCCGTGATGGTCGAGGAGCTTGGCTCACGATACGAAATTACGAGGAATTACTTCAAGCAATATGCTTGCTGCCGCTACAATCATTCAAGTCTCGATGCCCTTTATAGAATTATGAGTCAACAGAAAGACGGTAAGCTTGATCCAAAAGATATTGAGGCCATCAAGGTAGAAACGTATTCATTAGCAGCTCAACTCTGTAGTCAGAATCCGGAAAACATGTTGGCAGCAAAGTTTTCCATACCGTTTTCGATTGCAACAACGATAATTCACGGAAATTCGGGGGTTGAAAGTTTCTTACCTGATAAAGTCCACCAGCCCAGAATAAAGGCATTAGCTTCACGGGTAGAAGTTGTTGAAAAAACAGAGTTTACTCAGATGATGCCTTCACGCCGTCCATCCTGTGTAACTGTCCGATTAAAGGATGGAACTACATTTACAGAAACCGTTTATATCAGCAAGGGGGATATCGAGGATCCGTATTCAACCGATGAGCTTGAGACAAAGTTTCTTAACCTCGCTACACCCATCTATGGGAAAAGAAAGGCAAAAGAGATTTTGGAACAAACAAAAAGAACTGAAACCTTCAGCAATATAAGGAAATATACAGAGGGACTATAAGGAATTTTTTAGAAAGGGGAAAATTTTTTGAAGTTGATCGAAAGGAGGAGGGAAGATGAATAAATATGATCTGGTGATTAAAAATGGCAATAACGTTATTCCTAAAGTCGGGGTCATCAATGCAGACATTGGTATCGTTAAAGAGAAGATTTCGGCCATAGCTAAGAATATTGAGGTGAAAGAAGCTGCCAGAGTGATTGACGCTTCAGGTAAATATGTTTTTCCTGGGGCTGTTGATTCTCATTTCCACATTGGTATTTTCAGACCGATGGATGAAGACGCGACCAGTGAATCGAGATCTGCGGCCTGGGGAGGTGTCACCACCATTGGCAGTTATTTTCGTACGGGGAAAAACTATTTAAATAAATCGGGGCCCTATAAAGAGATTTTTCCAGAGGTTTTAGAAAAATCAAAGAATTCCTTTTACACGGATTACGTCTACCATATCACTATCATGAATCCTGACCAGATGAAGGAAATTGAGATGTTGGTGAGCGAATTTGGTGTTTCAACGTTTAAATATTTCATGTTCTATAAGATGCTTGATCTAACGGGAGCACCAGGAAGTGATAAATATCTCCTGCTCAATACCTCCTATGACCTCGGGTTTTTATACAATTACATGCAAGAGGTGGCGAGGGTCAATGAGAAATATAAAGATTATGGGTTGATCCGTCTGAGTATCCACTGCGAACAACCGGAAATCATTAACGCGGCAACTCAATATGTAAAGCAACATGAGTCAGGGAATCCCTTGAAGGATTATAGTGATGCTAGACCAACCTTTTCTGAGAAATTGGCCATTAAAGAGGCTGAAATTCTTGCAGCACAGGCAAATTGTCCTGTGAATTTACTTCACTTATCAAGCATCGACGCTGTTGAGGCCGGGAAAGAGGCCGTCGAAAGGAATCCGAAACTGAATATTTTATTGGAAGCTACCCTTCATCATTTAGGTTTATCGAATGATATCAAGTATGGAAGACTGGGAAAAGTCAATCCGCCGATTCGAGAAAAAGAACATGTCGATGCATTATGGGAGGCGGTTATTAAAGGTGATATCAAGACAGTGGTTAGCGATCATGCCTGTTCTACAAAAAAAATAAAAGAAGGAGATCTTTGGACATCCTTGGCAGGTTTTGGCGGCACTGAAATCATGTTTCCCTTGTTATTGACGGAAGGATACCGGAAACGGAGTCTATCGTTGCAAAGAATTGCTGAGCTAACCTCATACAACCCAGCGATATATCATGATCTCTATCCTAAAAAAGGAACGATCGCCATAGGTTCCGATGCAGATCTGGCCATTATCGATCTGGATAAAGAAAAAGAAGTATCTGTCAATACCTTGCATTCAGTTCAAGATTTTACCCCATTTGAAGGGATCAAGTATAAAGGTTGGCCAGTGTGCACCATACTCAGAGGGAAGGTGATATTTGAAAATGACAAGATGGTTGGACAACCTGGTGATGGCCAATATATCAAACGTCCTGTAATGTATCATTACCGAGATGAGTTTATCACCAAATAATACAATCCAAAGTTTAAAGGTAGGTGAATTTTAAATAGGGAATCCAGTGATTGAGCCCATGGGGGTGACAAATAGACTTACTAAGCTGGCCGTATTTACCCACGATTTGAGTTTCAGCGATCTGAGCCAGCAGGTTATTGGTCACACGCTTCATGTCATTCGTGACACCTTAGGGACGATGCTCGCTGGAGCTACGCTGCCTGAAGTGAGGGGACTGGCAGAAATGGTGAACAGACTGGGTGGGCTGGGTCGAGCGACCCTTATGGGTCGCCAGCAAACAGCGAGTCCCAATTTTGCTGCACTGGTCAACGGGACAGGTGCCGTTTCCCTTGAGTTAGATGAAGGCAACCAGTATGCGATCAATCATCCCGCCGTGCATATCTTTCCAGCCGCATTAGCACTTGCGGAGGAGCTGAAGCGATCAGGGGCCGAATTGCTGACGGCCTTCGTCGCTGGATATGAGGTTGCCGTTCGTGTTGGCCGGGCCACACACCTTCGGGAAGCTGTTCATCCCTTTGGAACCCACGCAATCATTGGCACCGCTGCGGCAGCCTCCCGCTTGCTCAGGCTCGATATCGAGGAGATCGTTCAGGCCCTAAATCTGGCAGCGGGTATTTGTATTGCCTCCTCACAAACAGCTGCGAATGCAGGAGCATCGGTCCGGAATCTTGCCACGGGCCTGACGAACCATAATGGCCTCCTTGCGCCAATCCTTGTTCGAGCAGGCTTTACAGGCGAGCCAGGGTCGTTCAATGTGGTTTTTGGTCAGATCCTGGGCGATTCTTTTAAAGAAAAAGGACTGGGGGATGACCTGGGCCAGGAGTTTTATATCACTCGAAATTATTTTAAGCTCCGCGCCTGTAGTCGCTGGAACCACGCGCCCATAGAAGCCATGGCACGTCTCCTTTCGCGAAAACCCTTCAAACCCGAGGATGTAGAAAGAATTACTGTCTGGACTTACGATCCGGCTACACGCCTGAGCTGGAGCAATCCCGTCAATGGTTATGCAGGAAAACATTCGATACCCTACAATGTGGCAGTCAGACTCGTGCTCGGTCATAACGACCTGGAAGCCTATTCGGAAGCTGCCGTTTCGAATCCGCAGGTTCAGGAAATCTCAAGACGGGTGACCGTCCGGGAAGACCCGAAGCTAACGGCTATGTTGCCAGATGTGCGGCCTGCACGGGTGCAAGTGAAACTGAAAAATGGGAGTAAGTTAACAGAAACCGTTGAACGCCCTCCTGGTGGTTTCGATAATCCTTACACCGAAGAAGATCTGTTGAAGAAGTTCCGACGTCTTGCAGGAATGACGCTGACGGAACGGGCTGTTCCAGACCTTGAAAAGACGATTGAACGACTGCCTGATTTGGATGATGTGACCCGGCTCAGCTCTCTGTTACAGGGGGAAGGCCTTTGACGCTCAGGTAGCCGCAAGTTTTCGCCTGCGCAGGTTTCTGAACGAAAGACGCAACCTGAAGGTTGCGGCTACCTGAACCTTTAGAGGTTTTGGGAAAGAGGGATGCAGAGGTATCACCTACTCATAAAGGATGGGAACGTCGTCTTTCCCTTCCTGGGTGTACAACAAGCCGATATTGGTATCGTTGGGGAGAAGATAGCTTCAATCGCTGAAAGCATTCCTTTGGACAGTGCAGAGAGGGTCATCGAAGCAAAGGGGAGATTTATTTTCCCTGGTGCGATCGATAGCCATTTCCATGTCGGAATTTACAGGTCCTTCCAGGATGATGCCGTGAGCGAGTCCACCTCAGCGATTTCGGGAGGTGTGACAACGACACTCGCCTATTTTCGTACTGGTAGCCACTACCTGAACAAGACAGGTCCGTACAGGGAGATTTTCCCGGAGGTTTTAAGGCTTTCGAAGGATTCTTTTCTTACAGACTACGGATATAGTCTGGCATTGCTCACGAAGGAGCATCTTCATGAGATGGAATGGCTGGTCAGAAGTAAAGGGGTCTCCACGTTCAAGTATTACACTATCTTCCGGTCCCTGAACCTTGCGGGAGATTCCCCGGATGCTTCGAACTATCTCATGACAGAGAATCCGGTTGATCTTGGATTTCTCTATGAATACATGGGAGAGGTGAGTCGAATAAATGATTTGTTGAAAAGGTTTGGAAAAATACGCCTGAGCGTCCACTGTGAAGATCCGGAGATAATAAGGGTCTCGACGGAGGAAACAAAGGAAAGAGGAAGCGGAAATCCACTCAAAGACTACAGCGATGCGAGACCGGGATGGGCGGAAGCACTGGCGATCCGAGAGATAGGAGTCCTCGCGCACCGCACCCGGTGTCCGGTCAATCTCGTCCATCTCAGCAGCAGGGATGCCATAGATGCGGCAAGGGACATCACCCGCAGTCATCCTGGCATCGATATTTTAAGAGAGGTAACCCTGCACCATTTGGGATTATCCTATGAACAGAATTACGGGCTTTTAGGGAAAATAAATCCGCCCATACGGGGTCAAGAAGATGTCGAGTATCTGTGGAATTCTGTGATCGAAGGAACAATTGACACCGTGGTGAGTGATACGTCTTCTATCACGAGAGCAATGAAAGAAGGCGGTCTATGGAGTTGCCAGCCTGGTTTCAGCAGCGTTGCTTTGATGTTTCCAGTTCTCATTACCGAAGGGTATCACAAAAGAGGCCTTCCCCTGCATAGAATTGCCGAACTGACTTCCTTCAATCCCGCAAGACATTACAACCTGTACCCGAAGAAGGGTACCATCACGGTTGGAAGTGATGCCGACCTGGTGGTCATCGATATCGATGAAGAGAGGGACGTAAACGCCGGGATGCTTCGTTCCGGCCAGGATTTTACACCTTATGAAGGTCTCCGATTTAAAGGATGGCCACAATATACAATTTTGAGGGGGAAGGTTGTCTTTGAAAAAGGCAAGTTCCTTGAGAAACCTGGATATGGCCGATACATCAAACGGCCGGTTGGTCTTCATTGCCAAGAAAATGACATAGCGCATGGAGCATAGCGCATAGCGTCACGTCAGAAACTAAGAGCTATTTCCAAAGAGAGGAGCAGACATTGATGGGACCCTCAGCATTCGACTTAAAGGGCAGGGTAGCGATTGTCTCTGGAGGAGGGACTGGCATCGGCAAGGCCATCGCCCACGGGCTTGCAGAAGCGGGTGCAAGTATTGTCCTTTGCGGCAGGCGCATCGAGAAGTGCGAAGAGGCCTGTAATGAGATTGGAGAGAAGACGGGTGCGAAGACCTTTGCTCATCGATGTGATACCGCGAGCAAGAATGAAGTGGAAGTTCTGGTGAAGGCGACCCTCATTCAATTCGGTCATATTGATATTCTTGTCAATAATGCTGGCGTGACGAGTACCTACCCTGTCCTGGACCTTCCCGAAGAGGAGTGGGACCGGGTGATCAATACCAATCTGAAAGGATATTTCCTCTGCAGTCAGATTGTCGGCCGTGTGATGGCTGAAAGACGAAGTGGTGTGATCATCAACATCGGTTCACAGCTCGGCGATGTTGCCCGACCCAATAAGGCGCACTACCTCAGCTCCAAAGGTGGCGTCAAGATGCTGACCAAGGCACTGGCCGTTGATCTGGCGGCCTTCGGGATTCGTGTCAATTGTCTGGCACCCGGCCCGGTTGAAACCGAAATGGCGGCTCCCCTCCTTTCAGATCCGGCCCTGCGAAATGAATTTCTCACTCACCTCCCTCTGGGCCGGCTCGGAGAGCCGAACGATGTTGCAGGGGCTGCCGTCTTTCTGGCCAGTGACGCCGCCTCCTGGGTCACGGGGATAACCCTGTACGTAGACGGTGGCTACCTGGCCATATGAGTAATATTGGACTGGAGGAAAGGATGGAGTTAGATTACATCATAAAAAATGGAAAGTTTGTTATTCCCCGTGAGGGGGTCACTGCGGGTTGTATAGGGATAAAAGATGAAAAGATTATGATGATTTCAAAAAACTTGGATTTTATGGCCTCAAAGGAGGTCATCGAGGCCAAGGGAAAATATGTATTTCCAGGAATCATTGAGCCTCATGTTCACTTCGGGCTCGGTTCGAAGCTGGACGAGGATTTTTTAACAGAAACGAGGTCGGCGGCCACGGGTGGGGTCAGTACCGTCATTACCTACTATCGACAGATAGAGCCCTATGAGAAGATTTTCGATGAGATTAAGAGGCTTGGGGAGGAGAGATCATGTATTGATTTTTCAATCCATCTGGGAATTTCATCAGAGGAACATATCCGCAGTGTACCAAAATATATAGATGACTTTGGAGTGACGTCCTTTAAGTTTTTGATGGCCTATAAGGGAGAGGATGCAAAGAAGATGGGTTCGGCTGAGATGACCGATGGTCTTCTTTATGATGCTCTTCTCATCTTGAAAGAGCGAAGAGGCGCTTTACCCTGTGTTCATGCTGAAAACATTGAGCTTATTTGGAACATCAGGAGGAGATTGATGGATCAAGGCCGATCAGATCCAGCGGCATGGTCGGACTCGCGACCCGACTTCACAGAGTCGGAATATGTTCGGCGTGCCCTTTTTCTGGCCGAACTCACTGGATGCCCAATCTATATAGTTCATTTGGGTTCTAAAAAGGCGCTGGAGGAGGTCAGGTCATTCCGAAAACATTACTCAAAAGTCTTCATAGAAACTTGTCCACCTTATCTCACCCACACCAAAGAGTCGATGACTGACAATCTTCTAAAAATTGCCCCTCCTGTTCATTCCCGAGAGGATAATGATGCCCTTTGGGACGGAATTAAAGACGGCTCTATTCAAACCGTAGGTTCAGACCATTTAGCTTTAAAAAGGAAAGGCAAGGGAGGGAGTATCTGGGATGCGAGCATGGGTGTATCGGGGGTGGCCACTCTCCTTCCTGTCTTATTAAGCGAAGGTTTTCACAAAAGAGGGATTCCCTTAGAAAGGATTGCAGAAGTAACATCTTATAACGCGGCGAAGATCTTTAATCTCTATCCCCAAAAAGGGAGCATTCAAATTGGATCCGATGCTGACCTGACCATTGTGGATTTGGAGAAGGAGAAGACAGTCACACATAATATGCTGAATTCTTCTTCGGATTTTTCGATTTACGAAAATTGGCATCTAAAAGGCTGGCCCATACTCACCATGGTAAGAGGAAATGTCGTGATGAAGGATGGGGAGGTTGTTGGCAAAAAGGGATTTGGAAAATACATTAGGAGAAATCCTGTTTGAATGTGTCTTAGGGAATCTTGTAAAAAATCCATTTAAGGAGGAGTCAGAGCATGTCTCAAAAACGCGAGGTAAAGGTGGCGGGGATTCAATTAAAATGCGTTGTTGGAAAGAAAGAGGAAATGGTCGATAATGCTATAGGTGTATTGGAAAAAGCAGGCGAAGAAGATATCCAGATAGCCTTATTGGGCGAACTTTTTTTTATGGAATATGACCGTTTTCTCCAGAGAGAATTTGAGAAGTATCAACCGATGTTCGAAATTGCAGAACCTATACCGGGCCCCACCATCAATAAAATATGCCAAATCGCAAGCAAGCATAAAATGTATATTATCGCACCGATTTTTGAAAAGGCAGGTCCTGGAGTTTATTATAACAGTGCCGCAGTGATTGATTCCGAGGGTAAAGTGATTGGAGTATCGAGGAAAAGACATATCCCGGCAGTCCAATCCTTAGAGAAACTCTATTTCAGGCCAGGCTCTGAATTTCCTGTTTATAGCGCACCTTTTGGTAAATTTGGAGTTGGAATCTGTTTTGATCGTCGTTTCCCAGAAACAGCTCGCATATTAGCTTTGAATGGGGCCGAGATCTATTTTAATCCTGTTGCCGCAGGGGGATATGTGAAGGAAACCTATGAGATGATCGCCAGAATGAGGGCGATTGATAATGCGATGTTTTCGGTTTTTGTCAATCGAGCAGGGTATGAAGGGAATACCTATTTTTTCGGTGACAGCATCATCTGTGATCCATGGGGTAAAATTATCGCTTCTGCAGGGGAGAAAGAAAACGAAATCGTCTCAGCTATAATCAACCTGGAAGATGTCGATAAGGCGAGGATTGAGTCAGGGGTTTTCAGAGATTTGAGACCGGATATCTATCATCGGATCACAGAGCCAACGATTTTCTAAAGGGCAGAGATCTTCATCTTTTTCCTTGACAGTTGATTGATGGCTAATGTATTAAAGATAAAAAATAATCGCTGTAACGAGGAGTAGTTTGTGACCCTTCCCGGTCTTCCTCTTCTCCTTCAGTCCATTGTCAGTGGAATCCTGATGGGAGGAGTGTATAGTCTAACCGCCATTGGCCTGACCTTGATCTTCGGGGTGATGAGGATCATCAATTTCGCCCACGGTTCTTTCATGATGCTCGGCATGTTCACCACGTACTGGCTCTTCATCCTTCTGGGTATCCATCCTTATCTCTCACTTCTCATCTCAATCCCGGTTCTTTTTGTTCTTGGGATTCTTGTTGAGCGTTTCCTGATCGCTCAGGTCCTGAATGCTCCCGAATACAACCAGCTTCTGCTTACCCTCGGAATCTCTCTGTTCATCGAAAATTTTGCTCTTTTCCTGTGGAGTCCAAACTTCAGAACCCTGGACATCGGGTACCTGAAGAAAGCGTCGACGGTCGGGACGGTGATGATCAGCTTTCCGAAGGTCATTGCCTTTCTGTTTGCGATCTTGCTCACGGGCCTCCTCTATTATTTCCTCAAGAACACGGACCTGGGAAAGGCCATCCGGGCGTCCTCGGAGGAGAAAGAGGGGGCCTTGACGGTGGGGATCAATTTGAAAAGGATTTACTATGTGGCTTTTGGAATTGGCACAGCCTGCGTGGGTGCAGCCGGCACACTCACCGCCACGTTCTTCTATGTGAATCCTCACGTAGGAGGAATTTTTGTTATTACCGCGTTTGTCGTCGTGGTTCTGGGGGGAATGGGGAACATCATTGGAGCGCTGGTAGGCGGTATTATCATCGGTTTGGCTGAATCGGTCGGGGCCGCCTTTTTGCCCGGACAGTTGAAGCAATTTATTATTTACTTCATCTTTATTCTTGTCCTGCTCTTCAAACCAGAGGGGCTTTTCGGGAGGTCCCGTGAGGAATAATACAGAGAAGACGATACAGATTCTGGTGACAATAGCCTCGGTGGTTTTCCTTCTCATCCTCCCCCGCTTCATCGGGGGTTACTTTCTGCATCTCATCACCATGATCTTCTTTTTTACCTACCTTGGAACGGCCTGGAATATTCTGGGAGGCTATGCGGGTCAATTCTCGTTCGGCCATGCGGCCTTCTTCGGCATGGGGGCTTTTACGTCCACGCTTCTCCAGATCCACCTGGGGGTGAATCCCTGGATAGGGATGTTTCTTGCAGGAATTGCAGGGCTGCTCTTGGGATTGTTCATCGGGTCCTTGAGTTTCAGATATGGGCTCCGGGGACCTTACTTTGCATTGGCCATGTTGGCCTTGGCAGAGATGCTCAGACTTGTCGCTGTGGAATGGATGGCCGTCAAATATCCTTTGGGCATCACGATTCCTCTCAAAGGGGATTCCCTCCTTTATTTCCAATTTACAAAGAAAATGCCCTATTACTACATCATGTTCGCCATGATGGTGATTTCCCTATACCTCACACGTCTCATTGAAAACAGAAGAATCGGTTCCTACTTCAAGGCCATTCGAGAGAACGAGAATGCTGCAGACGCCATTGGTGTCAACGTGTTTAAGTATAAACTGATCGCCATGGCCATCAGTGCTTTCCTTACGGCTGCCGGGGGGACCTTCTATGCCCAATACTATCTGACCATCGAGGAGGAATCCTCGTTCGGAACCAGTGTGTCGATTGAGGTGCTATTAGGTCCCATTATCGGAGGTGCGGGGACGGTCTTCGGACCTATGGTTGGAGCAGCCATTTTAGAAATTCTTTCGGAGGGGACGCGAAACTTTCTTGGGGGTTACAGTGGTGTGCATCTGATGGTCTATGGGGCTATCCTCGTCGTTGTCATCATTTTCCTTCCCAATGGAATCCTGGGAGGTTTGCAAACGGCATTTCGGAAGCTTTCGAAAGTATGGTAGAGGAAGAGGCTTATGGTGCTTTTGGAGGTCAAAGGTCTGACAAAAACGTTCGGCGGCCTCACGGCGGTCAATGATCTTTCCTTTGAATTGAAGAAAGGGGAGATTCTGGGCATTATTGGTCCCAATGGGGCAGGGAAGACCACGCTGTTCAATCTCATCACAGGGTTCTACCATCCCTCTGCCGGGACGGTTTTCTTTAAGGGTGAAAAAATCACAGGCCTTCGACCCTATCAGATCTGCAAACAGGGCCTCGCCCGGACCTTTCAGATCGCCCAGCCCTTTGCGAATCTGACTGTTTTGGAGAATGTGAAGATCGGTGCGTATAGCCGGATTCCGTCGAACAAGGAGGCTACCCAGGAGGCCCTTCGAATTCTGGAGACGGTGGGGCTTCACGGGAAGCGGGATGATCTTGCTTCGGCCCTGCCAGTCGGGCATCGGAAAAGCCTCGAGTTGGCCAAAGTGCTGGCGACCCGGCCCGAGGTGATTCTGCTGGATGAAGTGGTCGCCGGTTTGAACTCTAAAGAAGCCGATGATATGATCAACCACATCAACAAAATCCGGAAACAGGGGATCACCATCCTCCTGATTGAGCATGTGATGAAGGCGATTATGTCGCTTTCAAACCGAATCGTCGTCATTCACTATGGCCGGAAGATCGTGGAGGGGCTTCCGGAGGAAGTCTCGAAAGATACCAAGGTCATTGAGGCCTATCTTGGGGAGGAATATATTCTTGCTAAGAATCGAAGAGCTTAACGTCCGCTATGGCGATGTTCAGGTCCTTCATTCGGTGAGGCTGGAGGCCTATGATAAGGAAATTGTGACCATCGTCGGAGGCAATGGGGCGGGCAAGAGCACGCTTCTCAAGACCATTGCAGGGATCCTTCGGCCCAGTGCGGGGGCAATTTGGTTAGATGGCGAAAGGATCGATCAGTTCCCTTCCCATCGCATTGTAGACCAAGGTCTGGTACGGATCCCGGAAGGGAGGAAAGTATTTCCAACTATGTCCGTTCTGGAAAATCTGGAGTTAGGTTCGTATCTCCCAAAGGCGAAGGCAAAGCGGGCGGAAAGCCTCGAGAAAGTCTTCTCTCTCTTCCCGGTCTTAAGGGAACGTTCCCGGCAGACGGGCGGCACGCTCTCAGGCGGTGAGCAGCAGATGTTGGCGATCGGGCGGGGCCTCATGTCGCTTCCCCGTCTCTTGATGCTCGATGAGCCTTCCCTGGGACTCGCTCCGATTCTTGTTCGTGAGATCTTCCGCACGGTCCAGGAGATCAACCAAGAAGGAACAGCCATCCTTTTGGTTGAGCAGAACGTCTTTAGTGCATTGGATATGGCCAACAGAGGATATGTTCTTGAGAACGGGAGGATTGTCCTGCAGGGGGAATCCAAGGTTCTCTTGAGTGATGAATATATTAAGGAAGCTTATCTGGGCGTCTGAGTTTCTTGCCAATGCAAGGCGCCAATCCTGTTTCCTTTTCGCGAGAGCATGGAGCGAAAAGGCATAGGCATTTTTGAGAAATTCTGGTAAGATGGTGGCCACGAGATCCGTTCACATCGTTTTTGATGGATAATCGGAGAATTTCCCAGGGTCTAATACTTTTAATCTTTCACTTACGAAAGGAGGCATGCTATGGAAGGGGCAGAGAAAAAAGGTAAGAAAGATGGTATCAGCAGAAGGACGTTCTTGAAGGCGGCAGGGGTGACTGGCCTGGCGACAACGATTGGTTTTCCCGCAGTGGTCGGGAGAGCTCAACCCAAAGAAATTCTGATCGGGTCCGTCCATCCCATCACCGGCCCCACAGCCTATGACGGATTATCGATCGCGGACGGTTTTCTCCTGGCTATCGAGCATAAGAACACTGCGGGTGGAATCAAATCGTTGGGCGGTGCAAAGATGAAGGTTATTTTGATGGATACCGAGTCGAAGCCCAAAGTGGGTGAGTCAGCCACCGAAAAACTCATCCGGGATGGGTGCATTGCGATTGCCGGCGCCTACAACAGCCCCGTCACCATGGTGACCACACAGGTGGCAGAAAGAAATGGTATCCCCTTCCTCGTTACGATCTCCGTGGCGGATGAGATCCTGGAGCGAGGCTTCAAATTCACCTTCCGGGTGCAACCGGACTCCTCGAACATGGCGGAGTTGACTTGCAAATATACCCGTCAATTATCGGATCAGGTCAAGGTGCCCCTCAAAACCATCGCCAACTTACACATTAGTGGATTTGGGACCTCCATTTTCAACAAATTGCAAAAATTTGCACCCAAGTATGGTTTTGAGGTGATCGGGGGCGTCTCCTACGGTTTCGGTGTCTCGGACTTTACGACGGAGATCTCTAAGATTAGAGGGATGAATGCCGACGTGATTTTCGATACCGGGTACCTGGCCGACGGGATTTTGAAACTGAAGACGTATGCAGATCTGAAAGTGGAGCCCAAAGGAGGACTTATTGGCTGCGCGAATGGTGCATACAGTAACCCCATACTCATCAAGGAACTGGGAAAACTGACCGAGTTCATCATGGACGGCAACTACTATTACAATCCCCGAAGTGTTCTCACCAAACGGGTCATTGAGGATTTTGGAAAAAGATTTACGGATGTTCGATTTCAATCCCACTCAGTTCCTGCCTACGATGCTGGCTTGGTGCTCGTTGACGCATTGGAAAGAGCGGCGACGACCGATCCCAAGAAACTTCGTGATGCCATCGCCAGTACTTCACTGAAGGAACATGTTGCACCAGGTGGGGCGATTGAATTTGATGCCACGGGCCAGAACAAGAACGCCATGATCACCCTCCAGCAGATCCAGAAGAGGGAGATCAAGCTCGTACTGCCCGAGGAATACTCAGACGCGAAGCCAATCTACCCCATTCCACCCTGGAGCGCAAAGAATTGAGGATCAACTATCGTTTTCCAATTTTCCCCTAATCTCTCCCCTCCCCTCGTGGGAGGGGATTAAGGGGAGGGGGAAACACATCGGGGGTATTCACCCCCTTGGGCCCTCCCCAGTCGAGGGAGGGTTAGAGTAGGGTATCTTGAGTGTCTTCAATCAAAATCAACGTCTTCCTTCAATCCTTAATCGGAGCCCAAGGACATCTCTCTATAATTTCTTTTTGTTGGTCCTAAATCGAGGGTCAATCATCGATCTGAACGGTCTCCGTAGAAAATGAAGGCTCGGGAGGAACAAATGGTTAAAGCCATTTTGGGATATGATATCATGCCAGGCATGTCGGTTGAAGCGTATGAAAAATGGCTTAAGGAAATACATCTCCCGGATTTATCCAGGATTCCTGGCTTGAAGAAAGTTGTGTTCAATACGGTGAGAGGTATTGTAAGAGGGGAGACAACGTTTTACCGAATCGCTGAGCTTCATTATGAGAGCATGGAGACGTTTGAAAGGGCCAAGAAGTGGCGAGAAGAAAATCCTGTGTCAGAGGAAAGAAGCCCCAAGGGAAAAACGGATTTTAAATTCTATGTTGTTTGTGAAAGTGAGGAGTTTGATTTTCAATCGTCTCATGATGCATGACGACACAAAAAATGTCATGCTCGTGTGTACCCCCTCCGTGGCCCTATCCGGGTCTTTGGCACCGGTAGGGGCGTATAGCAATACGCCCTTACTCCTGCCTGGATTCAATAGCGCGGATTTATGTCGCTGTGTATAGGAATTCGTTTTGTGTAGGGGCGCAACATGTTGTGCCCTGTGGCATGGTTAACGGCTGCTCCGTTTGATACCTTTACGTTACGCCCATGCGCTTGCATTGGAAAGGATGAGGCCGGGATGGGTGTTGATCTGCTGATTGAAAACGGAATACTGGTCATCCCCGGGGTTGGCACCGTGAAGGGATGCCTGGCGATCCAGGCCGAAAAAATCGTCGGGATCTATGACTCTCCCCGGGCGATTGCGGCCAGGGAAACCATAGATGCCCGGGGCAACTTCATCCTTCCTGGTCTTGTGGACCCCCATGTCCACTATGGCCATAAGGGCAATCTGGAGGGCCATTTCCGGACGGAGACGGCCTCTGCAGCCATAGGGGGGATCACAACCGTCCTCCTTTTCTATCGCGATAACATTAATCCAGTAGGCCTATATGAGAATATCCCGCATGTGAAGGAGATCGGTGAGAAGAATTCGTCCATCGATTTTTCTTTTCGTCTCCTCCTCATCACCCGAAACCAGTTGAACAAGATCGGAAGATATGTCAAAGAGGACGGCATTTCATCGTTCAAGTTCTACATGGTCTACAAAGGCGAAGATGCGAAATCCATTGGTTTGATCGGAAATGAAACGGATGATGGTTTTCTGTGGGAGGCATTTTCCATCATCTCTCAGTTACCAGGGGGTGTGGCTTGTGTCCATGCGGAAAATAGTGAGATCATCCTCAGTCTCATCAAGAAGTATAAAGAGGCTGGCCGAGAAGGCCTGTCCGTGTGGTCTGAATGCAGGCCCAATTTCACTGAATCGGAGTGTATCAGGCGGGTTCTCACCTTTGCGGAGGCTTCGGATTGTCCTATTTATATCGTTCATCTCTCTACCCGGGATGGTCTGGAAGTAATCAGACAGTTTAGAACGAGGTATAAGAAGCTGTTTGTGGAAACCTGTCCCCACTACTTGACCTTTACGAAAGAATCTCCCTTTGGAAGTTTTGGGAAGGTGAATCCTCCCCTTCGAGATTCCGAAGATCGGGAGGCTCTCTGGAAAGGGATTGCCCAGGGGCTCATCGATACGGTTGGCTCCGATCACTGCCCCTTTACAAAAGAGGACAAACCAGAATCGATCTGGGAGGCCCGCACAGGATTTCCGGGAAGCGCAACGATTCTTCCAGTTCTGTTGAGCGAAGGCGTGCATAAAAAGAGGGTTTCTTTAGAGAAGGTCGCAGAACTGACCTCTTTGAACCCGGCCAGGATCTTTAATCTCTTTCCGAGAAAAGGAACGATTCAGGTCGGAAGCGATGCAGATCTTTGCATTGTTGATTTGAACCTGAGCAGGAAAGTGGAGCCAAAGCTCCTCCATTCGATCTCCGATTTTTCGGTCTACGATGGATGGACATTGAAGGGATGGCCTGTTTTGACAATGGTCCGGGGAAAAACCGTGATGAAAGACGGGGAAATTGTCGGCCCCCCTGGACATGGAAAATTTATCCCGAGCCTTGTATAAGATTCGCCTCCTCCCTTTGTAAAGGGAGGCTGGGAGGGATTTCGATCATTAGGATCTTGGGTTTTTCAATCTGCAATCTAAAATCTGCAATGGAAGGGGAAGGGTTATGGGTCGCTTATGGGAGGATCTCCTCACGGAGAGAGACAAGGCCGTCTTAAAGAAAGGGGGCTGGGGAAAGAGCCGGGGGCTGGGCACAAAGCCTTGCCTTATGATCATCGATCCTCAATACAACTACGTCGGAGACGACAAGCCCATTCTGGAGCAGCAGGACCAGTGGCCGACGGGTTGCGGGACGGAGGCTTGGGTGGGGGTCCGGAAGATCAGAGGGTTGATCGACCTCTGCCGGTCAAAAAAAGTACCCATCGTCTATACCCGTCAGGTGCAGAAGAGGACGCTGGCATTTGACGGTTTCACAAAAAAGGCCCAGAGGAAAGGCGACTCTTTTCTGGAAGGGCATAAGGGGACCCGGATCGTAGAGGAACTTGCTCCTCTGGAGGAAGATGTGATCGTTGACAAGAGCTATGGCTCAGGCTTTTATGGAACTCCGATGGTGAGCTATCTCAACGGTCTCAGGGTGGACAGTATTCTTATGACCGGAGGCACAACAAGCGGCTGTGTTCGGGCGACGGTAGTCGATGCGATCACACGGAATTACAATGTGGCGCTTATCGAGGATTGCGTTTTCGACCGTATCGAGACGTCTCATAAGATCGCCCTGTTCGACATGTGGATGAAGTACTGCGACGTGATTTCCCTGGAGGAAGCCCTGGAGTATTTGACAGTGACAGAGGTTAGAGATCAGAGATGAGAGGATCAGGTTTTTTCTGACTTCTGATCTCTGATGTTCTGGTATTTCAAGATCCATAGGGGCACACCGCCGCAGTGGGAAATGTGGTTTACGGACACGGACAGGTTATTCTTTAGATGATAGGAGGGAATCCATGCCATACGTGATAAACAATGGGGTCAAGATCTGGTATGATGTCGCTGGGGAGGGGGAGCCGCTTGTCCTTATCGGCGGAAGCAGTCTCGTTCGCCGGCAATGGGATTTTATGCTGCCGATCCTGAAAGACCATTTCAAGGTGATCCTGTATGACCAGAGGGGTGCCGGTCTCTCGGATCGACCTCCTGCAGGTATCACGGTTGAGCAGTGGGCCGACGATCTGAAGCTGATTCTCGATGAACTCGGAATCAAGAAGACTCACATTTTCGGTACATCGAATGGTTCCTTCGTCGTCATCCATTTCGCAGCCAAGTATCCCGAAAGAACGGCTGCCATTGTTCATTACGGTATGTACAAGTTGAAAGACCAGGCAGCGAAGATAGCCAGAATCGGGTATAAAATCATTGATGAATTCGGAACGGGCCGGATGGGCTGCTACTACCTCGTCAGGCTCTATGGTATGCCTGCCGAATTTGAAGACTGGGAGGTAAAGAGGTTTGAAGAAAACATCTCTCCTGAACCCTGGAAGGCCATGCACGAGGCCCTTAAGGCCGACTTAATCGAGGATCTCAAGAAGATTAAGGCGCCCCAGTTGCTCCTGGTGGGAGATAGCGGCTCGTTAAGCAAAGACTCCGATTACGGCTCCGGCTGGAGGGAGGTTCAACGACTATGCCCAAATGTTGAGGTAGCTATTATAAACAATGCCGAAGGAACGTACTGTGTCGTCACTCACCCTGCTGAGGTTTCAAAAGTCGTAATTAATTTTCTCAATCGCCATAGGATCAGTAGTGGTTAAATTTCTGTTACAGCAGAAAAAGACTAAGCGATTTTTTCAGCTACGGCTCGAGCCATTTCTGTGGTGCTCGCTGATCCACCTATATCATAAGTCCTGACCTTTCCTTCATAGATCACCTGTCTCACTGCCTTTTCTAAGGTTTTGGATCGATCCAGTTCTCCCAACCAATCCAACATCAGAACCATGGCATTGATCATGGCCAAGGGATTCACCTTGCCCAATCGAGCATATTTGGGGGCTGATCCATGAGTGGGCTCAAAGATCGCATAATGATCACCAATATTTCCACTCGCGGAGAAACCCAATCCACCAATCAATTGAGCAGCTAAATCTGAAAGGATGTCCCCAAAGAGATTCTCAGCCACCAACACATCATACTGTTCTGGAGTTTTCACTAACCACATGGCCAAGGCATCCACGTTTACTACATCAAAGATGATCTCTGGATAAGCTTGGGCCACCTCTTGTGCTTCTCTAATCATCAATCCTCCTGTCTCACGCAGAACATTTGCTTTCTCAACCAATGTCACTCTTTTTCTACCGAATTGTTTAGCATATTCAAATGCCTTTTTTACGATTCGATGGCAACCTCTCTTTGTCATCAAGCGAAGGGATACAGCTATCTCTCCGTCACTTGCAAAAGAAAAACGCTTCATAGCGGGGTGGTGAATTTCTAAAATCCTTCTCACTTCTGAAGGAAGTGGATGGAATTCCACTCCTGCATAAAGGCCTTCTGTGTTCTCTCGAAAAATGACTAAGTCAATCCCTTCTCGGTAGTTCAAAGGATTCCCAGGAAAAGCTTTGCAAGGACGAAGATTCACGTAAAGGTCGAATAACTGCCTGAGTTGGACGATGGGGCTAATATATTTAAATCCTTTTTCTCTTAGAGAGGGAGCGAGTTCCTGAAGGGCCTCATCAGCGGTCTTTGATGTGATTGCTCCAAAAAGGCAAACCTCAGTGGAATGGAGTAAATCAATCGTCCTCTGCGGAAGGGCACTGCCTTCCTTTTTCCAAAATTCCCATCCGATATCTCCCCAGAGATACTCCGCATCCAATCCCAGTCTTTCAAGGGGAAGGAAAGCGGCTTCCATCACTTCCCTACCGATTCCATCCCCGGGTAATACCGCAATGCGTAATCTGGCCATTGAAACCTCCTTTTTTATTGATATGTTTTATTGACAGATTTTTTAGTTTATAATATATCCGCTTATCAATTGAAAATGAAGAATAGAATTTTCCGAAGGGGTGTAACTTAGTGGGTACGATAGCTGAAGAGATGTTCTCTCAAAAGTTGGGCAGGGAGGTTCATGCTGGTGAGATGGTCTTAGCCGATGTGGATTTTATTATGAGCCATGATTCCACCACACCTCTGGCTATTGAGGCATGGAAGGAAATTGGGAAACCTCTCCTCGATCCCGACCGGATCATAATTCATTTCGATCACTTCTATCCTTCTCCCAATATCAATTGTTCTATCCTCCACCAACGAACCATGGAGTTTGTTAAGAAGCAAGGGATCAAGAATTTCTATCGTGAAGGGGTTTGTCATCAGGTCATGGTCGAAAAAGGATTCGTTTTTCCTGGAGGGATTGTCATCGGAGGTGATAGCCATACTTGCACCTATGGAGCGCTTAGCTGCTTTGGAACAGGAATGGGGTCAACCGACCTGGCGGTAAGCTATGTTACTGGTAAGAATTGGTTTATGGTTCCTCATACCCTTCGTTTTGAGATCCACGGAAAATTTCCACAGGAGGTTTATGCAAAGGATTTAATTTTGTACTTAGTTGGAAAAGTAGGTGCAGGAGGCGCAAATTACAAAGCTTGTGAATTTGGAGGTTCTGCCGTCCATGCCATGTCTATCAGTGAACGCCTCACCTTAGCCAACATGGCTGTGGAGATGGGAGGCAAGGCTGGCCTGATGGAGACAGATAAGAAGACCTTAAGCTTTTTGAAAAATCGTACTTCTCGACCATTGAAGATCATTCGACCTCAAAATCCCAGATATGAAGATATCATTGGAGTAGATCTGGGATCTTTACAACCATTGGTAGCTGTTCCCCATCAGGTTGATCAGGTCAAACCTGTGGAGGAGGTTGAAGGAACTGAGATTGATGAATTTTTCCTAGGTACTTGCACTAATGGAAGGCTCGATGATTTGAAGATCGCTGTTAAAATTCTGGCAGGCAAGAAGATCCACGATATGTCACGAATGGTAGTGAACCCGGCTTCGAATGAGATTTATACTCAGGCAGAACGCCAAAGGATCCTACAAATCTTCCGGGATGCTGGAGCTATTGTGTGTAACCCAGGTTGCGGGGCCTGCGTTGGTCGCCATCAAGGAATCCTCGCTCCCGGTGAAAAAGCCCTTACTACAATGAATCGAAACTTTCTTGGTCGCATGGGAAGTCCCGAAGCTCAAATTTACCTTGCCAGTCCGGCGACGGTGGCAGTCAGCGCCATTTACGGAAAGATTACTGACCCGAGAAAGATTCTATCAACTTTTTCCCCTCTCCCTTGACGCCCGTCCTCCGCAGTAGTATGCTACGTAAGATGGAGGAGAGGGTAGGGCGAGGGTATAGGTACAGGAATGATGGGCCGGGTTTGGAAATTCGGAAACAATATCAATACTGACGAAATCATTCCGGGGAGATTTAATATCACTACCGACCCAAAAGTTCTTGCACAACACTGCTTCTGTGAGGTCCGCCCAGATTTCCCATCTAACGTTAAAGTTGAGGATTTGATCATCGCTGGAGAGAATTTCGGGTCAGGGAGTTCAAGGGAGCATGCTCCATTGGCGATTAAAGCAAGTGGTATCAAAGCCATTATTGCCTATTCCTTCGCTCGTATTTTTTACCGAAACGCCATCAATGTGGGCCTCCCTGTCTTTATCTCTGAAGAAATATATGCACATGTTAGAGATGGGGATCCATTAGAAATAGACTTTAAAAAATTTTATCTTAAAGACCCGAAGATAGAAAGAATTTTTCCACTTCAACCTCTTCCTCTATTTATTTTAAAGATTTTCAGGGCCGGAGGGATTGTTCCTTTCTTAAAAAAGGGAAATTTAGAGGATCTTTATTAATTTGTTGAATACTTAGGGGGAGCGCTCTTTACTCATTTCCGGAGGCCTCATCCTCGTCTACTCCAGTCCGGTGGCAGGTCTTCTTGGTGTCGCTTTAGTGGCCGCAGTAACCTTATGGCAATGGCTGATGAAAAGAGGGACTTCAGAAAGCCAAAGGGGGTAAACACCAAGGTTAAATTTTTTAGTGAATGCGATTCGAGAAAAGGTCTTTAAATATAAAAGGATTGATCAATGAGAATCCAAATTACACTGACTGTACCTGAAGGGAAGAGGCTGATTGCGAAAGGAATAGCCAGACGTTCTGACGTGAAAAAGGCCATTCATCATGGAAAGATTCTCCTTAAAGGAGGAACCACTGTTTCGGCAGTCTGCGAAGAATTATGTGGTAAACCTCTCAGGATTTCTGGAAGGGTAACGCCAAAGGGCACAAAAAGTTCGAAAGAGATAGAGGAAGTCTGGCACTGTTCCATGATTGATAAGGGTTCCTTGAGAAATATAGACGGTCAGGTTGAACTAGCGGTAAGTACACTTAAAAAAGGTGATATTTTGATTCTCGGTGCAAATGCATTTGATAACTACGGGAATGCAGCTATGATGATCGGGAGAGCATCGGGAGGTGGACCCGGTCGTGCTTGGTGCGGAATGATGTCAGAAATAAGTAAAGTCATTATCGCTGTGGGGATTGAAAAAATAGTCCCAGGGAACTTGAACGATGTTACTAAATATACAGGAAGAAGGGAAGTAGACTTGGCAATGGGAATGGCGGTAGGCTTAATACCCATTCGTGGAGAAATTTACACAGAGATGGAAGCCATTCAAACATTAGCAAAGGTTCATCCGCAAATCATCGGTCGAGGAGGGATTCAGGGTGCTGAGGGAGCTACAACGTTTATCATTGATGGAGAGAGGAGGGAGGTTTTAAAGATTTTTCAGCTCATCACATCTTTAAAAGGTTTGGATGAGAGTGGATTACAAGACTCCCTTGAAGAGTGTATTCCAGGCAAAAAATGTAAATTTCATTTAGCCTGTATCTATGCGAAAAAATCTTGAACCCTGACAAAACTACGATGGTGGTAACATGGCTTATCCGATCGAAATGCAGGATTCTATCAGGAAAGTAGAGACCTCAAGAGGTCATCGAATGGAGGGGAGTTTTCGACGATTAAATTTTGCCGAGAAGGCAAAACTCTTGGAGACTTATCATCCTGATTTCCGTTTGGCGGAGAAAAGAGAGATTCCAATAGGGCCGAATAAGGAGGATATGGCCCCCAGTGAATTTGTGGCATTATTAGAATCACCAAGTCGATTAAATCCGGAGGCCGTTGATCTGGAAAAAGTAGATTATAAGATAGATGTATTAGTGATCGGGGGAGGAGGAGCGGGAGTGACTACAGCTCTTTTAGCCAAAGAAAACGGGGCCGATGTGCTATTGGCAACGAAATTGAGATTGGGTGATTCCAACACCATCATGGCTGAAGGAGGGATAGGAGCGGCCACGTCGCCTGAGGATTCCCCTGTTATCCACTATATCGATACCATCGTAGGAGGAAGGGGGAAGAATATTCCAGAGTTGGTTGAGGCATTAGTCAACGATGCCCCCTTCATCGTAGAATGGCTCACGAATTTAGGTGTCAATTTTGATCGATTACCAGATGGCTCCTATTTCACACACATGCCAGCAGGCCATTCTCGAAAAAGATCCCATTCGGTTAAAGACATAACAGGATTAGAAATTATGAGGGTTCTCTGCGATGAAATCCGAAATCAGGAGATCAACGTTTTGGAATTCAGCCCTGCTGTCGAACTCCTTCTGGATGATCAGGGACAATGTGCAGGGGCGGTCTTATTCAATTTTGATACGGAGCAATATTGTGTCGTCCAAGCCAAAGCCACCCTGATTGCAACAGGAGGAATTGGACGTTTGCATATCCAGGGATTTCCAACTTCGAATCATTATGGGGCAACTGCAGATGGGTTGGTCATGGCCTATCGAGCAGGAGCCAAACTGATCTATATGGATTTTATTCAATATCATCCTACGGGTATTGCTTGGCCTGAACAGATGTTGGGTCTTCTCATTTCCGAGGCATTAAGGGCTCAGGGAGCCCAAGTGGTCAATGGTGAGGGTGAAATGTTTGTTGACCGTCTCGAAACAAGGGATGCCCTCTCTGCTGCGATCATCCGGGAATGTGGCGAAAGAAACAGAGGGGTTTTAACCCCAACTGGAATGGTTGGAGTATGGCTCGATACCCCTCTCATCGACAGAATTGGAGGAGAAGGGACTTTCTTAAGAAGGTTTGCTGGAATTCATAGCCGATTTAAAAAATATAACATCGATCCTGCCAGAGAACCTATTTTGATCTATCCTACCCAGCACTATCAAAATGGAGGGATCGAAACTAAAGTGAATGGTGAGACGAATATCCCCAATCTCTACGTCGCGGGTGAAGTGGCAGGAGGTGTTCATGGCCATAACCGATTGGGATCGAATTCCTTGGTGGATATCTTTGTTTTTGGCCGGCGGGCAGGAATGGATATCGCGCGAAAGATCGGTCAGGTCAAGATTGGGAGATTGAGCCTCGAGCATATCAAGGTTTACAATGAAGCTTTGCAGAATGCCCAGATTGTCTCAGAGACCTGTTCTCCAATGCTTCTTCCAGATTATCGTTTTGAAAAGGCTCTGACGACTGTGCAATATATCAAAGGGCGTTAAAAAGGGTAGGGATTGCTAAACGACATCATCAAAATGGTACCCATTTATGTAATGGGGAAAAAATACGAAGTTCCACAGGGGTTGACCATCCTGAAGGCTATGGAATTTGCGGGTTACAGGCTGAAAAGGGGATGCGGATGCCGAGGAGGAGTCTGTGGAGCGTGTGTGACGGTTTATCGGAAAAAAGGCAACTATCAACTTAAAGTAGGGCTGGCATGTCAGACAGTGATCGAACCTGACATTTATCTTGTTCAACTTCCTTTTGTGCCAGCTAATAAAGCGATCTACACCATCAAAAATGTTTCAGCCAACGATTCCAATATTATCAAACTCTATCCAGAGCTGATGCGATGTTTACAATGTAACACCTGTACAAAATCATGTCCGATGGAATTGGACGTTATGAATTATGTGGCTGCTGCGATGCGTGGAGATTTGAAGGAAGTGGTTGAGCTTTCGATGGAATGTGTGATGTGTGGGATGTGTGCAGCAAGATGCCCTGCGGAATTGACTCCATTCAATATTGCTTTGCTGATTCGAAGAATGTATGGAAAACATCTCATTCCACCCTCTCCTCAATTGGCCCAGAGATTAAAGGAGATTAGAGAGGGGAAATTTGAGGAAGAATTAAACCAATTGAAAGAATCGAACCAGACCGAACTCCAAGAGAGGTATAAAGAACTTCAGGCCACGAAGGGGGCGTCTGTATGAAAAAGCTTAAAAAAGCAAGGAGAGTAATTAAGGTGAAGACGCCCATTGACAATAGGGAGATTGAGAAATTAAGGGTAGGCGACCAGATCGAAATCGAAGGGAAAATCTATTGTGGAAGGGATGCAGTTTTGCCTAAACTCGTCGAATTGATCGAGGGCAATAGCCTGGATCGAATCAAAGTAGACCTGAAAGGGGCCGTCATTTTCCATACCGCAGTGAGTCCGGCTGGAATTGGGCCCACGTCGAGCAATAAGGTCGAAATTGAGGGGAGTATTCCTGCATTATCGCAAGCTGGAGTAAAGATTCATTTAGGCAAAGGGGCTCTGAGCCCAAAGACTGCTGAAGAGCTGAAAAAATATAACTCCGTTTTTGCCATCACACCTCCTGTGAGTGCCTTCTTCTCAGATAAGATGATCTCTCAACGTGTCGCAGCATTCAAAAAAGAAGGGATGGAGGCTCTTTATGAAGTGGAGGTGAAGGGATTTCCTGCGATCATTGCTATAGCTCACGGAAAAACCATTTTTGCAACTCATTGGAGCGGCAGAGGAATGGAGAATGATAAGTCAAAAAAGGATTGAAGAGGCCGTTAAGAAATGTTTGATAAAAGCGGGGACCACCTTTCGAAAGGATCAATTGGATGCTTATCGGAATGCTATTCGGAAAGAAAAGAACAAAAATGCTAAATGGGTTCTTGAAAGAATATTGGAAAATTCTAAAATAGCCAAAAAAAGGGCTTTTCCTCTTTGTGATGATACTGGAATTCCACATGTTTTTGTCGAGATTGGGGAAGAGGTGACCCTCCCGAAAGGCTGGCTTTCAGCGATCCGTAATGGAGTAGCCCAAGGTCTTCGGATCATGCCAGGTAGACCAATGGCTGTGAAAGGAAATCCTGTCGAGAGAGTTGAGCAGTCGAAGGGCCTATTTAACGATCCTGGTAAATTATCACTTGCTCCAGTAATTGTTAAATCAGCTAAGGGTAATCAACTTAAAATAACTGTCTTATTATTAGGAGGTGGGCCGGAGATACGGGCTAAAACATATCGAGTTTTTCATCAAAAGAGTATCGATGTGGTTCTGAGGGAAGTGGCAGGTTGGGCTTCGTCTGAGATGAAAAATCTCGGTTGTACTCCGTGTGTCTTAGCCATCGGAATCGGTAGAAGCCATATGGAGGCTTCCGCTCTAATGCTTGAAGCGATGAAAGAAGGTAATTTAAATAGACAGAACCAGTGGGAAAAAAAAGTAACGGAAATGATTAATTCAACAAAAGTAGGCCCTCTTGGATTAGGGGGGAAGACAACGGCATTAGGAACGTTTATCAACATTGGCCCACTCCGGGCCAGTGGCGTTCGGATTGTAAATATGAGACCTTGTTGTTGCTTTGAACCAAGGAAGGCCACGATGGCCTTGAGTGGATAGGAATGGATTTTATTGGAGATAGAGATGGCAAAGTTATATGAATATCAGGGTAAGGAATTACTTAGGAAAGGCGGGATATTCATCCCAAAAGGCGGGCTTGCAAAGACCAAAGAAGAAGCGAGGAAAATTACTGAAGAGATCGGAAGGCCAGTAGTTATCAAAGCCCAGGCCTGGGTGACAGGGAGAGCTCAAGCCGGTGGAGCAAAGTTTGCTGAGAATCCCGCAGAAACAGAGAAGATTGCTGATCAGATCCTAGGGATGAATATTAAAGGATTCAAGGTGCGGGAGATTCTCGTTGAGGAAAGATTGGATATTGGCAGAGAGTTCTACCTCGGAATGATCATTGACGATGTTGCTAAGTGTCCTATCCTCATTTTCAGTTCAGTGGGTGGGACAGGTATAGAAGAGATTGCACGGAAATACCCCGATAAGGTTATTAAATTCCCCGTAGATATCCACACCGGTTTAAGAGGTTTTGATGCAAAAAACATTTTGAGAAAATTGGAAATCAGAGGGGGGCTTCAAACAAAACTGAGTGAACTATTGGTGAAATTTTATCAGGTTTGCAGAAAATCCGAAGCGAGATCCGCTGAAATCAATCCTTTGGTGCTAACCCAGCAAGGGCAAATCATTGCAGCCGATAGCCATATTGTCATTGACGATTATGCTGTCTTTCGGCATCCTGAATTGGGTATTGAGATCGCCCGGGAATTTGATAGACCGCCCACTGAATTGGAGAAGGTGGCCTATCAGGTGGAGGCCAAGGATCATCGGGGCACGTTCTACTTTTTGCAGATGGGGCAGAAATTTAAACCGAGATCAGGATACATTGGTTTCCACGGTGCGGGTGGAGGAGGTTCCATGATGTCCATGGATGCTCTTCTTAGCCAGGGCTTCAAGATCGCAAATTATTGTGACACAAGTGGAAATCCCTCAGCTTCGAAAGTTTATCGAGCAGCCAAGATCATCCTATCCCAAAAGAATATTGACGGTTACTTTGCATCTGGGTCAGGAGTGGCGAGTCAAGAGCAATTTCATTCTGCCAGAGGGCTGGTGAAGGCATTCAGAGAAGTTAATCTGAGCATACCCGCTGTGATTCGGATTGGAGGGAATTCTGAAGAACTTGCTATCGAAATCCTACAAACCTATACGAAGGATCTTCCAGGAAAGGTTGAAGCCTATGGGAGGGATACATCCGCCGTTTTCTGTGCAAAGAGATTGAGAGAATTGGTTAATAATTGGGATTACAGTCGGAAGGCATCTCCCAAGGAAATTCAACTAAAACCTGGACCATCCTCTTATCATTTTGACACCATGACCGGAAAATTAGTTATTGACCATGAGAAGTGTAAAACCTGTTTGGATAAGCCTTGTGTAGACTCTTGTGCCGCTAAGATCTTAAAATTCGATAATGAGAAACCAGTATTATCTATTACTCCTCAAGAGGCGAAGAAGGGAAGATGTACTGAATGCCTGGCCTGTGAATTGGCCTGCCAGTTTCATGGGAACAAGGCCATCATGATTGATCTTCCTATTCCAGGTTTGGACAAAGCAGTGGAGGAGGCTTAAAACATGTCGATCCTGATTGATGAAAAGATGAGAGTAGTGATCCAAGGAATCACAGGACGTGAGGGTATGGCAAGGGCAAAATTGATGAAGGATTATGGAACGAATGTAGTTGCTGGAGTCACTCCTGGAAGAAAAGGGGAGGTCGTCCATGGGATTCCTGTTTACGATACAGTGGAAGAAGCTAATGAAAAAGAGGGACCTTTGGATGTCAGTGTCATCTTTATTCCAGCTGCTTTGGTGAAAGAGGCGGTCCTGGAAGCTATGGATTCTGGTATCAAACTGCTCGTGATCGTCCCAGACAGAGTCCCTCTCTATGATGTTCTTGAAATAGCAAAAAACGCAAAGGAAAAGGATGTGAGATTTGTTGGTCCAAATACTCTGGGGTTGATCAGCCCTGGAAAGGCTGTTTTAGGAATGATTGGAGGTCGGGCAGAATCAGCAAGGGATTGGTTCAAGCCAGGTGTTGTGGGTGTCACCTCAAGAAGTGGTGGGATTACATCAGCCATCTCCTATTACCTGGGAAGAGTAGGGATAGGACAGAGTACCATCATCCATGTCGGGGGCGACGCTGTCGTAGGAACTCCCCATCCGGATGTCGTTCAAATGTTTGAGAAGGATGAAGAGACAAAAGCCGTCGTCATGTTCGGGGAGATTGGGTCTACACAGGAGGAAAGGGTTGCAGATTTGATCGAAAAGGGAGAATTTACAAAGCCATTGATTGCATTCATTGGCGGTGCAGCGGCCAAATCAGGCACTCGGTTCTCTCATGCCGGTGCAATCATTGAAGGTGGTCGTGGGACACACGAAGGGAAGGTGAAGAGGTTAAAGGAAGTGGGAGCCTATGTGGTGGATGATTTCAATGAAATTCCTAAGGTCACTATGGATGTTTTGAAAAAGCTTAAGTGAAGTTTGTTTATGGAGGAGTAATGAAAGAGGAGACTTGGAAGACAGCGATTACGAAGGTCGAACCTAATAAATTGCTTTTGAGAGGATATCGGATTGATGAATTGATGGGCAATATCACCTTTGCCCAAGCGGTTTTCTTGGCCATTAAGGGAGAATTACCGAGTGAGAAGGAGGCGAGGATGATCGATGCGATGCTGGTATCTTCCATCGATCATGGGGTGACCCCTCCTTCGTGCTTATCTGCCCGAACCATTGCATCAGCAGGAGGCCCCTTGAACGCTACTCTTGCAGGAGGGATCCTTGCAATATCTAAACATCACGGGGGAGCCATTGAGGGTTCCATGAAAGTGTTTCAGGATGCGGTGAGAAGAAAGAGAGAGATGAATAAGACGGAAGAAGAAATGGCTACTATCGTTGTAACGGAATATAAAGAAAAGAATAAAAGGCTACCGGGATATGGACATCGGATTCATACAAAGGATCCAAGAACCCTTAAGCTTTTTCAGATTGCATCCGACTTAGGAATCGCCGGTGAATATGTGAGGATGGCAAAGGCCATTGAAAATGCGATAGAGCAGAATAGTGGAAAAAGACTGCCCATCAATGTGGATGGGGCTATTGCAACATTGCTTTGCGAAATGAACTTTCCTCATGAGCTGGCAAATGCTTTCTTCATTATAGCCAGAATTCCAGGATTAGTCGCCCATGTTTATGAAGAACAAACTCGGATGAAACCCATGAGATTTATTAACCCAAAAGATCATGAATACGATGGGATTCCAGAAAGAAAACTGTAAATGAGTTTTAAAATTTTATCGATTATTTTTACCCCGGCAGCAGAAAGCCACGGCCTTTGGCCGTGGATGAATGCGCCAGCCTTTGGCCGGGATGTCGTCCCACCGGGGCGTAAAGGAGGTGCCACGGGCTTTGCCCGTGGGGCTCCACAAATCTTTAACTAAAAATACCCCATTTTTGCATAAGGATTACTTCAAATTATATGCTTTAACAACAATAACCATCCATATTTTTTCATCTATCTAAGCCTCAAATAGAAGTAAAAGCCAACCAACATGTTCTTCCTATTTTTCCTAAAAATTTATTGGCAGGGTCGTTAATTTTAGATATTAAAAACTAAATATATTCGCTGGATAGAGAAAAAAATGAATATTTTATGACGGAGTTAATCAATGAATTAACGAGTTAAATATTATATTGGCACCTTTATAGGAGGTGATGAGTGGAAGGGATGAAAAGGCCTGGTCTTCAATATGGCGAAGCCAGACTTTTGTTTTTAGGTCATCGATAAGACTCCTAGAAAATCATTCAAAAACAGGAGGTGTGAGATGCTCGATCTGAAGAACTGCAAGGTGAGGTGGGACAGGGATAAGTATGTTCCGAGAAAGGTCTATGGTTTCGAGACAGAACCATTGACGGGTAGCCCCAAGGAAATTGCTGAGGCGTTTCTAAAGGAAAACCTGGGATCCCTGAAGATCTCTGCCTCATTCGATGATCTAAAATATGACAAGACAACGGAAAGCCTGGGGTCAAAGACAGTCCTCTTTCAGCAGCACTTTAACGGCACGCCGATCCATGGGGCATGGGTTGCTATTCATATCGATAATCAGAACAGGATCTTCATGGTGAAGAATGATACGGTTCCGATCTCAAATCTGAAAGAGAAGATCCCTAAGACGAAAGCTGGCCTTTTACCCTCCAGTAAGGTTGATGCCATTATCAAGAAAAAGATAAAGGAATATGGGGTTCTGGATAGCATGATCAAAAAGGAGAGCATGATCTATGCCCTAAAAGGCCAACTCAGGCGTGTTTGGAAGGTGAAGTTTGGGACTAAAGAACCGGCTGCCTCTTGGATTTTATTTGTTGACCAAGCCACAGGATACATCATTGAAGAAAGAAATGTATTGTGGAAAGCAGATGGCAAGGGGCAGGTTTTCATCCCCAATCCTGTCGTTGCCCTCGATAGAGACGATCTTTTTGACCTGGGAGATAAAGACCAGGAAGTTTTTAAAGGAGCTTATCGAAAAGTAATGCTCAAAGCATTGGAACCAGGAGGTCGTTTGAAAGGACCCTATGTGGATACAACGATCACGTCCAAGTGTGCACGATCCTCGAATTTCGAATTTGTCTACACGAGGAAAGATGACCGATTTGAAGAGGTCATGGCGTACTACCATATTGATACGCTGCAGCGCTACATCCAGTCACTGGGATTTAAGAGACTTTGGGGTCACCCATTTAAAGGCACTTGTCAAGAGAAAAAAGTATTCCTGCAGTAAGAAAAGTATCTTTTTCCCGTTCCGGCGTATCCGATAGCTGAGAGGTATCAAGCCCGCGGTTCCGAGAAGGAGCTCTCCGAAAGCTCATTGGAGCAACCGCATTCCCCTTGTTTCGATCCTTCGGAGAAAACCTCTCCCTTCGGTCCGGAAGGTTCCATCTTTTTCTTACCGATCATGGTCGACGTCGAGTCATCAACCTCTCTCCCTTTGCCGTAGTTTCTTTGGGTTTGTCGATGTCCGTCTCTTGACGGCACCAGTCACCCATCAGGATCAAGGTCTGCAGAAAAACGAGATCTTCTCCTCTGCGACCCCTTCCGTTCAAAACGGACCAGAAAATCTTCGGTTCCAGGCCGTGTCCAATCGTGTGTTCTCACAGAACTTATGGTTGTGAACCAACCTCTCGGGGCTCACGGCGTGGGCGGTCAAGACGTCGATGAGCTTCTCAGGTCGGGGTGGAGCGGTTGACCAATCAGGCTTCGCACGGGTCATACTTGGGGTCAAACCTTCAAAATTCGATTGACAACAGTTGGAGTGGGGCGACCAAGAAGTAGAGCGAAGATTGGACAAAGGGAGTCAGTTGAGAGTAAGGGAAGAATCGTACCTGAATTTGGAGGGTTTGACCCCAGACCCTTCCGAGGAAAGATAGTCATAGGCACTGAGCAAGAAGTAAGGGACGGAGACTTGCCATTATAGGTAGATAACGCCGATTGTAGATTGGGGAGGCTGAATCGGGAGGGTGGCCTTAGCGGAGTGTGAAGTAAGGCGAGGGACTGTTTAAGGTGTTCTTTCATTTCTTCTGTATCTGAACAGCGCAATAAAATTTGAAAATATGTTTAAAATGTGTATAATTTATGTGTGAAATTTGAATGGGACGAAGATAAAAGCCGAATCAACAAGGCGAAACACGGAATTGACTTTGAAACAGCAAGGGATTTATGGTTAGATGAAAATCGTATTGAGATCCATGCCCCGCACCCTTTGGAAGGCCGGATGATTATCATAGGGAAGCGGGAAGATAAGTTATGGGGTGCAGTCTATACCATGCGTGACGATGCCATACGCATCATATCCGTGCGACGTGCGAGAAAAAGAGAGGCGAGTCTTTATGAGAAGGAAAACATTGGCTAAAAGCAGCAAAGAATTTGACCGCCGGTTTGATTCAGGAGAGGATATCCATGATCTCATCGATATGTCAAGAGCTACGCTGATTCATCACGGGAAAAAAGTACGGATCACACTGGATATTGCTGAATCATTAGTCAAAGATATTGACGAGATTAGGAAAAGAATAGGCGTGGATCGCGGAGCTTTGATAAAAGTTTGGCTCCATGAGAAGGTGAAACAAGAAAAAACCATGGCTGGTCCAAAAGAGTCAGGCAGATAAAGAGTGGATTGATGCTGATCTATTCTTAAGATATTTTTCTATGGCTTCGATAAAGGAGATAAAGTCAGTTTTTTCTCGGACCAATGACAGAAGCTTTTCATCAGATTTCAAATCGGGGATGCTTCAGCGAGCAGTCCGGCGCATTCCCGATATTTGGACGAGACATATTCCACTAAATCTGTCCTCAATTCTGGGTCACGGTCAACAAGCAATATCCCCTCCTTGAAAACCCGTTTGAGGAAGGTAAACGGGGCGTGGTTGATAATCTGGACATCAAACTGGTCGGCAGTGAAGTCCATATTTTCTCTCTTGACGACACGAGAAAGTTGAGTTTTTATGTCGGGGCTGATAACAAGAGGGTTCTCTTCAGAATTCTTGATGTAAATCCCTATATCAATATCCCTAAAGGATTGTTCTTTTACGAAAGATCCATAGATATAGGCAAAAATCACCCGTCCGTCTTTGGCAAGAACTTCTTTTAATAGTTTGAGCAGTTTCTCCTTGTCCATAATCTGCTTTAGCCCGTTATTACCAAGAAGGAAGAATTTGGTGGCGGTGCAGGGATTTGAACCCCGGACACTGCGGATATGAGCCGCATGCTCTGACCGACTGAGCTACACCGCCAGACCATATCAAATTTTACCCAAACTCCATCAATTGTCAATTAAAATCTTAGAGAGCTCTAAAAAACCACTATATGCTCTCTTGATTACACAGATTTGAAAAGATGATTACACAGCGCAGCGTAGCCGCAACCGAAAAGAACCAATGAAATTACCCCCTCACCCTCCCCTCTCCCCCGAAGGCGGGGGAGAGGGATAGGGCGAGGGGGAGAATCCTGACAAAATTTGCTTAACCCAAAACTTCAAGAAATTGAAGGCTAGTAGTACAGATTTTCGTGATTTTTCAATGCATTCCTTATCTGTGTAATCGATTCCTAATCCCTGCCTACCGGCAGGCAGGGATATAATCAGAGATTTCTGGAGTATTTCAGAAATCTATTGGAAATATTCTTTCCTTTCGTCCTCTCCCTTTAGTATAATCTACTTGGATTGCAAATTTCTACCACATGCTATTCAATCCCCATCTCTTGTGAGGAAAGAGGAAATTCAAATGTACGTTTCTCATCTGGAATGCCCGAAGTGTGGTGCGAGTTATGAAAGTGAAAAACCCGTTCAGCTATGCCAATGTGGTGCTCCGCTTCTTGTGCGTTATGATTTGAAAAAAGTAAGGGAGAACTTTCGCAAAGACTCACTTGCTTCCAGGAAGGCGGACTTGTGGCGCTACCTCGAGCTTCTTCCCGTCAAGAATGAGGGAAATGTGGTGTCTTTGGGAGAGGGGATGACGCCTCTTTTGTCTCTAAAGAATTTGGGCCCTGAGTTAGGTCTGTCCAATCTGTACATGAAGGATGAGGGCTTGATCCCTACCGGTACTTTCAAGGCCCGTGGTGCAGCAGTAGGTGCCTCAAGAGCCAAGGAGCTTGGCATCAAAGTGTTGGCTATGCCCACCAACGGTAACGCAGGAGGCGCCTGGGCTGCTTACTGCGCCAAGGCAGGCATCAAAGCGGTCATTGTCATGCCGAAAGATGCCCCAATCATTCACCGGAAAGAGGTTGCAATTACCGGAGCAAGCCTCTTCTTAGTAAACGGGTTGATCAGTGATGCCGGGAGAATCGTAAATCGGGCAGTGACTGAATATGGTTGGTTCGACGCTTCCACTCTGAAGGAGCCTTACAGGATTGAGGGAAAGAAGACGATGGGGCTGGAACTGGCCGAACAGTTCGGCTGGGAAATGCCGGATGTGATTATTTATCCCACCGGCGGTGGCGTTGGAATTATCGGTATCTATAAAGGTTTAAAGGAGCTGCAGGAAATCGGCTGGGTTAGAGGAAGAATGCCGCGACTGGTGGCGGTCCAATCAACGGGATGCGCCCCCATCGTCAAGGCCTGGGAAGAGGGGAAAAAAGAATCCGTCTTCTGGGAGAACGCTCGAACCATAGCGTTTGGTCTCACCGTTCCCAAGGCGTTAGGAGACTTCTTAGTGCTGGAGGCTGTTTACAATACGGGGGGTTGCGCCGTCGCAGTCGAAGACGATGAAATCCTCAAGGCCCAGCAAATGCTGGCCAGCCGTGAGGGGGTATTTGTTTGCCCTGAAGGTGCCGCCACTTTGAGCGCCGCCATCAAGCTCAGCCTCAGCAGCTGGATCAGACGTGATGAAAAAGTCGTTTTGTTGAACACCGGCACCGGGCTCAAGTATCCAGAAACAGTCAAGACTGGCCCACCGGTACTGGAGCCAGATGATCATCTGCCCCGGGTTTACCCCGTTAGAAAGGTGGGGCTTTGACCCCGCCTTTACAAGGAGCTGATGCTTTCTATTGATAACATCCCTGGCATAAATGCCGGGGCCTTCTAACGGGGTAAACCCCTGCTGTCAATTTCAGAACGATCTTGACCGGAATCGCAGGGCCGATGCCTTTTTGAATCGGCTTGTGTTATGATTTTTGTATGATGGAAGGAAAGAACTTGGGGAAAAGCTTTCTCATTTTGTGCTTCCTGGTGACCTTCTTCTGGTGCGCAACCCCAGCCTTTCCTTCACCTCCCAATTTTCAGTTCGACATTCAATCCCATCGGTTGAGCATCCAAATCGATCCATCACAACATCTCATCAAAGCAGAAGATCGACTGATAATCCAAATTAAAGGAAAAAGGGCTCAAAACCTCTCCCTCCTCCTTCACCCCAGCCTGAGAATAACGCGCATCGTAAACCTCAAGACGGGGCAACCCCTCCCTTATCTTGAAACCTCTTTTTCAGCTCAGGCGAAAAGAATAGATATCTCCCTTAAAAGGGAGGAGAAGCCTCCTTCTTTATCCATTTCCTATGAAGGCCATATCTACGATCCCGTGGTGAAAGAGGGTGAACTTCAATTTGTGAGAGGAGATCGAACCTCTGGATTGATCAGTCAGGAAGGAGTCTATTTATCCTTGTCCTCGCATTGGTACCCTGATAGGCCGGGTTCGATGGCCAGTTTTGAACTGGAAGCCATCATTCCCGAGCCGTTTCGAGTCGTCACGCAAGGAGAGCTTTTATCCGAACAACTTAAAGATGGCCTTTGGAAAAGCAAATGGTCTTATAAATTGCCAACGGAAGGTCTCACCCTTGTGGCTGGAAAATATTCCGTCAAGAGCCGCTATTGGGATGGCGTTAAAATATCAACTTATTTCTTTCCAGAGGATGAGAGGTTTTCAGAGATATTTCTCATCGCTGCAGAGGAATATCTGAAGATCTATTCAAACCTCTTAGGTCAGTACCCTTACAAGAAGTTTGATATTGTCCAGAACTTTTTCTCAAGCGGTTACAGTTTCCCAACCTTCACCCTCCTTGCACCAGAGGCCATCCGTCAGGGAAAGGAGTTTCTTAGGCCGGGTGCATTGGACCACGAGATCGTCCACTCCTGGTGGGGACATTATGTGAGCGTCAAACCCGGAATGGGGAATTGGGTGGAGGCCCTGACTACCTATTGCACCAATTACTATTACAAGGAATTGAGAATGGGCGAGGAGGCGGCTCGTAAACATCGCCAGGACGTGATGCAGAAATATGCCATTCAAGTGCCTTTTTTAAAAGACTACCCCCTTCGGCAATTTGAAGACAAGCAGGAGGAGGTGGATGCTCAGATTGGTTACGGAAAAGGTTCCATGGTTTTTCACATGCTTCGGCAGATCGTCGGAAAGGGACCTTTTTTCTCCACACTGAGGGGATTCTCCAAACGGTATGGAGGCAAGCAGGCGGGCTGGGAGGATATCCAGAAGATTTTTGAAGAGGAAAGCGGGAAGAGACTATACGGGTTCTTCTCTCAATGGTTGGATCGGCCAGGAGGGCCTCAGCTCAAATTAGAAAATGTGAGTTTCCGGGAGGCGGCCAAGGGCTATTCTATTTCAGGGGAGGTGGTTCAAGAGGGTGAGGTCTACCAGCTTTTTCTTCCCATTGAGGTGGATGAAGGGTTGGAGAAAAAGAGCTTTCTTTTAGACGTGTCAAAAAGAAGAAATCACTTTTCCGCCGAGGTTCCCAAAATCCCATTGAGACTCTCCTTGGATCCTGAAGACCATCTCTTCCGGAAATTATATCCGGAGGAGATCATTCCTTGTTTCAACGCCTTTCTGGAAGATGGTAAGACGTCTTCACCCCCACCCACACCCTCCCCCATCGAGGGGGAGGGGAAGGGGAGGGGGGGAATTCACGAGAAGATTTTCGTGATCCCTGATCAGAATCACGAAGAGGAGGCGAGTCGGAAGATCTATATGGAATTGGCGAGAATGGCACAGGAGAAAAAAGGCGGAGAAATTCTCTCTGTGAAAGAGATGACAGAAGAGAAAATTCTAAATTCTTCTCTGATGCTTTTGGGTGAGAGTTGGAAGAATCCGATCTTCACAAAACTCATCTCAAATCTTCCCAGTCCCATTCGATTAAGGGACGGAGCATTTTTCGTGAATGGAAACAGGGTGAATGAAGAAGATGAATCACTCCTTCTCACCTATCCCCACCCTCTGCGCCCTGGGAAATGGGTGACGATCTATTTTGGGATAGCGGCCACCGGCCTTTCGCGAGCTCGATATATCTTCTTCTATGGCTGGGATAGTTATATCCTTTTCAGAAGAGGGAGGCCTGCCGCAAGGGGAAGTTTTTCTCCGTTGAGTTCATTCACCTCTTATGATTTCTTCTCCAGAGAGGATTTAGATAAGATTCAACCTCAGAGGTTAAGGGATCATATCTCCTTTCTCGCCTCGCCCAAATTGGCCGGAAGACTTCCCGGGACACCGGGTTATCGTCAAGCTCAGGCATACCTTATAAAACAATTTGAGGAGATGGGGGTTACACCCATCTTTCAGCCATTTTCCATCATTGTGAAAGATGTGGAAGATGTCGACCTAAAATTGACGACATTGGCAAATGAGGAAGAACACAGAGCCATCCCTCTTATTTTCTCAAAAGAAGGGGAGTGGAAGGGGCCATGCTTATCCTTTGATAAAAGAGAGGCAGAAAAAGTCGAAGACTTAGAGGGGAAGGCCGTCATTTACCATTTAAGGCTTTCCGAAGATAAGTCTGGGGAAATGCTTTTTGACAAAATTAAATATTTTCAATCCAAAAAGGCTTCAGCCATCCTCTTCTTTATCAAGGAAGAGGATTTAGATCACATTTCGCCCTACATCACTTATCCTTCCTATTTTCCTCCCAAATTGGAGGAGAGATTAAAGAAGAGGGAACAAGAAGGGTTTTATATCCTCCGATCAATGGAGGCTTCCAAGGTAGTGGCGGTAGGCAAGCCACTCAGTTTCTCAATCGAAATTCCCGTTGTCTTCATACCCTATTCGCAGGGGGAAGAAACATGGATGAAGAGTCTGCTGGATCAAAGGAATATCTCCATTGAGCTGTCAGTTCGATTCAAGGAAATGAAGATAAAGGATTTGAACATTGGGGGAATCATCTCGGGGAATGATCCGGAAAAGAAAGACAAATTTCTTGTTCTGGGGGCTCATCACGATCATTTGGGAAAAGATGAGAAGAGCGGGGTCACCTATCCAGGAGCGGATGATAATGCTTCGGGCGTGGCAGCGCTTCTGGAGATCGGGCGGTCTATATTGAAGAGTAGGGCAGGTTTGAGACGAAGTCTTATCCTTCTTTTCTTTGGCGGAGAGGAATGGGGGCTATGGGGGTCCCAACGCTTTGTTGAGAATCCTTTTGTTCCCCTGACCCAGATCAAGGCCATGCTCTCTGTGGATACCATTGGAGGATCAACCGAGGAGAAAGAAGTCTTTTTTGTTGGGAGTTCCATCTACCCCTCCCTTGCACAGAGGAGCAGGAGATTCCTCCAAAGGCTGGGAATCAAAGAAAGCCGAAATATCGATGGGTATGCCTTTGCTTTCGGAAGTGACCACTATCCTTTTCATCTGAAAGGGATTCCTTGTTTGGACTATTTTGCGTCGGATTCCAGGAAACGGCATACTCTCCGTGACAGCCCGGAATCGATTAATATTGAAAATCTTGCAGATGTGACAAGATTGATCTACCTGACGGTCTATGAATTTTTGACAGAACCATAATATCCAGAAGGAAAATTCCAAATGTCAAAGCCCAAATGTCAAATCAATGACAAAGTCCAAATTTCATCGGATGGTCGGGAATTCAATCTCTCTATCTCATCAATGCAGATGGAACAGGACTGGAGCAAATCACTTTTCATTCAGGATTCGATTCGTTTCCCATGTTCAGCCCGGATGGAAAGAGGTTGGTCTTCGTCTCCAATCGAAATGCCAAACATCCTGGCGAGTTCAATATCTTTCTTGCTGATTAGATCCCCTGACCCCCTCCTCAATCCTCCCCCGCAAGGGGGGAGGAGATAGGGTTGGAATTTGTTTTTTAAATAATGTTAAGATTAAAAAAATTGAGGATGAACATGCGGATTGCTTACTTTGACTGTTTTTCTGGGGCCAGTGGGGATATGATCCTCGGGTCGATGATTGATGCTGGGTTGAGTCTTCGTCTATTGAGAGAG
>Ga0315278_10000403_pt1 | contig 38266 bp, 28 predicted proteins | sample YL17G06_0_MG_FD_203880 | JGI IMG/M metagenome (GOLD analysis project Ga0315278, IMG submission 203880) | Sediment microbial communities from Yellowstone Lake, YNP, Wyoming, USA - YL17G06_0 | ecosystem: Environmental > Aquatic > Freshwater > Lake > Sediment | place: USA: Wyoming | collected... | reverse complement strand
CTCCGGCCTTCTCAGCCCTTTTCCAGGGACGGGAAGCTGCGCTGGCACTGCTCCGAGGCTTTGAGCCATATTTAACATTCTCCCGGGGAGCTCCGGCCTCCTCAGCCCTTGCCCAGGGCTTTTGCTCGCCAGGGGCCTTCTGCCATGGCTTTCGCTGATCCGTTCTTTTACGCCAGCGCCCGGGATTATTTTCGGTCCTGCGCCGCGGCCTTGGGCTCTCCTGTACTCCAGCCAGGCTTCTGCGCTTCAAATAACTAACCGAACGCCTGCCGCCCCCGTATGTCCCCGGTTTACTGACAATAGGCTGGCTCCAAACCCTCTTCTCTTCTTTTTCTTCTGCGGGATACTCCGCATTACCAAGCCTTACCTTCGGCTCAGGGGTAGGCTTAGGCTTTGGCTTTGATTCCTCTTTAGGGCGCGCCGGCATGACCGTCATGGCGCGGCTCATGAACTCTTTCTCATTCAGGCCGGCTATCGCGGCGAGCGCCTGCTCGTCCTCGGGCATCTCCACAAAACCAAACCCCCTTGACTTAGGCGCTTTCTTTTCTTTGCGCATCACGATCACCGCAGAAACAACGCTGCCAAAACCTTCAAACAGTTTCTTCAAATCCTCATTAGTACATTCAAACGACAAGTTGCCCGCGAAAATAATCATTTTTTCCTTTTTGGCTTGACTGCAGGACACAATAAATGCACATTGTGAGCAAGCTCGCCGTTATCGTAGGGAAACTCCCTGCAATGCGTTGGCTTCAAATTATAATCTACCTTGTGTATCGAGCAGAGCCCGTCGGAAGTAAGAAATGTGCATGATTCATCCTCGCGGCTGGTGCCGACTTTATATCCGGAGGGAAAATCATCATCCTCCTCAAAATGGAAAAAATCACCTTTTAATCCCAGCGCCAGGATCTTCTTTGCTTCCTCCAGGTCGACCCACGCCCCGAAACTGCAGCAGGACTTCTGCTCAACGCACTTTTCACAATCGATCTTTATCATTCCTTGGCCCCTTTTTTGTTGGATCATATACGATCTCCTGGTTTAACGGTAATTACAAAAACTAAGCGGTATGGAAAACTCTATTCCTTTGAGATGCATGATGACCGCCTGCAGCTCATCCTTCTTGGCCGAGCTTACCTTGATCTTCTCGCCTTCGATCTGCGCCTGCACTTTCAATTTAAGGTCTTTAATGATGCCCGCAAGCTCCTTTGCCTTCTCCTTATCAATGCCCATGCAAATATCCACCGTCTGGCGAAGATACCCCTCGAAGGCCTTCTCAGGTTCATTGAACTTAAGGCTCTTAAGAGAGATCTGCCTTTTGGCCATGCGCGTGGCCAGTATATCGGTAAGGGCGCGCAGCTTGAATTCGTCGTCAGCAATAAGGGTGACCAAATTTGCCTTGCGGTCAAAGGCGATCGAGGCCTTGCTGTCCTTAAAATCATACCGCTGGGAGAGCTCCTTATTCGCCTGGTTTACCGCGTTGTCCATCTCCTGCAGGTCCACTTCAGACACGATATCAAAAGAAAAATTAGCCATATCAATAAAACCTTTCTCCTGTTTAAGCTATTTGATCAACAGCCTTTTTTCGATCCTCAAGATATTTATTGCCCCTTATCCCAGTTCACCACATCATCATCGCTCTCTACCCCATCCTTGCCCAGCGAATAAAGGTCGTAGCCGTAAGAGCGGTGCACCCCGGGGCATTTATATTCATAGGCATTGCCCCACGGGTCAAGCGGTTTCTTCTCTAAGTAAGGCCCCTTCCATTTCTTCGCCGAGGGCGGAGCCTGAAAAAGCGCGTTTAATCCTTCGTCAGTGGCGGGGAATGCCCCGTTATCCACCTCATAAAGCTTCAGTCCCGTAGCGATATTAAGGTCGACATCCGCCTGGGCCACGGCAATGCGCGCCTGCTCGGATCTGCCGGCCATGCGCGGGGCGACCATAGCGACCAAAATGCCGATAATAATGACGACCAGCATAAGTTCTACAAGAGTAAAACCCGATTTTCTCATTTGCTCCCTCCGCTTTATAGCTCTTTCCATTGTATTATCCTATCCGCATCAAGGATCACCGTATAACTATCGACCGCCTTTGCCGAAATAGCAGCCGTGATCTTTAATGCCCGGAATTGTGAGTCGACGCGCAACAGGCCCTGGTTGATCAAATTAACAAGAACTGCTTCCTGCGCAAGGGCAATACCCCGGGATTTCAGCTGTGGGACAATATCCGCGACGTCCTCAAATGCCGCGTCATCCTCCGTGCCCTCTTTTTCGTCCTCTCCTGCGCGAAAATCAATCAGGGTAGTGATCAAGGCCTCATCGACTCCCAACGCGTAAAGGACTTCCAAACCTGCGGTATTGATATTTATGCTGCCGTCGCCGTGCACGGTAATAAAACTCTCCAGGCCCTTATAAACCTCGCTAGTTATCCCCTCGACATCAAGAAGCTCTTCTTTTGCCGCATAAGGCCTCAACTCCGAGGCGATGATCTTCTCGGCAATATAGTCATCGAGCCCGGGAAGCTTGGAGAGCGCTTGCTTTGAACAAATGTTAATATTAATCTTGCCGCTTTCATCTTCGGCAACAAACTCAAAGGATAAATTATCTATCTGCCTGGACTGTTTCTGCGAAAACTCATAAAGGGTATCGTAGCCGGTCTGGTCCTGAGTTTCCTGGGCCTGCGCCAATACGCAAGCGGAGCGCGCAAGCTGCCTGCAGACGCCCCCGCGCTCAATACGCGTTGAAATATTAAGGCAGGAGGCCACTATCCTGAACAGCCCGGCGCTTAGGATCGAAAACAAGGCCAGTATCCAGACTGCCGCCACCAACACGCTGCCTGATTGCTTAAGAGACCGGCAGGAATAAAGTTTTTGAGAACTCATTGCCTTCATAGCTGAATTTAATCCTGACCCCTGAAAATATGCTGTTCTTCTTGTCCCAGGATTCCGCCCAGAAATACTTTTCTTTCTTGGCATCAAATGAAAAATAACTTAACTCGCAGTTAGCCGCCTGAAGCGACTCTTCCTTATCAAACAGGGATCCGCTGTCTTTGGAAAGCGCGTCTTTTAAATTAACCGTACTTCTCTTTAACTTCTTGCCTTCCTTATCAAAAGAGTAGGTGACCTTGACAACGCGGCCGTAAAGCAGCGCAGGAAAAGAAACCTCCTCTTTAGTTCCAGAAAACCCGACCTGCTCCAAATTCAGGCACTGGTAAATATCCCGGGCGAACACCTCCAGGAAAAACTCGGCCTTTCCGGAGGAGAAGCTCTGGTTTGCCTTGCTCCAAAGCTTCATCCCGGATAAAAAGCTTGCGCCCAGGCCCAGGGCCACGACGGAAAAGATCGTCATCGCCACGATCAATTCTACAAGGGTGAACGCAAAACGGTTATTTCCCGGCTTTAAAGTAAGATACCGCACTTACGTCTACCCCCCTTCCGGATTCCAGCCACGCCACCTTCACCTTAAGGCAGTATATCTTATTCTTGAACTCCTCTTCCTCGGCAGGCGCGGTCTCTGCCTCCCACCGCGCGTTGACCCTGCCGTCTAAAACCACCTCTCCCTGGGAAGATTCATTCTTTAATTGAACGCCGGACCTGGAAATTTCTTCGATCTCAGCTAACTTTGACCCCAGAAACTGGGTGGCGGCGATCTTGCTCCTGCTGAACGACAAGGCGGTGTTTGCGCTCAAAAATGAACGCAAAACCATAACGATACCCAAAGAAAGGATCGATATGGCGACAACCAGCTCTATTAAAGTAAACGCCTTACGCATTTTAAGGGACATTCATGCTTACGGTTGTTTCTATGCGCAGAGCAGAGCTCTGCTCATCCTTGGCGGTAATGGAAAGGCGCTCCAGGTGGACCAGGAGCTTGCTCCGCTGGATTCTGGAAAGGAAGCTGATCAACTGCTGGAATGAGGATTCCGCGCGCAGCTCTAAAAGGTATTTTTTGTGCTTAGTCTCCTTGTCCTGCTCGACTTCGTTTTGAGGAGTAAGATTTACGATAGAAAGCCCTGATTCCTGCGCCGAAACCTCTACCTCTTTCAGGAATTTAACCAGCAGGTCGCGCTCGGTGAATTTCTCCGGGTCCAATATATATTTCTTGTAAGCCAGGAACTCCGAATCAATTTTATCCTTCCTGAGCACGATCCCTTTCCTGGACCGGAACTCTTTCTCCATGGCGCTGATCTGGCTCATGACCAGGCCCTGTTTATTGCGCAGCGCCGCCAGCACCAGGCGGTCTGTGACAAATATGGCGGCCAGGACTCCTACAGCGATCGCGATCTTTATTTCTCTGGGTTTAAGTTTCATTTTTTCTGCCGTTTAGGAACGATCTGGGTTATAAAACTCACCTCGAAGTCGGTCACTTCCTTTTCCCTTAATTTCCTGGTCCGGGTGTATTTTGTGCTGACGTCCTTAAAATACGGGGAACTCTCAAGCTTAGTGATGAATTTGAACACATCGGACAGCTGGACAGACTGGCCGCGCAGCGTTGCCGTCCCGGACTTATCAAGATTTACATAAGTAAAGGCTATCTCCATAGGGGTGATTTCATAAAGCTGGGAAATGAATACCGGCAAAAATGAGCGCCGCTGGAGGATATCTTTGACGAACTCGACCGTCCTCTCGCGCTCTACAAGGTCTCCCGTAGTCCGCTCAAGCTCTTTTATCCCGCGGCTAAGCTTGCTCAGGTATGCGCTCTGGCTGTATATCCTGCTTAAGAAAAGCAGGAAAAATATGCAGAGAAAATATACCCCCATAGTCCCTAATATCGTCAGCTCGCGCGTCTTCTCCTTAAGGGCCTGGCGGATCTGGATCTCCGGGATGCCGAAGGTAAGCATTTTAGAAGGCGAATCCTGAAGCAGGGAGGCGACTGCGCTGAAAGATACCGAAGCAGGCAGCCCTCCTGCGTCTTTATGCTCGCTGGAAACGACAGGGACCACGATCACCGGCAGGCCCAGCTCCTCGCTGATCGCGCCTTCGAACTGCAGGACCGCCGGGGCCCCGGTAAGGAATATCTTGGCCGGCTTCCTGCTCATCTCTTCATTCTGGAAAATAACCAGGGATTGCTTGATCTCCCCTATCAATTTGACCATCTCAAGCGAAGATGCATCGCTGGCGACTGAGCTGCTTATGCTGCGGCTAAAGAGCAGGCCCTCGCGGTTAAAGATCATGAAATCCGCGCAATCAGAATCAATATCCAGCAAAATATAGGTGTCATTCTTGATCTCGCTGTGGCATAAACCGGTAGCCCTGCACCATGAACCAAAAGAGCTCAAAACGAAATTTTCTATATAAAGGCCCGCCTTCTCCAAGATCGCGGACTGCTTTCTTAACCCCGCGATAGGGGCGATCCCGACCATGACCCTGGTGTAACCAACCTCATCCCTTCCAAGGACCTGATGCCCGAAGGCGATCTCATCTTTCCTGTAAGGGACTATGCGGCCGATATTGAGATCCACCATCTGCACTATCTCTTCCGGGTTCTGGGACGGCAGAACGAGGTTCCTTACGGTCACCTGGTTGCGGGGGACAGAGACTAAGACATACTTTGCATTGACCTTCTGCTTCTTCAAGATCTCCGCCACCAGATGGGAGACCTGCTCGTCAGAAAGCCCGCTCGTCTTCTGGGCAAAAAACCAGAAAGATCCGCTCTTACGCGCGATAGCCGGATGGCTTACGGCGATCTTTAAATATGATTCGGATAATTCAAGGGCTACTTTTGCCATTTTCTCCTTAGCGCACCATTTGAGTTACCTGAAAAGTCGGCAATAATACGGCCAGGACTATCGCGCCCAAGACTATGCCCAGGCACAAGATCAACACCGGCTCAATGAGCGAAGAGATAAGCTCGACATCGGATTCTATCTCTTCGGCGTAAGAATCGGCTATCTCTTCCAGGACCTCCGAGATCCTGCCTGACTCCTCACCGACTGCGATCATCTCTATGAAAAACAGCGGAAGCCCGGTAAACCTGCCCATGCTCTTGGCTATGGACTCCCCCGATGCGATCTCAGCCGCAACCTTCTTAAGCCCGGACCTTAAAACACCGTCCTCGACGCTTTCAAGGGAAATGCTAAGCGAGCTCAGGGCGGGGACGCCGCTTTTTAAAAGCAGACAGAAAGAACGCGCGAACATGTTCAGCTCTTGGTTCTTGATGAGCCTCTTTACAACCGGGATATGCTTCCTGACCTTTTTAAATAGCGCAAAGAAAACGCCGCCCCCCCTGCGCGCATAGATCAAAACACAGATCAGGAATATCCCCGAAAATAAAGGCACCCAGGACTTGCTGGAAAACTGGCTCACCGCAAGCACTACTTTAGTGATGAGCGGCAGCTTATCCCCCAGCCCGGCAAATATGGGCTTAAGCCGCGGGATCACAAAATTAATGAGAACAAAGATGCTGGCCATGCCCACGCAAAGCAAGAGCACCGGATATGCCAGCGCCACCATTATCTTTTTCCTTAACGATTCCTGGCGGCTCAAGAATGCGCTCATATGCTCTAAGGCGGTATCAAGGCGCCCGCTTGCCTCCCCCGCCTTGATCAGGCTCACAAAAAGAGGAGAAAATATTTCGGGGAAAGACTCAAGCGACTGGGAAAATTTCCCGCCACCCTTAAGGGAATTAAAGAGCGAAAATATCACTTCACGGAAATTCAGGTTTTCAGTCTGCTCATAAATGATCCGCAGGCTTTCAATAAGCTCGACCCTGGCCCTGATAAGGGTGGTAAGCTTGCGGGTGAATTCAAGGACCTGGGCAGAGGTGATACTGCTCCTGCGCCCGCTGGCTCCCGCCAGAGCCGCATCAGGCTTTCTCCCTCTTGCATCAGGAGATTCAGCCCCCTCTTCCATGACAGAAACAGGAAAAAGCCCTGTCTCGCCGATCTTGGCTATGGCCTCTTCCTTGTTAGCGGCCTCGATAAATCCGTCGACGGACTGATCGATATCTTTCTTGGCTTTATAACGGAATAAAGGCATAAGTAATTATCAGTCGTGCTCCATCTCAGTAACCCTTAACACCTCTTCGGGAGTGGTAAGGCCTTTCTTAATAAGCTCTATCCCCGAATCCCTCAGGGTCCTGAAACCGTTTTCGCGCGCCTTCTTAAGTATCTGAAGAACAGAGGCCTTCTTAAGGATCAGCTCCTGGATCGCCTCATTGACCAGCATGATCTCATAGATCGCGGTCCTGCCTTTATAGCCGATCGAATTGCATTGGTCGCACCCCTTGCCGTAGTATACGGTAGAATTCATAAGCTCTTCCGGGATGCCTTCCTTTGAGGTCATCTCAGTCTTGCAACCCGGACAGATCAGGCGCACCAGCCGCTGTGAAATAAAGGCGTTTACCGATGAAGCCACAAGATAGGGCTCAATACCGATATCTAAAAGCCTTGTCGCCCCGCTGCATGCGTCGTTTGTATGCAGCGTCGAGAAAATAAGGTGGCCGGTGAGCGCGGTGCGTATTGCCAGCTCCGCGGTCTCAAGGTCCCTGACCTCTCCTACCATCATAATATCAGGATCATGCCTTAAGATACTGCGCAAGGCATTGGCAAATGTCATGCCGATCTCGGGCTTCACCTGTATCTGCATCACTCCCGGCAGTTCGTATTCGATCGGGTCTTCGATAGTGATGATCTTTACCCCCTCCTTATTCAAACGATAAAGGCAGGCATAAAGCGTGGTGGTCTTGCCGCTTCCGGTAGGGCCGGTCATAAAGACTATGCCGTGCGGCTTTTTCATCAAGATATCCATCGCCTCCCGCTCCTGGGGCGAAAATCCCAGGTCATCCAGAATGAATAAAAGATGCACAGGCAGGATCCTGATGACCACATTCTCGCCGTAAAGCGTAGGGATCACCGAAACCCTCAAATCGACCTGCTTGTCCTGGATCCTGATGATCGCCCGCCCATCCTGAGAAAGGCGTTTCTCCACGACATTGAGGCTTGAGATTATCTTGATGCGCGAGACGATCGCCTGGTGCAGGTAGCGGATCTGCTCCGGCACGCGCATATCATAAAGGATGCCGTCTATGCGGTAACGCACGCGCACCCGGTCCTGGTATACTTCGATATGTATGTCGGTCGCCCTGGAGGCCACGGCTTCCGTGAATATCTGGTTGACTAATTTTATAACGGAGGCGTCTTCAGCATTCTTTTCGAGGTCCTGAAGCTCCTCATGCTTCTGGCGCCCGGAAATAGATGCAGGGGCCGCGACGTCCTGGGACATGATCTCCTCAACGGTCTCCGCGCCTATGCCGTAATACTTCCTGATCATCGCCTCGATCTCGTTTTCAGTCGAGAGGACGCGCTCCACGGAAAAACCCAGGTGCATCTTTAAATCCTCCATGGGCCAGACCGCAAGCGGATCAGACACCGCGATGGTAAGGCTGTTCCCCTTCATAAGAAGCGGCATAAACTTATAATGCCAGACAAATTTCGCAGGCACAGCCTTTATGACATCCAGGGACACCAAAATATCCTTAAGCGAATGATGGAACACCAGGCCCAACTGCTCTGCCAATACCTTCAAGAGCTGCTCCTGGGTAATGAATTTGAGCCGCACCAGGGTCTTGCCGATGACCTCTCCGCCGGAGCGCATGCTTTCCTTAAGCGCCAGGTCCATCTGCTCCTGCGTGATCAACCCCCGTTTTATAAGAATGTCACCTATCTTAGGCATAATTTAGGCTTTTGACACAGAATCTAAAGTGCCGACCATATAAAATTTTCCTTCCGCGATCCCGTCTGCAGCGCCGGAAAGGATGAATTCGCAGCCGCGGATAGCCTCCTCCAGCGGAACATATACTCCCTTTACCCCGGTGTAAAGCTCCCCGGTAAAAAACGGCTGGGTCAGGAAATTGCGCAGCTTCCTTGAGCGCTCATAAACGATCTTCTCCGATTGGGAAAGCTCTTCTTTGCCTATGATAGCCACGATGCGCTCCAAGTCGCTGGACTTATTGAAGTGCCTTATCGTCTCCTGCGCCACCTCAAAATGCCTTCTGCCGATAATGCTCGGATCAATAAAGCTGGAGCTCGAAGGAAGCGGGTCTACCGCAGGATACAGGCCGCGCTGGACGCAGTCGCGCGAAAGCACGATCACCGAATTAAGGTGGGCGAATATCGCCACAACCGCCGGATCAGTGAGGTCGTCTGCCGGCACATAAACTGCCGCTACCGATGTGATGCTGGAATCCTTATGCGACCTTATGCGCTCGTGGAACTCCCCTATCTCGCTGGTCAAGGTCGGCTGGTATCCGGTTTCGGAGGGGATCCTCCCCAGGAGGGCGGATAGCTCCGAGCCGGCCTGGGCGAACCTGAAAACATTATCGATAAAGAACAGCACGTCCTTGCCCTGCTTCTGGACCGATTCGGCTATGGCAATGGCTGTTTGCGCCGCCTCAAACCTGGCTCCCGAAGATTCATTCATCTGCCCGAAGACCATGATCGAGCGCGCCAAGAGGCCCGTGCGCAGGAATTCATGGTAAAGTTCATTACCCTCCCTGATGCGCTCCCCAACGCCTGAAAAAACGCAGGTGCCTTCATGCTTAGTAATGATATTATGGATGATCTCAAGGATAAGTATGGTCTTGCCTAAGCCGGCACCCCCCAGGATCCCTGTCTTTGAGCCCTTGAAGAGGGGGAACAACAGATCCAGCATCTTAATGCCTGTCTCCATGATCTCAAACTTCATTTTATCGCTGTCGTTGAAACTAAGGGAGTCGCTGCGCGAAATATTGAAATCCCTGGTCTCGATCTTAACTGCCGCGCTGATCTCCCCTTTTCCGTCGATCGGCCGGCCGAGTACATTGACGACCCTGCCGTAAAGAAACTCGCCCGACGGCACGGTCAGCTTCTTCCCGGTCGCATAGCAAAAAGAGTTACGCTTGACCCCGTAAGTAGGGTTAAGCGCAATACAGCGGCAGATATTCGGCTGATGGTGCTCCATTACCTGAAGGACCACATCCTGGCCCTCGTAGTTCGAGGCAGTGATGATCTCATAGATTATCGGCAGCATCTCGACTTCAAACTGCACATCTACTACCGAGCCGTAGATCGCGACTATCTTTCCCTTAAGCCCGTCCATAACTTAACTCTTCCTCTATTATTTTATTCCTATGCTCAAGCATTACCTTGGTCGATGATATTTCACGGATGACTTTATCCTTAATCGCATGCACCTGCCCGAAATACTCCAGGGCGAGTTTGCGTTTCAGGCTGCCCAGCTCCTGGGTGCTCTGCTCAAGGTGCATGATCCGGGCGGCAAACTCCGATTGTTTCGCTGACCAGAAAAGATCCAAAAGCATGAATCCCGCCCACAACTGCATAAGCATCTCCAGCGCGCGCGGCAGCGTCGGCTCAACCGACATCCCTTCAAGCACCGTGCTTTTCGCCTTATGCCCCTGCGCAAGAGGGTAAGGAAACAGCTGGTAAGTCGTGACGCTCTGGACAGTAAGCGATACAAACTGAGGGTAAAGAACAAGCACTTTCGAAAACTTCTTATGGTATCCGCTCAATAGGTAATCCCGGACGCCGCGGACCTCTTTATAATTAACCCCATCCGATATCCCGGGGAAAGAAGAAAAAACCTCGTCCATGTCCTCTAAGTACCGCGTCCCGCGTTCTCCGAGCACGACGATCTCATCGGCAGGATCTTTACGCAGGTCAAGCCCGGCATTGATGAGCAGCGTATTCAGCTCGCCCAGGAACCCCTCGTCGGAAGTAACAATCACGATCAGGCTGGGCAGGCCCTTGCGGTCAAAAAAGTAAGGGTGGTGAGCCCCCTTGGTGCGAATAAGGCTTATCTGCTCATTTATCTCTTTCAGGTACTCCTGATCCGGCTTCTCCCTTTTCTGAAAAGCGCGCAGCTGTATAAGGGCAGCGGTCTTCAAGACATCGATAATGTCGCCGAGGCCTTTGCTTACCTCCAGGTCCTCTTTAAGCTCTCCCAGCGGCCGCATATATTTTAACTCCCGCCCTGCTCGCTGCTTTCGATCTTCATATTCCTGAAGAAATCGGCGTACCTTGCTTCCAGCCCCGACCGGACTTCAGGGGTAAGCTCATACTTCTCCCGGATAAGCTTCACTAAAGCAGGATCCTCATCAACAAGATAATCAAAGAACTCCGCGATAAATTTGCTCAAAGCCGCAGGCGGCACAGTTTCAAGTATCTTGCGTTTAAAGGCGTAAAATAAGGCGATCTCTTTCTCTACAAGATGCGGATCATTGTTCGGCTGGGCCAGGAGCTGCTGCAATGTCCGGCCCCTGCGCATCGTCTTCTCCGCCTCCGCGCTAAGGCGCGTACGCAGCTTAGTGAGGCGCAGCATCTCGCGGTACTGGAAATATTCAAGGCGCAGGCCCTGCCCCGCCTCTTTGATGGCCGAATACTGCACCCTGCTTCCGATACGCGAGACCGATAACCCCAAGTCGATCGCCGGCTTAAACCCTTCCCTGAAAAGCGCGGAGTTTATATAGATCTGTCCGTCGGTAATTGAGATAAGGTTGGTCTGGATGTAACCGGTGATATCGCCCTGCAGGGTCTCAACGATCGGCAGAAAGCTCATCGTGCCGCCGCCTCTTTCTTTTTTAAGCCTCCCCGCGCGCTCCAAAAGCTGAGAGTGCAGGTAAAATATATCCCCCGGATACGCCTCTCTTCCGGGTGAGCGCTCCAAAAGAAGCGACATCTGCCGGTATATCCAGGCATGCTTGGTAAGGTCATCGAATACGACCAGGACGTCCTTGCCCTTATTCATAAAATATTCGCCGATCGCCGCAGCCGTATAAGGCGCCAAGTACTGCTCCGCCGCAGAGGTGTCCGCGGAGGAGGAAACGATGATCGTATGCTTTAATGCCCCGTGGTCGCGCAGGGTGTAAATTATTTTCCTGAGCGCCGCCGCCGGCCCGCCTATCCAGCAATAAATACAAACGACATCCCGGCCCTTCTGGTTGATTATGGCATCTATCCCGACGCTGGTCTTACCGGTCTGGCGGTCGCCGATGATAAGCTCCCTCTGGCCCTTGCCGATCGGGATGGAGAGATCGATCATTGCTATGCCCGTAGGAAGCGGCTCAGTGATAGGCTCCCTCTCCATGACTCCCGGGGCCTCACGGAATACAGGATAGTGGTCCGCCGCCGCTATCGGGTCCTTGCCGTCTATGGGCTGGACAAGGCTGTTGACCACCCTGCCGATAAGAGCATCCCCCACCGGCACAGTCAAGAGCTCCGCCAGCGAAGAGACCTTATCGCCCAATGAGATCGTGCCCTCATTGCCGAGGATGATCACCAGGACCTCCCTCGGATTAAAACCCATGACGATCCCCTTAACGCCTTTGGAGAATTGGACCAGCTGGCCGTAAACGCAGGAGGGCATCCCGCTTAGCTTTGCTATGCCGGGCGCCAGATCCTTGACGTAGCCGACCTCTTTTACTTCTAAAATCGGGATTTTTACCTCTTCGGAGCTATTCATCATTGCGGTATGGATTTATGAATTTTTTTGTATGTCGGCCAAAACCTTGCTTATCTTATTCTTGAGGCTGCCGTCCAATGTAAGCGCGCCGATCTCAATGACCAGGCCAGCGATAATATCACTGCTGTCTTCGATAACCAGCTCAACCGGGATATTTGTCTTATCCGAAAGTATCAATATCAGCTCCTGCTGCTCCTTCTCATGGAGGGGATAGGCGCTCCTGGCCTTTACCGTCTTTGATTGCACGGTAAACAATGATGCCGGCATCATCCTTATCTCCTCGATCATCTCGTCAATAAGCTGGCGCTGCAGAGCCTTGCTGTCCTTATCGGTAAAAATGCGGGAGATGATCTCCACAGAAAGGTCCAGGGATTTCTGCCGGTAGGAGCTTTCCAGCCCGACCTTGATCTTCGCTGACTCCGCCCTGGCCACCTCAATAACCTTTGCCGCACCCTCTTTTGCCTGAGCCAGATACTGCTCTTCTATTTTAACGGATTTCTCCTTCGCGACCTTAAGGATGCGCTCAGCCTCCTCGCGGGTCTTTGCCAGTTCCGCATCCCTCTCCTTCTTTAACTTATCCAGCTCGCCTGTCAGCTCCTCCTCGCGGGCAAGGTTCTCCTCGTGGATCGACTTCAGGCGGCCTAATGAAGAGTTTAACTGCCGGTAAAAAAGAAAGCGCAGGATGAATATGAGGGCTGCGAATGTCGCGATCTGGATGACTACTAGCTGCAATAGCATATTTTCGGCTCCGCGTTATAAAGGTCCACGGTTTAGATAAAATTGCTTCTTCTACTTGAACAGGCTGAACACCAAAAGTATCGCCATGATGGCGACCGCCTCCGCAAAAATAAAGGAGATCATCATCACCAAAAGGATCTTAGGCGCGGCAGAAGGGTTCCTTCCCACTGCCCGCACTGCTGCCTTGCCCACCATGCCTATGATCACCGCCGGCCCGAGGGTGCTGATAAACATCAAGAGCGCTATAACAAGATTTTTCATAATAAGCCTTGGGCTTGATTAAAATACAGCCTTATACCTCCAGGAGGACTGTTATCTCCTGGGACAATATCTTTGCGATACCTGAAAACACCGGGAATCTCAAAGGCCCTTTCTCTTTGGCCTCGTCGTAAGGCCGCAGCCTGATCACCCCCGGCCTCAGGCGGCAAAGGCATGGCTCGTGAAAATCCAAGACCGAGATCTCCCCTCCCTCAGCAGGAAGAATGGCCTCTTTGGCCTGCCCCTCAAAGATTCTTTCCTGCGCAGAAAAGATCTTGATTTTCATGTTTGTAGTTTAGCATAAATTCGGCAAATTTCCAATTCATTTCTTCATACAGTCCAACATGATACGTATTTTCTTAGCGAGAAGGCTTGGGGTTTGACCAAGGGCGCCAGGACCGGAGCGCGAATAGGAACAAAAAATGCCCGCTTTACCGCAGGCATAAGGATAGTGCCGTGAAAAATCTCATATGCGAATAATATAGAATAGCTACGGACAGCTGCCTTACTCTTTATGATCTTCTTTCCCCAGCATCTTTTCAATATTGCCGGAATCTAATTTTTCTTCCGCCTTTGCCTCATGCTGCTTGGGCTTTTTATCAGGGCCCCCTACGTCTTCCTTGGGCATGGCAAACGGCTCCTCCTGCCCGATGTTCTTTATCTGCTGCTGCCAGATAAAATAGAAACTTGCCCCCAGTATACCCAGGAATATGACTATCCCTAAGATCAATTTCCAGACCATGGCCGATGATAGCGGGCTGTGCTGGGTCAAGAAACTGCGCGCCAAAAGAAGGTCGCTTTTAACGGACTCCATGACCTTGAGGCTGTCGCGGTAGTCGCTGATGTGCCTGTCGGGGCTCAGCGCTGGATTCTTCTGGCCAGCCGCTATCTGGTCGATCTTGGAATCAACGCTCTCCTTTAGAAAAGCGATGCGGTCCGCATAATCCGTGTTCTTAAGCATGCCGGCGATCTTGGCCATCTCGGCCTTGAGGACTTCCAGCTCCGAGAAAGGGATGAGCCATATATCCTTGATCTCCACATCCTGGACCAGGGACTCACCCGGCTTAAGCTCGACCTCTCCGAAAACAAAGTAACAACCCTGCTGGTTGTCGTATGCGATCTCAAGCTCCCCCTTATTGATCACATCCTCCGGCTTTATTTCTTTAGGAAGATAGGACTTGATAGCAGCCTTCTGGGTCTTCGTTTTGGAAGGATTTATCGAAATTACCTTAAGCACGATAGCCGCATAAAGCTGGCCGGCAAAAAGGACAATTGAAAACAAGACGATCAGCGGGCTAAAACGCCTGAATAACAAAAAAAACGATTTTCTCGCCATCTTCTGCTCCTTGATTGAATTTTCGGATCGCTTGGTTTACGGAAATTCAAGCCAGGACTCCGTTACCGGTTCATCCTTCTTATTCTTAACTATGTCCTCAATAGTCTTTACCGCGGCCTTCATTCTGGAGGTGTTCCTCTGCAGCCCGCTTAAAGTTGTCTCCTGCCTGGAGGTGACCTGGAAAAGCTGCGGCAGGCTGATATCCTTCTCTCCGTAGAGCTTCGTGACCTTATTAAATATATCCGCCACCTGCTTTCCGATCATATCAGCAACGCTCGCATTGCTGACCGCGCCGGCTACCTTATCGACAAATCCGGCTGCGGCGGCGGTTATAGCCGACTGCATCAGCCCGATCTGGCTGTTAAGGGTGCCGACGATACTGCTCAGGTCGCCGATGCCGGAGGTCGTGCCTAATACGCTTGCGACCTGCCCGGATATCTGCTCGATATCGGTCTTGATCACGGAAATAATAATCGCATCCAGCGTGCCTTTGGTCGATTCGGAGCAGACGATCGTGTAATCGCCCCTGCCCCACACCGACTGGAAGGTAACATCATATTCGTATATTCCGGTTGAAGCGATCTCCTTCATAGCGCCCTTGACGACCCTTTGGACGTTAATAGCGTCATAGACATCTATCGCGGGATTCAGCCCGGAGTAAGTCCGGTAGCGTATGGTAAGCGCCTGGCCGGAGCGCACGGAAGTCTCGCGGTTAAGGATCTGGGACTTCATCGCGGTCTCAGTCAGGGCCCTTGTCTTCTCCGAATCCGCCTTAAGCGCGCTCTCTGTGGAGCTAAGGACGCCTGAGACATACCCTTTCAGGTCTGTCGCCGATTCAACGATCTTATCTTGGGTGGTCGCAGCCGTTGTAGCGACTTGGGTCTTTATATCAGAGGTCGCAGTAACCAGATTAGTTGTGGTCTTATCATAAAATTCTTTCTGCAATTTCTCCGAGCCAACCTCAATGTTGGCTGTGGTGGTATATGGGTTATCGTTATAGATGATCTCAAGCTTAGCCGGATACACCTTGCCCGCTTCAAACTGCGCATTTTCATAAAGCGGGAATATGTACATACCGGTGGCATTAGGCGTAGCCGCGGTGATCACCGCCCTAGGGAGCCCCAGCCCGTCAGGATTATATATTGTGAGTTTTGCGCCCTTCAAGAAAGCCACATCCCCCTCCAGCGCTCCCACTAATTTTCCTTTTCTCTGCAAGGAACCTACGGCGCTCAAGGTATCGTCCGTAGGCTCATAACTGTAGGTCAAGACCGCCTCCCAGGTGACCTGCGCGGAAGCGGAGTTCTCCAGGTATACAGGGATGGTATAAACCGCATTCCCCTGCTTAAGCGGCGTCCAGGTCACGCTGTTATCGATCCAGCCGGTCTTGGAGAAATACGTATTATAAGAGCCGTAAGGATATTTCTCTACGCGCGTCGTGCCAAGCGGCGAAGACAAGCCTGAATCCTCCCACAGGGGTTTGCCGACCTGATTGTTGGCCGGCTCTTTAACCGTCAGGCCGTCCAGGAAGGCGCGGGTATCAAAATCCTTGACGTCGAATTGCACCGTAGCGTAATTGATGCTAAAAAGCCCGCTGGAAGCCCTCACCAGATTCGTGGTATCATCCAGGTCCCAGATAGTGATCTTGGCCGAAGCAGGCTTTACGGTCTTGACATTCGGGACCGTCCAGGAGAAGGTGTTATTATTAATGTAACCGGCGGTGGGAATTACCTGTGTCACAGGAGTCTCTTCCCCGGTATTAGGATTGACATTTATGTAATCGAGCTGCAGCCCGATATTGGTGATAGTGCCGCGGGTCGTCCAGTTGATTTCCTGCGGAGAGTTCGCCAGCCAGTAGTTTCCGGCCGCGGGAAAGTTCACGATAAAACCTCCGCGTATCCTGAATGAGGTGGCATCAAGAGGATTGCTGGTAGCATACGGCGCATGAGGGTCCCTGATCCGAAGTTTTAGCCCGGGGCCGGTAAACATGGTTTCAAGTATTGTCCAGCTGTACGACTTAGTATTAGGCACTGCCGTGGCAACGGTCTTGGTCTTCGTCGGGTTTACGAAATTATCGGAGGATATCTCTATTATCAGATCGTCAGAGATAGTAAGGCCGTCATAATCCCAGGTAATGCTGGCAACATCGCCGAGCACAAAGCCGTTAGCAGGCGGCACCGCCGGGACTGCGCCCGGATAAAATACCTTAAGGTTCTTGAACCGCGGAACGTCTATAATATTGAACCCTTCTGAAATATCATAGGTTGCTTCACGGTTACCGTCGTATATCTTGAAACGCGCCGTATTGCCGCTGGCCTGCGCGGTGCTGGGCACTTTCCACTGGAAGAGCTTGGGGCTATTGGGCACATTCATCCCCGACGTAGGATCACCGGTAGGATCTGTCGCTCCGGTATAGCTGTATACGCCGGGGTTAGGTGAATATTGCATGAACAGATTATCGGAAACCGAACCTGTAGAGTTCCAGGTCACAGGCACAATATCCTTAAAGGCGAATGTTTCCCCGCCGGCAGGATAGGTAATAGCAACCAGAGGATCCCTGATATTAAAGAACTTTGAGTACGCCACGGTATTGACGGACTTTACCGGCACCATATCCGTTATCTTTATCTGGCAGGTGTTGATCGAAGTTTCAGGCGCCACATTATCAGGCACGGTCCAGATGTATGAATACGGGACAGTAGTCGCGTTGGCAGGCAATGTGACGATATCGAACCAGGCCGGGTTTGCGTCAGTGCCGTTGATCGTATAAGATAACTTCAAATTAGGGGACACCTTTCCGCCGTTATCAGTCCAGGTGATCGGCCTCTGGTCTCCCACCCTCCAGATCTCGCCGGTATCTGCGGGCGTAGTGAGAGTGATCGCAGGAGTAGGCAGGATAACAAAAGAATCATCGGAAACATCGAACACATTAACGTTGCTGTTATCTTTGATCCTGACTTTTGCGCCCGTCCGGGCTGAAGGAAGCGTCCAGTCGGCGTAATTGCCGGTTGTATTCGGAGTGTTATGGATATTGGCAACGATACAGGTATCGTAGGTGGAGAAATTATCCGTGGAATATTCAAAGGTAAGGCTTGAGCCTACGGCGCCGATATTATTCCAGGTTATCCTTCCAATATCGCCCTCAGTCCACTTCTCCGCTCCGTTGGGGGCGGTTATCATGATCTTCGGGTTGCTGATATAGAACGGCGATGAAATATCGTAAATATCGTTTGGCGCGGCATTATCCAAGATCTTCACATAAGCTATGCCAGTCTGCTCGGTGGGCACGGTGACGCTGGTCGTGCCGTTATTCGGGATATTCGTGACAGCGGGCACAAAATCATTCCATGCCCCTGCAGAGCCCATGCGGTACTTGAGCGACAGGCTGTTGCTGACGCTGCCCACAGTATGCCAGGCCACCGGCTGGATCGATCCGATCGGCCACTCGTTGCCTGCGGGTTGCGTCACTTCTATATACGGCAGGGTGATCCTGAAGTTGGCGTCTGAGATATCGGTTGTCGCCGTCCTGTTGGAATCAAAGATCCTCACCCGGCAATTCTGATAATCGCCGATAGGGGTCCCCGGAATATTCCAGGTGTAGTAGTGATTTGTAAACTCCGCTGAATTACTGGTGAATGTAGTAATATTGCTCCAGGTCGAACCGGCCTCAGTGGAGAAGTTATTGGTATACTGCAAAGTCAATCCTTTGATCGCGTTGTAATCCTGGCCCGTGGTCGTCCAGGTGACATTATTGGCGGTTCCCAGGGTCCACTCTTCATGGACAGGGGTGCCGTTAGGAGAAGTGACCGTTACCGTAGGCGGGGCGATGGTAAATGTCGCGTTGGAAGTGTCAATTACCTGCGTCCCGACCGCCGGCCTTCCGGCGTCCTTAACCATGATCAGAGCCCGGTTGCTATCCGCATTCGTGTCTACAGGCGACCAGAGATACTGCGTGCAATTGGTGCAATTGGCGGCGCTCCAGGTTGTGCCGTTAGCGATAGGGTTCCATACTGTGCCGTTATCCAGAGAGTACGACACAGAGAAGTTCCCGGTAACCGTGCCCTTAGTGCTCCATATGATCGGATAATCGCCGTTGGCGTAAATCCTTTCCCCTCCGTTAGGCTGCTTGACGTCTATCTCCGGAGGCCCGACTGAGAATTGCGCAGATACAGCGACTATCGTGTTAGGAGTATTAGGATCATCATCCTCATCCACTTCCACCTTTATCCTGGCCTCATTAGTCTCGACTGTCGGTATCCAGGCTTTAGGCGGCTCATTAGGAGCGTGGAATGAGATAATGGTATAATTGGCCCCGTTGTCAGCTGAGAACCAGATATTGATCCTTCTGTAATGAGAGCCTTCCGGCGTACCCGGCTCCAGCCTCCTGCCGTAATAATCCCAGTCGATTTGATATTCAACTCCCTTGATCCAGATGCTATTTGCATCAGGCGATGTGATTTTGATCTCGGGCTGCGACATGATATGGAATCCGGGAGAGACAGATTTAACCTGGGGCCGGTCCTGGTCATAGACCCGGACATAAACAAGGTCTATCAAGCCGCCTACTGCTTCCGGAGGTATCGTCCAGCTATATGACCCTCCATTTGCTCCGTTCGCCTGATTTGAAGCTATCTCTGTCCAGCCGGTATTAGCCGCAGGATCTCCCCCAACGCGGTATTCAAGGCGGAGCTTGCTGGGGGTGATAAAGCCCACGCTCGTCCACTTGATATCCTGAACATCATTTTTGACCCAGTAAGTGCTGCTCGTTGGAGCGGTTAAGGCTAAGGTCGGCTCGACTATCTTTACCTCGAAATCCGCGTAAGCGGCGGTTTGCGTGCCCCTGGCTTCCGGCACAGGCTCTTGCTCTATGACCCGCATTTTCAGGTTCTTGTTTTCGGTTGAGACAGGCGTACCCGTCGGTATATTGACCCATGTATAGTTGCCGAAGATATCGGCGTTGGCATTTGTCGCGTTATCCAAAGTGCTTCCTATCGGCACGTTGCCGGCGACCGTGACCACATCACTTCCTGTAAAAGTGCCGTTCTCAGAGTACAATATCTTCACAAAGTTCGAGAACTGCCGATGGTTAGTCTGCCAACGGATAGCATGGTCTGTGCCCAAGTTCCAGGTTTCCACGGCTGCCGGCTCCAGGATAGCCATCGCAGGCGGCGGCACAATGGAGAAAGTGGCATTAGAAATATCATAAAACTGTGGGTATTGGATATTGGAAGCCGTGATCTTTACCCTGGCGGTATCCGATTCCCCGGCCGCTGCCGCTGGCGTCCAGGTATATTTGTAAGGGACTTGATTCTGGTACGGATCAACAATAGTGGTCCAGGCGGGAACGCCAGTAGTATTAAAGGTGTACTCTAATTTTATCAGGTTCTCCGGCACAGCCCCCGAGCAGGACCACGTAATATCCCACGGCTTGCCCTGCTCCAGGATCTCGCCGCCGTTAGGAGAGGCCAGTTCCATGGAAAGTATAGTGAACGTATTATCCGACTCATCGACTATCGGGTAGTCGTTCGAAGTGATCCTTACCTTGCACTGGTGGCTGGCCAGGTTCGGCACATGCCAGGTGTAGGTACCGGTATTTTGATGCAGGAAGGACGCCGGATTGCCAGGATTCGGGATCTGCGTCCAGTTCGCCCCGTTGTCAGTAGAGTATGCGATCTTTACAAACTTGCTCTGGTCGCCTACCCCTTGCGAATCCCAGGTTATATCGTAATCGCTATTGGCGAATAACTCCAATCCCGCAGCACTCGGCGTCTTGATCCTTATGTAGCAATTCAGATAATATAGGTTTGACTGCGCAAGTATCGGGGTGTCCTCTCCGTCCGAATACAGATAGGCCTTATATTGCACCCACTGGTCATCGACTGCATTTGAATGCTCCGGGTTGATCAAATAAGTTCCCCTGTAGTCCGTGTAATATGTGTTCCCTACCTTTAAATTGGTAGTCGCAGTGTCAAGCTCGGGTGTGCTGAAGATTCCTGAATCCACATGCAGGAATGCGCGGTAATAAAGATCTCCGCCGGGGAACTTGGTCATAAGGCTGGCTAAATTCGAGTTTAACTCCGAAGCGGTATTCGCATTATCATAACCATATACCACCGGCTCCCACTTGTTGAGATTCGCGGAATTTGCGTTATACCAATACCAGTTGTAACCGTCCACAGAAACCTGGTATTTGATTGCGGTATTACTGGGCTGGTTCGCATCAGGGGGAGTGACGGTAAAAGACAGGATATTACCGTTGTCATAAAACACGCCCAGTACCGGCTGGACCACCGGGTTATTCGTCGCGTAAGCGGCAACGAAGCCCTCAGGATCCACGGCCGGAGCATAAACCGGCATGGTAACCGGCGCATTGACAAGGCTGTCGCGGTGCTCATAATGCCGCAAGACATCCTGCGCAGTTAAGACACTCCTGTATATCCTGATCTCATCGATCAACCCCTTAAACCCCTGGGGCAAAGCGGGAGATTTCTCTGCGCCGACCATAAGCTTATACGCGTTAGGGACCATAGCTGCGGTGCAGGATGAAGTCGGGGTCAGGGACGTCTGCTGCCCGTTAAGATACATCTTCACGACGCCAGCTGCCTTATCGTAAGTAACCACCACATGGCAGATGTTGTTTTCCGATACGGAATCCGCCGAGGTAAAAGAATAATCCTTTCCGTCATTATAAAAGGAGAAGACGATATTACCGAGTACTTTAGCCAGCCGGTAATTATAGTTAGGCTGGGCCTGGGTGTTATCGCCTTTGACCAGTATAGTTCCGGTATCAGAGGTATTCTGGGGGTTGATCCAGGCCTCAATGCTGATCTTGTCAGTGGCGTCAAGCGCGGCCGTGGCATTCGCCAAGGCATAAGCAGAGCCGTCAAAATAGAATGACCTGCCGGAGGAAAATCCCGTAAGGTCAGCGCTCACAGGTGTCCGGGGTATATTATATAAATACAAGGGGTTGTTCATCCCGCTTGAGTCAGGCGTAGAATCGGGGGTCCCAAATAACAAAGAATCCATGTGATAGAGGCAGTTGGGAGCGCCGAAGGCATAGGTAAAAGGCGAAGCTGCCCAGCCGGCTCCGCTCTGCAGGGTCGCGTTATTTTGGTTGCTAGTGGCATCGCTGGCCAAAGTGCCTTGATTCTCGTTAAAGCTTAAGCTGGCCGCAAGATATGGTTCGCTGCCCGACAGATACCTTTGCATATATTCATAGATCAGGCTCTGCTTGTGCGCAGTGCTCCAGACCCTGGCCTCATCCACTACGCCGTAAAGCCCCGAGCCCACAAGCAAAGCATTGCTATTAATGTCGATCGGGCCCGTGGCAGGCGCTGAGGCTTTCTGTACGCCACCGATATATAACTTGGCATATGAACCATCGTAGGTAAAAGCTGCGTGCATCAGCTCGTTTATCTTATAATCTATGGTTGAAACTATCTTTATACCGTTGATCAAGCCGGTCAGCCCCAGATTAGTGAAATTCAACTCGTAAGCTCCGGGCTTGCCGATAACAGTATAGCTAAGGCCCGCTGACTGGTTTGACTCAACCGCAGCTGCCACATCAGCCCCAAAATCATAACCGCCGCCGACTGCCGTATACAGCTGAGTGACTTCACTAGAGGTCAGGGCGTGGTCAAAAAAGGTAACTTCATCCATTGACCCTTTGAGAAAATAGGTGTTGTTGTAAGCGTTATACCCCAGGAAAAGATAATACTGAAAAGCCGGGACAGGATAAGTAGCGTTGCTCCAGGTCATCGAACCCCACAGGGACCCGTCAACATAAACCTTTGTCGTATAAGAATCTGCGACGGTGTTCAGGGAGTTTATCACTACTACATGGTAATATTTTACGGTCGATAAATTGCCGCCCATCTGCAGAGTAACATACGGCCAAAGGCTAGAATAATACGCAGGATAATACCGCAAGACGCCTCCTGAAAATTCAAGATACCTCTGCCCGGCTCCAACATAAGCAGCGCTAGGCAAAGACTGTATTAAAGAAGTGGTGCCTGATTGAAACGAACTCGACGCAGGCTTAAACCAGAAGGAGATCGACTGGTCATTGCTAAAACTTACATACGATGCTGTCCTTAAGTAATCATTTACCCCGTCAAGGAGCGCGCCTTTGCCGAATTTAGCGTCATCAGTCCATGCCGGGCCGTTATAAAGATTGACGTTGTTACTGCTGCTGCCTAAATCTTTGGCCGTGGTTCCGGTCCCGTCATCAAACTGCCACCAGTAGGTGTAGCCGGTGGGTATATCCGCAGGGCGCAGGATACTGACTAACGTGTCGTCTGACTGGCTTGCTGCAGCTGTATTCCCGTAATAAAGATAGACGGTCTTTTGGGTTCCGGCAGCAAAAGACCCGAGCAGCTTGACCAGCACTGTTGCGCTATCATCATCAGTCTTTGCCTTTATCTTGTATTTTAACTTTACCCCTGCCTCATCCATAAACCTGAGGTCTGAAAAATCAGCGTTCATTTTGCCGTTAATATGAGGCACGGTGATTTCAGCCACGGTGTCAGTGAGCAGGCGGCCTTGGGCGTTAGTCAGGGTTAAGGCCTTTCTGTAGCCAAAACCCGGGATCCAGCTAAGGCTAGCCAGGTTCACATACGACTCCAGCGTTACGCTTCCGGTGATATTCAAGGAGGCCCGGCCTGTAGCCCCGGCAGCTCCTGCCCCTCCCGGGCTCAACGCGGAAGTATTGACCCCTCTCTCATGAAAATCTTTGGTAAAAACCGCGTCAAAATTAGAAGCATCCACAGCGCCTGATTTACCGTAATACATGTAGATGCGTTTGACCTCGCCGGCTTCAAGCACAGGGATCTTAACCCAAAGCGAAGCGGTGTTGTTCACATAATCAAAACTTAAACGGCAATAATCCAGGACTTTCTGGGGGTTGCTGTCCAGATCCACAAAACGGATATCATAGCCAGTATTCAAGCACCTCTGCCAGAAACCTTCATTTCCCTTGGTAAGCGGTATCTTTACCTGATAATCGATCAGGCGCGGGCCGTTGATATTGTCAATATCAAACTCCTCGCGGTAACTCCAGCCGGGCAATAAAGTCGTAGCGACTTCCGCTTCCATCGGGATAAAATAAGCAGGCAGGGTTGACCCGCCGCCCTGGACTAGCTGCAGCACCTCGGTATCGCTAAGATTGCGGTTAAAGATAGCGACTTCATCAATATCCCCGAGAAAAGAAGAATAAGCGAACGCCCCGCCGATAGAAACATTATTGCTGGGTGCCCCTAATGAGAACGTACCGGTGTAAGTAGCTAATGCTTTCCCGTCCAGATATAATTTCCATTGAGTTGCAGACACTGAATATGCGATATGATGCCAGACGTTTCTTGTTATCCCGGAATTAACCCTGCCATATGTAACATCAGCGCCGTTCAATGACAAAATAAAATGATTAACCGACGCACCGGTAGTTAAATGCAGCATCGTGCAAAATCCGGGATTTCCGCCCCAAGCGGTATTGGAGATCAAGTTCCTCCAGGCGCCTGATTCATCGACCGGGACCTTGATCCACATGGATAAGGTCATAGGCAGCTTTTTCGGCAGGGTCGCGCCGTTACCGACATTCACGCTGACAGAGCTTCCGTCAAAACGCAAAGCTTGCTGGCCGATAGCGCCACTGACCCAACTGTAATTCCCGCCAATTCTTCCGGTATTGCCGTTACCGGAGCTATCCAGCGCCACATTCCCTGCCCCCTCTTCAAACTTCCACCAGCCTGATAATGCATCCAAAGCCGGCAGGCCCACCAATTTCGGATCCGATGCGCTCGCTATTGCGCCTCCGGAATAGCCGTATTTCATGTAGATGTTCTTTTTCTGGCCCTTCGCAATAGCCCCTACTCTCACCAGGATACTGGCGCTCTTATTGAGATAATCAAAACTGCCACCATTGGCGCTCAGGTTGTAGGTCAAAATATTTCCCTCTTCATCGGCAAAACGCACATCCGAGCCGTCGGACGCTATATGCGCCCAGAAATCGGTATTAGTGGAATCGATCTTGAACGTATGCACGTAACTAGCGATTGCGTACGTGCCGGCGCTGTTATCGACAAGTATCCTCTGGGTATATAAGAAGTCTTCGTATATTTTCTTAAGCTTAGCCGCCCCGCCGGTTACTTCAATTACACTCGAGTTAAAGGCGTAATAAGCGCTATCATCGTAAGTATCGCTAAAGACCTGCGTGCCATTCGGCCCGAGCCAGTTATTGCTGGCCAGGAGGGCGGCTTTATTAGGGGCGGTCTTGAGCTGGAACCTGAGGTCCGTGCCTGTCACCTTGACCTCATCCCAGGACAGGTTCATTACCCTGTTGTTCAGCGCCGCGGTATCATAAGGCGAGGATTCAAGTGTAGCCATCGAAGGATACCTGAAATACTGCAGAGCCAGATTCCTTAACTCCGGAAGCTTATCCATGTCATCGGCGTAAAAGTTCATCCGGTACTGGATATATTTATCCTTATCCGTGACATAAGGCCTGGAGGTCATATCATCCCCGTTCTTTTTATCCGAGATGCTCGCCCAGGAGGATGCTCCGGTCATCAAAGAGTCGTTGGATGTGCGCGCCTTAAATTCAAAAGCCGTATTGGGCTCTACTGTCGTGCCGTTTTTAACCACGGTGGGGCCGCAATTCCAGGTGACGGTCCCGTAACCCTGGTTGCGGCCGACCTCCTTTATAGGCGAGGTATAAGTCCCTCTTTTAAAGACCAGGAATTTCGAAAGTTCGGAGTGGGGATAACCGTTAAGCGAATAAAAGTAATCCCCTGTCCCGGGATATACTAGCTTGCCGCCGTGGCCGTCAAATTTCTTCGGGGAAAGCACGGCTGTGCGCTCCCAGGCATTGTTGGTTATGGAGTAGCGGAACATATTGGAAGTCCCGCCTTCAGGGATTGTATACGTGCTGCCCTGGCTTAAATATAGGTAATCCCCGGCTCCGGGATAAACCAGCGAGGTGCCGCCGTAGCCGGGCCCCAAGGCAACCGGCACGCTTGCAAGTGTAGTCCAGGGATTTGTAGACTTGGAGATATCATAACACCAGAAATCAGTGGTTCTATTACCGCGCGTAGCATAGATCTTGGTGCCCAAGCCGGGATAGCAAAGGGATGAGCCATAATTGACCGAGGCCGGGGTTCCGGCAGCTATCGTCTGCCAGGTGTTGGCTTGAGGATCATACGCCCAGAACCCGGTCGTGCCTCCTCCCTGCAAACAATAGATCTTGGGCGGCGCGGCTACTATCTTATACCCATCGCCGAAATTAGAAGGAGGTGAAACCCTTCCATCCCATTGGTCTGTATCGATATTGTACCTGCAGAAATTATTCCCATTAGTGCCTCTAACGCCATAAATATAATTACCCAAACCTGGATCCGGATAATAGATTATTTGCGGCTCATAACCGTCAAAATGATAACCCAAATTGGTAGCAGGCCATTGCAGGCTTGTCCAGGTGCGAGCCGAAATATTATATTTTCTGAAATAGGCGATATAATAACCTAAGGCATAAAGGGAATTGCCGTCAGGCCCCTCGCACATTGAGAGAGGAGGATTATCAACGCCCTGCGTCGGATAGCTTAGCGGCATATCCCAATCACCTAGCGGATAAGCTGTTGTCGGGAGCTTGAAACGGGCAAAGTTGCGGGTATAGCTATCGAAGAGGTAGATGAAATCGCCACCCGGATAAAACATGGAAGAATCCAGGGAAGCGAGACCCATCGTAGGGTAACCGGAGCCGAAAGGAGGCCGGCTGAGATCCTCCCAAGCTTGCGCATTTACGTTAAACCTTAAGAAGCGGCCGAAACCGTTATATAAATAGACATACTTTTCATTTACGCTTGGCGCCTGCCAAAGCATAGAACCCTGATAGCAGCCGACAGGCAAGACCGGCAAGGTCCACCAGCCTCCGCCGGATATATCATACTTATAAAATCCGGTACTTGCCCTTCCGTCTTTATAATAAACGCCTCCGTCCGACGGCACATAAAGGAGCCGGTTGCCACCCTCATATAGATTATTCACATAAACAGGCAGATCGGTCAAAGCCTCCCAAGTGCCCCGGTTTGCGATATTAGCGTCAGCGGGATTGCCGACAGTAAACTTTAAAAACCGGTAACTCAATTGCTGAATATTGGTGTAATAGGCAGGATCCATACCGGGTATGGCATAGATCACCGTTTTGCCGGTCCCCGGCTCAACACCGCTGGATAGCTGTGCTCCGTAGTTGAATCTTTGGAAACTTTGATCCGGAAGCTTATACCAGAGGTCGTTGACATAATCGTAAGCCCACAGGTATTTGACATTATCGCCGCTGGTGACATAGATGTAATTGCCGCTTCCCGGATAGGTGGCTCTGGTGCCGTACCTGAAATAAAACGGCTCATTCGGCAGCCCCGCGTTTACCGTGCCCACCCACTTATTATCGGTAACGTCAAACTTCCAGATATGGCTGCTGCCCAATCCTGAAAATACATAGGCCATTTTTACGTCAACCAGATTGCTCCCTTTCTTGATCCTGTCATTTACGCAAACCACGCTTCCGTATCCGGACCATCTATTGCTGTAAACATCATGGGTCGGCCCTGACCACTTTCCCGAAGAAATATCATAAACCAGAGCTTCAGGCTGCCTGTAATTATAATTGGGGAGAACGAGCACCTTGCTTTGATTCTCTACCGTGCCGTTTGCCAATGTGACAGGAAGGGGTAACGCCTCCATGGTGGTAATAAGGCTGGGCCAATCCCCATTTTCATTGCTATTAGGAGAACTTTGCAGGAACTCCCAAGTGCCTTTGGAAAGAGGGTTACCATTTGCGTCGCGGAACCTGAAACGCAGGAAATAACCCCACTGATTATTGGGATAAAGATAGATGTAATCGCCGGATCCCGGATACCTTAACTTGGCCTTGCAATTAGGATCCATATATATAGGGACAGGTGTATCTATTGTCCAGACGCCGGTCCTGATATTATATTTCCAGAACTGATTGGTATTATTGCCCCGGGTAGCATAAAGATAATCCCCGCCGGTATAGCAAAGGTTTGCCCCTATATAGGTTTCTTCCGGCAGCATGGTAAATCCGGTAAAATCCCAGTAGCTATTCACGGAGTGCCCGGTGGCGCTGCCGAACGTAAGCTTTACGCCATAACTGTTACCGGAGCCGTTATAAAGCTCCCGGGCAGTATTTGCTACGATCGGGACACTTGTTTCCCTGGTTATGCCGTCTTCGCTCCATGAGTAAGTATTGGGAGGGCCTGCTGTGTTTATCCAGACTCGGAAGCGCTTAAGCTGCGCAGTTCCGTTATAGGTCCCGCTCACAGTCAAATCATCCAAAGCGCCGGTGGCAGTCCCGTTAAAATATGCCGGCTGGCCCAGCCCGCTTTGTTCAACCTTCTTCCATGTTTTGTAAGTGCCGGTGGCATTAGCGCTATCCAGATCATACATCCAGAAATCAGAAGTACCGATCGTTTGCCATGCGGCGGCTACTGAATTATAATACCACCTGCCCCCCCTGAAAGCATAAAGGCGCGGCGAAATATTATTGGCGGGAGTCACCGTATCAACATACTTAACCGCCGTTAAGGCTCCGCCCCAACCCACATACTCAGGCGCATCATCAAGTGTTTCCCAGGTGTTATTGCCCGGGACATAACGGCCGAACCTCTTCCCATAATAATAGGTATCATTGCCTACAAGGTAACTTTCCCCCATGCCTCCCTGGGTGGCATAAAGATAGCCGTCTGAATAGGCCAGATTCGCTCCATGAAAAATGGGGAATGGGGCTCCGGCTTTCGTCTGCCAGGTATCATTACTGACGGAATAGCTCCAAAGGGTGCCAACTTGGTTCCCCTGTGTTTGGTAAATCGTGTCGCTGCCGTCATAAACCATGTCTGCGCCTGACCAGGGAGCAGTCTGGCCGTGCAAAGGTATATTCCATTTCTTAGTTGTTGCGTTAAACTTTAATCCCGGCTGGCCAATGCGAGTGATCTGCAAAAGCTCAAGCTCAGGCGTTGTCTCGTTGGAATCAGGATCATACAAAAAACCCCTCCAAGCATAGGTTGGTATCTGAGGCAGCTCCTCCCATGCAGTGGTGCTATCCGCTCTTGAGTTCGTTGTATCATAACGGAAGAATCTTCTGCCGGTGGTCCAGTGCCAGGCGTAAAGATACTTCCCGCTTCCCGGATAACACAGGTCCGAAATCGGCGCCGCCGGGTCCGGCGGATTAAAGTTGTCCCACTTTCCCATCTGCATATTATAAGCAAGGAATGTGGACCAATCCCCTTTCAGGTTCAAATATAGGAAACTGCCTGTTCCCGGATAAACCAGCCGAGCCCGCAAGCCGGGCTGGCCCCAAGCAGACAAATCTGAAGCGCTCAAGGTCCATGTCCCCGATAGGCTGGGGTTGCTTTCTACTATATATTCAAGGGTCTTATAACTGCCATAGCCCGGCAAGCAGAAGACCTTATTATAGGTAACGCCACCGATAACAGTTGTAGCAGCCGCTAAGCATCCGCCAAACTGCACGTAATAATTGGTTGTCACTTCGCTTACCGTTGCCGAAAGTGGCGCCAGCTCTTTCCAGGAGCCGTTCGGATAATCATCATCAATGGTTGGCGAGGTCGCAATATGGTAACGGTAAAAAGCGTTGCTTCCTCCTCCGGGAATAACATAAATGAAATTAGGGTCATTCGGGTTATAAGCCAGGGCCGCTCCCGGGCCGCTTGAAACAGGCAGGTTCTCCAGCATCTCCCAGTTCTTATTGGTGGTAGAATACCTGCCGAAAATATCCCTGCCCCACAAGGCGTAGATATAGCCTTGGACTTTCACAAAAGCGGTAAAAGAATCCATCTCCGGGATTTCGTTGAGGTTGGTCCAGCGGGAAAGCTGGTTATTGGTGAAAGGGTCTTCCAGTGTTGCGTTCATCTTCAATACCGCATCTAGGGTGCCGTTGGAATCGGTATCGTTAATGATAAGATTTTCTGTAGTAGATCCTGAGGCTGAGAAATCCGCTCTCGTTGTGTCGGTTATATTAAGGGTCATGGGGGTCAACAGCACCCCGGTTGGGCCAGGATCGACATTTGAACCCTTGCTCGAATACCCTGTCCAGCCTGTCTTGTTAGCCGTAGCGTTCGATGCATTGCCGGACCAGTCACTCTGCTCGAATATTTCGGTGACATCGGCAGGAAATGTGACAGGCAGGTTCGCTATCAGCGGGCCTAAGATTATCGCTCCCAAAACTATGTTTAACAGGTTGATCCGGCGCATCTTTCTTCTCCGATTGCGCTACTTTACTTTTGCTTCCAGTTCCTTGATCTTCTTCTTCTCGATCTCCAGGCGCATGGACATCGCCTTAAAAGAAACCTGGTCAGCGCGGTATTTTTCCTCAAGACCGCGGGAGATCTGCGTTTTCTGCTCCGCCAGCTTCTGGGCTAATTCGACGTTGCTATTCGCAAGCGCCTCGCTATAGGCCTTGCGCGCTTTTGTCCCCTGCATTACAAGCCCGGCAATAGCGATCAAAAGCACAGCTGCCAATACGCCTGATGCGTATACCAGCTTTGACGGCCCGGCCCCTGAAGGCATCGCCGTTTGCGGCTTGGGCTTCTCCGATAATTTATCTTCTATTATCCTGGTAAAAGCTGCACTGCCCAGGATGTATTTCTTTTTTATATCGCGGGCAACCAGGCCCATATCCGCAGGCGCCATAACCTGCGCAAGAGTCCTGCCCTTTAAAAAAACGAGAGCCTCTTTTACCTCCAGGCTCATATCCGGAGCATCAGCCGTTTTAAGCGGCATATTTAAATAAAGCAAGTAGCTTGAATACGTGTAGTCTTTGGCATCCGGAGTGATCTTGAGCGCTTGGGGATTAAGGTGGATGTAAGACGCGATCGGCAGCAGATAGTTTTCCTTCTCCGCAACCACGACTTTACTTCTCTCCTGGAACAAGTGCCCCTTCATTTGATACTTTGAATTGAAATATTTCGTGTAATTGGTATTCAGATCATGCATAATGGAAGAAATGCTGAGGCCTTCTTTGAGCTCGATTAAAAGGTGCAAATGCGTAGGCAGGAGCGCAAAGGCGAAAAGCTTGAAATCATGCAGTTTCTTGTATTTATTTAGCAAAGCCAGATAGCTTGCGTAATCGGCGTCATCCTTAAAAAGCACGCCCTCCCCATCAGCCCTGTTGGTCACGTAGAATATTGCCCCGCCCATATGCTCACGGAGGATCTTATTCATTTTTTGCTCTCTCTTTTTTCTTCATCATGCGTGGCACTCTCTTCATCATTTGCCTCTTTTAGCCTTTTGTTCCCTGCACTTTCTCAAATTCGTAAAAAAAAATCCCAGGCAAGCGCCTGAGATAATTATTTCTTTGTTTCGGCAGCCTGCCTATCCTTGTTCAAGGACGCACGGTTTTGCTCCGCAAATATACTTTGCGGACCCGCCATGTTCTGCGGCGGGGCCCCCACATCACTGTGAGTTTGCCTTTTCGTTCTTTCTACTATTTCCATAAAAAGTATACCATATAATAGAACAAATAACAAGTGTGCGTGGCACAAGATCACTTTTTTCCCTTATCTTGGGCTTTTATCTTATCTTCAAGCTCTTTGGCGCGCAACTTTTCAGCCGCCATTTTCTTAGCCAAAGCCTCAAAAGAATCAATATCTGCTTTATATTTCTCCTGGAGGCCTTGATCAATAAGCTTCTGTTCATTTACCAGAGCCTCTTTTAACCTGATTTCCTGTGTATTTGCCAGATCAACCAAAGATCTCTGGATCCGGAAATTACGATAAAAGATCAAAGAGCAAATAACCGCTAAAATTAATAAAATAACCAGGGAGACTGCCTTCATCTTGCCACTAGCCTCCAGCCTCTAGACTGGACATTTTTAAGCTCAAAACTATGTTTGGACATTCAAATTCCTACTCATTAACTGCTAATTTAAGCCTTGTAATATTAGCTTCAATATTCTCTTTATCTTCAGCAGAAGGGTCAAGTTGAAGCACCTTCTTATAGCACTCCAAGGCCATACCGGGATCATTTTCGTACCCCTCATACAAGACCGCAAGATTAAAAAGGGCATCTGCATCCCGCGGATTAAACCCGAGGGAGTGCCTGTACGCATCAATTGCCTCATCATATTTGCCCTGCTCAGCATATACAACGCCCATATTAAAATAGCAAGTGCCCTTCTCTTTCTGTAAGGCCGCCTCAAGCTCCCAGACTTTCCCCTCAAACCCGTTTTTTGTTTCGTTCTGGCCAACGGCCTGCTCCTGAGCCTTTCTCCCGTAAGCCCTTTCGATCTTTTCTATGCGGGCCCTGGCAGCCTGCAACTCAACATCCTTATTCCCTAATTCCGCCTTAAGCTCATCACGATCCTTCGACAGACGGTCTTTTTCATCCTGAAGCAGGCTGTTGTTGGCCATATACGAGACCGAATCCGCCTGCAACTTTTCCTTTTCTTTAGAAACTTTATCCTTCTCCTCTTTAAGCCGCTGTGTTTCTTTCTGGGCTGAATCCGCCAGAAGCTTCATCGAAGAAAGATCATTGTTGAGCCTGCTGATCCTTACCAGGCCCGCAAAAATTAGCGCGCCCGCAATAAGGACCGCAACCGAGAATATCAACTTTTTATTATTCATCTCTTACTCTTTCCTTTTAGTCAGGCTTTCCAGCCTTTCTTTTACTATGCCCGCCAAATCATCTTTGCCTGCCACGGCCAGGTACCTTTTGTAATTGTCTGCTGCCTTTGCGGAGTCCTTTGCGAGGACAGAATACAACAAGCCCAGGTTATACAGGCTCCACTTATCGCTGGAGTTGTATTTAAGCGCTTTCTGGAATTCAGCGATCGCGGAATCAAAATCCATGGAGTTGACATAGCTTAGGCCAAGGTTGTAATGCATTGCATTAAGAAGCTTCTGATTCTTCTTGGTCTCCTTTTCTTTGGATATCTCGGTTTCAAGGCGCCTTGATAAAGCATCAGCCTGGTCTCTCACCACAAACTGCCACTCCACGAACTTTAAAGCGTCCTCATCAGAAGCAGCGCCTGCGGCCCGGCGCATCCGGCATCTCTCTAATTCAGCCGACACCGACATGAGTTTATCTTCAAGGGTTGCATTCACCTTCCTTGAATCCCGGCCTATGCCTACTTGATATATAATGATCCCGGAGATCGTCAAAATCACGATCCACGACAAAAGGATCACCGACTTAAGTTTATTTAACGCAGCACTTCCCATGAGATTTGCGACTCCTCGGCCTCTGAGAAACTTGTGTTTTGGGATATCAACCTGATCAGGTACTCCACCTCTTTACGGTTTTCCGCCTGCGGCTCAAGCGCAAGGTATCTCTTTAAATACATGACCGCTTTCTTTTTATCGGTCTTCTCATGCCTGTATAAAAGTCCTAATTGATAGTTGACCAAAGGGTCCCTCGGATTAAGGGAGGCCGACTTCAAATAAGCGCTGAGGGCATCATCGTGCATTTTAAGCTTGATGTATGTGGCTCCGAGCTCCCGGTATAAAGCCGCTTCTTTTTTTCCGGCTTCTGCCTTTAGGCCGCTAAGCTGGGAGGAGAGCGATTTATTCTCCTTTTTAACCGAATCGCTGATATCGTTGACAATAGGCCTCTGCATCTTAGCCAGCTTTTCCTTAAAAGCAGCCGCCTCTTTTTTCAGGGACTCGGATTCATTCTTAAGAGATTCTGACTCTTTTTTCAGCGCCGAGATCTCTTTTTCCAAAGACTCGATCTTCTTATTATCCTTTGCTACAGCCTTTTCATTTGCCGCCTTGGGAGGCGCTGGGCTATCGGCCTTGACAGGGGCCTTTTGCATTTCAGTTTCACCGAGGCAGAAAGCCGCGGGAGCAAAAACAAAAATAACGGCTAAAACCAGCAAACACGTAACGCTTGCGTAAACACAACGGGTCTTATCGGACATCTCTTTTCCCTCTCATTTTTGGCATATCGACCATGCCTTCCTGTTTAATGGCTTCCGCGTTTTCCTGATAAAGAATATTATCGGACGGCTTTCTCTGCCCTTCGAAGCTGGCCTTATCAAGCTCCAGCTCGATCATCATGTTCTCCGTATCGTCAGGCACGATATCCGGAGGCAACAGATCCTGCAGCTGGCTGACTTTGGCAACCTCGTCTCCGGTTATGATGCGGGGGGTGATGAACAACACGATCTCTGTGCGCTTCTTGAGCTTGGAGTTCGTCCCGAAGAAATACTTAAAGAGCGGCAGGTTGCAAAGGATCGGAAAGCCGGAGCGGTCATCGCGCTTTTCATCCCTGACCATCCCGGCGATCATGATCATGGTCCCGTCCTTGACCTTGACCGTGGTCTCCGCCTCAGACGTCTCAACGATCGGCACACGGCTTCCCAAAGCCGTCGTGATCGTCTCCTTGACGGAGCTGACCTCAGGCTTTATCTTCATCGTTATAAAGCCGTCTTTATTAATACTCGGCGTGACATTAAGCTTGACACCGACATCGATGAACTGCACACTTTCCGAGGTGACTACCGTGTCACCGCCCTGGCTTTGGGTCTGGGTTATATAGGCATCGCGGGTGCCGACCATAATCCTTGCTTCCTGGTTGTTCACCACGGCCAGCCTCGGGCGGGACAAAAGCTTAGTGTTGCCTAGTGATTGGAGCAGCTGCATAGACGCGGTATAACCGTCTCTCCCCAGCGCTCCGATCGCCATTGACCAGTAATCGGCGGTTATGAGCGGAGACGGCGTAAATGACGGCGCCGTAGGGAAAACGCCTTTGAAATCCACGTCACTGGTCCCTTTTAATATCTTCTCCCAATTGATCCCGGCGTTAAACTCGTCTTTAAGCTGGAGCTGATAGACTTCAGCTTCAATGAACACCTGGCGGCTGGCCTCATCGAGCGCCTTTACCATGCGCCTGATCTTCTGCATCTTCTCCGGCAGGTCTGAGATGATCAGCTTGCTGGAGCGCTCATCCATATACATCTCCCCCGGCCCCGCGGTAATGGCTGAAGAAAGCTGCGTTTTAATATCGGCGGCCTTGGCATATTTGATATCAAATATTTCGATCCCCGGAGCTGCATCCAGCTCAAAGGCAGTTTTCTCCATGATCTCGATCTTCTCCGGGATATCCACCATTATGATCGTGCCCGTTGTCTCATCAACGATGAGCTTGCCGATATCGGATTTTATCTGGGAAAGCGTGTTAAACACGGTCGCGGGCTTTGCATACTGGAGCTTTATGGTCTTCATCCTCCTTTTTTCGTTGTATTTCTTTCCATAAAGCCTTTCGTATTCCGCGTTAGTCATGATATTAAGGACTGCGCCGTTTTTGTCACAGGCCAGATCCTGGCTGACAAGTATGACATCGAGGGCATTATCAAAGGTAAGGTTATTTAAGAATATATTTACCCTGCCGGAAACGTTTTTGCTCGGTACGATAGTCACGCTCATCCGCGCGGAGAGGATCTTGAAGAGTTCATTGATATCTATTCCTTTAAGATCAAGCGAGATCCTTTCCTTATCCACCTTGACACTGTTATCGGCAGTTTTGGCATTTTCGCTAAGGCCGGAGGAGGCGATAGCGGCTTCATTGGCCGCCCCCTGCTGGGCTTGAAGCGGAGGCGGTTGATTCATCTCCGGCTGCCCCATAGGCATTGCCCCGCCAGGCCCCCCGGGCATTCCCGGTTGGGGCTGGGTTTGGTTACCCGGGATCCCTGCCTCCTGCCCGAAACCGCGCTGAGATAATGAACCCAATACTGCAAAACTAAAAACCAAGCCGGCTATCAAAGTTTTTTTCATTTTTCCCCTACCTTAATTGTTGTTCTACCGTTCCCGACTCAAGTATGACGCTGTCCTTTAAGATCTGCTTTACCCTGAATACGCCTATCTGGTCTCCGACATTAAGCACATTTGTCTTCTGTTCCTTTTGCTCCTCGATCATAGCCTGGGGCGCATCTGACCAAATTATGCCCACAAGCTTTAGATTGCTTAGCGAAGGCAGATCTTCATCCTGCCCTCCGGCTGAAGGCTGCGGCTTAGGCGGCGTAAAAGAAAAAAGGTTACGCTCCTGCTGAGTGGCCAGCGCATCATCTACGCGGGGGCTTATGCCGGTGTCCCCTGTCTCATCCCGGGCAGCATCCTCCTTACCTATAATAAGGGTGTCAAAACGTTTATGGAAGATGTTTGCCGACCTTATGAAATCAACGGCCAGGGCCGCCGTAAGCACAGCGCAAAGAACGAGTATGATCTTCTTAATATCCGCCAGCTTGATCTTTTTTAAGGCATCTTTGCCAAATACGGGCATCTTAAACGGCGCAAGCGCCTGCTTAGGGGAGCCGGGCAACTTATCCGGGGCGAACTTGCCCATCTGGCCCGGCCCGCTCTCGATTATCCTTAAAAGTTTCTCTTCAGGAGTAAAATTATCTTTAGGCATAGTCATAATGCTCTCAATAAGAATTCACTTTCGCGTCTTTATCAATCAACTCCAGCACGATCCCTGCGTCTACCATTGTTTTATTCTGCAGCACCAGTTCCTTCAGGGCATTATGGCAGATCATGGATATCCTCCGCGGATAACCCTGGGTATAACGGTAAACCGCCGCGATCGCCTCATCGGTAAAAAATTCCGGCAAGCCGCGGTAACCTGCGGCAGTAAGCCTGAAATTGACCATCTCCTTCATCTCGCCTTCGCTGAGGGGATTTAACACATACTTGAGGCTCACCCTGTCCCAGAGGTTCTTCATCTCCCTTATCTTAGGGAGCAATTCAATCTGGCCCAAAAGGACAAGCTGTAAAAGCTTGAACTCATTGGTCTCATAATTTAAAAGCACGCGTAAATGCTCAAGGCTGGAAGAGTTCAATTTCTGGGCCTCATCGATCAAAAGAACAACCGTTTTATTCTCTTCTACTGCCTTCTGGAACAGATACTTCTTGATCGTTTCTTTATAATCCAAAATCGATAGATGGCCGCTCGGCAGCTCGATCCTAAGGGTCCTCACCAATGAATCCAGGAAAGTCTCTTCGGTGTCAAAGGTCGGATCAAGAAGCATATGGAAGATTATATCCTCCCTCTCTTTGAGCATCTGGAAAAGTTTGCGCGAAAGCGTAGTCTTGCCGGTCCCGACATCTCCAAGTATTACGCTTAAGCCGCGCTTTAGCCGGATCTCAATTATCAACTGAAGGATAGCCACGCGGTGCTCCTTAGACTCAAAAAAGAAAGCCGGATCGGGGCTCGTGGAAAAAGGCTCTTTTTCAAATCCTAATATTTTATAATAGCTCATTTTTGCTCGATTATTGTGCGGATCAACTTTAAGGTATACCCCTCATTCTTCATCTGCTGGATCTTTTCCAGATTAGCCCGCACCTCGCTCTCCAGATACAAGCGCCTATTACCCTGCTTCTTTACTGCGGAGAGCAGCCCGAGGTTAGTGTAATAATTAAGCGTCTGATAGGAAAGGTGGAACATGCTTTTTATTTCCCCAGCCGATATTAATTTCTTATCCATGCATCTATCCTTTTGAATATAACATATTGTAGGTTTTGTAAGTCATACATACTATGTGTACTTATAGCATATACTATTATTCTTGTCAAGTATAAATTTACATTAAAGCCTCATTTAGAATAATTCGGGAGTTTTTTAAGAATAGCCACTCCTCTCTCATTAATGGCAACTGGCCTTGCAGGGAAAGCCCTATTCAACCGCTTACGGGACATGCTTTGCTAATGAGTGGTCTTTTAAGGTGCGCCTAAAACTAGACTAATGCGGGCTTGGGTTATACAGGAGGGTATGTATTTCTATGCTGGGTTGGACTAAGGTAGAAATGGAATGCGTATGGGCCTGAAGCAGAGATCAAAAGATCCGGCGTAGTATTTTATCAAGGATGTAACATATTGAGATATAAGATGTTACGACTCTGCTATTTTGGAGGTTATTATCACGGATAGGTAATTATCGGAATGATTTCCGCAACGCTTTTTATGCCCGGCTGGATTTATTATGCACCGCCTTTTCGATCTTGGCCACAAGTTCATCTAACCCTATCGGCTTTATTAAAAAATCAACTACCCCCAGCTTATACATCATCAGCTTATCCTTTTCCCTGTCAAGGGCAGTGAGCGTTATAATGGGCACCCCCCTGCCTGCCGGATCATCATTTAGTATCTTGCAAGTCTCGGCCCCATCCATATTCGGCATAACAATATCAAGCAGTATGACATCCGGGGTAAACGAGTTTACCCGGGATATGATATCTTTAGCATCCGCCATAATCTCAACAATATACTTGCCGGTGCTTTCAAGGCTTGACTTCGTTATCTTAAGAAAACCTATCTCATCATCCACTATCAACACTTTGTGCTTTTCCATGCTGGCTCCTTTTGCGGCATTTTAATGTAAATGCAAACCTTATCCCTTTAGCCCCATATTGCTTTCTTCCGGATCCCCCTTAAGATCCCAATAAAAAAAACTCTATTCTTTATTTCAGAGCT
>Ga0315278_10000402_pt1 | contig 38301 bp, 29 predicted proteins | sample YL17G06_0_MG_FD_203880 | JGI IMG/M metagenome (GOLD analysis project Ga0315278, IMG submission 203880) | Sediment microbial communities from Yellowstone Lake, YNP, Wyoming, USA - YL17G06_0 | ecosystem: Environmental > Aquatic > Freshwater > Lake > Sediment | place: USA: Wyoming | collected... | reverse complement strand
GTGGCAAGCGTCAGGCCGGAGATCGGGTTGTTGGACGATCCGATCATGCCAACCAGATTGCCCGACACGGCCGCAAAGAAGAACCCGGTGATCAGCATGACGATCGCCGCGAAGATCGCGCCCGACATCATGTTCGTGAAGTAGAAGTAGACGGCCGTCATCAGCACGAACACGAGGACGATCCCGAAGAGGACCACCTTGAACGACAGGTCCCGCTCGGTGCGTCTGGTTGCGGCCGCGGCCACGGCCGATTTCTTCACATCCGCCACGCCGCGCTTGATGCCGAGGATGAGGTTCTTGCGCATCTTGTAGAGCGTGTAGCAGGCGCCCACCAGCATGCCGCCGACCGCGATCGGGCGGACGATGAAGCGGTAGAGGTGGCCGACGAGGCCGCCCCAGTTCTGGACGCCGTCGGGCGACGTGTACTTGTCAATCAGGCTCGGCCCGAGGAAGAAGACCAGCAGCGGCACGAACAGGCCCCAGGCCAGCAGGCCGCCGGCGAAGTTGAGCGCGCCGAGCTCCGGCCCGATGATGTAGCCAACGCCCATGTAGGCCGGCGTGACGGCGGGTGCCGCGATGGTGGTGATGCCGCCGGCTGCGATCTCGGTGGGCTCCTTGCCGAGGCCCAGTTTGACCACGCTTTCCTTGAGCTTGCCCACCGCGAGTTCGAACGTGTTGCCCGAGAAGAAGATGCCGAGGCCGTCCTTGCTATCGATGTCAGTGCGCGAGAGCAGCCGGATGATCGCGCCGACGCCCATCGCCTGGAACAGCTGCAGGGCCGCGTCCGCCCCGCGCTGGCCGGCCTTGTGAATCTCGGCGGCGGCCACCGATTCGGGGAAGGGCAGGCCCTTGTCCTCGACCATCACGCGCCGGAGGATGGTGACAAACAGGATGCCCAGCATCCCGCCCAGCACCATCAGGGTCGCGGCCGTCAGGTACTCGGTGTACATGTGGGCAGGGTCAAACTTCCACAGCCCGAGGATGACAAACGCCGGCATGGTGAAAATGGCGCCCGCAGCCACCGACTCGCCGATCGAGCCGACGGTTCGGGCGAAGTTCTCTTCGAGGAGGCTGCCCTTCATCAGGCGGAGGACGGCCATCCCGATGACGGCCGCCGGGTAGGTGGCCGCAATGGTCATCCCGGCCCGCAGGCCGAGGTACGCGTTGGCCGCTCCGAGGATGACGCACATGAGCAGGCCGAGAATCAGGGCGCGTACCGTGAACTCCCGCTGGTCGGAGTTGTCGGACACGAACGGCTTGAAGCCGTCACCGGGGGCGGGTTGCGTGGTCTGTTTCACACTCATGCGGCGCATCTTAGCATGAGAGTTGCCCGCAACTGCTGGTTCGCCCGCGAGACCCGTCATTCCCCGCGAACGCCGGAATCGAGGACTGGACCCCGGTTATCGCCGGGATGACGAAATCCCGCTTCATTCGGCGGAATCGAGATGCGATTCGTGGGGAATGTCACAATGGGAGCCGCCGCCGCGCAGGCGAAAACGGGACGGTGTACAGTAGGCCGGCAGACGTGGCCGTCGGATGCTTTGTGGAGGCGAATCGTGAGACCAGCAGCGCTCAAACAGCTCGCCGCTCTTGTCATTCTCTATCTCGCGGTCGGACCGGCTCGTGTTCTGACCCAGTCGCCGCCGATACCAGCGCTGGCACCTGTGAAGGCGGCGGACTACGGCAAATGGGAGACGCTTGGCGTCGCCACGCTCGCGGATAGCGGCACGTGGATGGCGGTGCCCATCACTCGCGTGGAGGGGACCAGCGAACTGAACGTCTATTCCGTGCCGCCGGCGGCAGGCGCAACACCCGGGAAGAGGTGGCACACGGCCGCCGAAGGGAGTGCGGCGGCGTTCTCGTCCGATGCGCAGTGGCTGGCGTACCGGATCGGGTACTCCGAGGCCGAGCGCGAGAAGATGCAGGACGACAAGAAGCCCGTTCGCGACAAGGTCGGCCTGGTGCGTCTCGATGCCTCCGCCGCCACTCCAACCGGGCCCATCGTCGTGCCCGACATCACCCGATTCGCGTTCGCGCCAGCCGGGCCGTATCTCGCGATGCTGCGATATCTGCCCGAAGGCGTGAAGCGCAAAGGCGCGGATCTGCTGGTGAGAAATCTCGCGACGGGCGGCGTCATGGCATTTGGCAACGTGTCGGAGTTCGCGTGGCAGGACGAAGGCCGCCTGCTGGCGCTCGCGATCGACGCCGAAGGCAAGGCCGGCAATGGCGTGCAGCTCTACGACCCGCAGACTGGCGGGTTGCGGCTGCTCGACTCGGGCGATGCCGTCTACACGGGCGTCGCATGGCGCGCGAAGAGCGACGATCTGGCGGTGTTCAAGTCGCACACCGATGAGCGCTACGAGGAGGACACCAACACCGTGCTGGCGTGGCGCGGCCTTGCGGCGGCGGGTGAGAATCGAGCGCGGACCTACGATCAGGCTGCCGACAAACTGTTTCCTCAGGACATGCGGGTGGTGACGTTCCGGCGGCTGCAATGGTCGAAGGACGGCAAGACGCTCTACTTTGGCGTCCAGGAATGGGATCGCAAGCCGGCCAAAGAAGGCGCAGACAAGGCCGGCGACAAGCCCGGTGACAAGACCGCTGAGAAGGTCGGCGAGAAGCCCGCTGAGAAGTCGGGCGAGAAAGCGGCAGGCCCGGGTCCGAAACCAAAGCCCGCAACCGTGGACGTGTGGCACACGAAAGACGAGCGCATCATCCCGATGCAGCGCGTGGACAAGAGCCGCGATATGGAGCGGAACTATCTGTCGATCTGGAACATCGACAGCGGGAAGTGGCTGCGCATCGGGACCGACAAGGACGAGCGGGCGGCGATCGTCGCGGGTGACCGGTTTGCGACAGAGACCGATCGCAAGCCGTACATGTTCGACAACATGTTCGACCGGACCAGACAGGACGTCTACCTTGTCGATCTGACGACCGGCGCGCGGACGAAGGTTATTGACGGCGTGTGGTACTTCCAGGGCGACAGCCCGGCCGGCAACTACCTGCTGTATTTCAAGGGCGACCAGTACTGGACCTACGACATCCGCTCGGGCAAGGCGGCCAACATCACTGGTGCGCTCAAAGCCGTCTGGACCAATCCCGACTACGACACTCCGGTTCGCGTGCAGCGGCCGCCTTCTGGCGTCGGAGGCTGGTTGAAGGATGATGCGGCCGTGCTGGTGTACGACCAGCACGATGTGTGGCGCGTGGCGCCGGACGGATCAGGCGGCGTCCGTCTGACGCGCGGCGCCGAGGACTCCGTCGTCCACCGATACGTCCGGATCAATCGCGATGAGGAGTTCATCGATCCTGCGTCTCCGATGTACGTGAGCCTCTACGGGCGCTGGTCGAAGAAGTTCGGGTACGCGCGCGTCCCGGCGGCGGCGCCAGCGGTCGAGCGGCTGGTGTGGCTCGACAAGAGTGTGGCGCGCCTGACGAAAGCGAAGAAGGCCGAGACGTACGTGTACGGCATCCAGGACTTCGACGACTCGCCCGACTACCTGGTGGGCGGCCCGGCGCTTTCGGACGCCAGGCAGGTGACCGCCACGAACCCGTTCCAGAAGAACTACGCGTGGGGCCGGTCGTCGCTGGTCGAGTACAAGAACGTGAAGGGGGAACGGCTGCAAGGCTCCTTGTACTATCCTGCCGGCTACGAGCCGGGGAAGAAGTACCCGATGATCGTGTACGTCTACGAGCGGCTGTCGCAGGGGGTTCACAACTACGACATCCCGTCAGAGCGTTCGCCGTACAACTCCGCGGTCTTCACGGCCAACGGCTACTTCGTGCTCCAACCCGACATCGTGTTCCGGCCGCGCGATCCCGGCCTCGCGGCCGTCGATTGCGTCACGGCGGCCGTCAAGGCGGTGCTGGCGACCGGCGCGGTCGATCCGAAGCGCGTCGGCCTGGTCGGTCATTCGTGGGGCGGCTACGAGGCCAGCTTCATCCCGACGCAGACCAACATGTTCGCGGCGTCGATTGCCGGCGCCCCCATCACCAACCTCCTCAGCTTCTATGGCGCCATCCACTGGAATCAGGGCATGCCAGAGCCGCAGCATTTCGAGACGGGGCAGGCCCGGATGGACGTGCCGTACTGGGTTGATCTGCAGGCCTACATCCGCAACTCGTCCACGCTGTTCGTCAACAAGCTCGAGACGCCGATGATGATCTTCTTCGGCGACAAGGACGGGACCGTCGACTTCCGGCAGGGCGTCGAGATGTACAACTACGCGCGGCGTGCCGGCAAGCAACTGGTGATGCTGGTCTACGCGGGAGAGAATCACAGCGCGCGCGAGAAGCCGAATCAGATCGACTACCACCGGCGCATCCTCCAGTGGTTCGATCACTACCTGAAAGGAGCGGCCGCGCCCGACTGGATCACCAAGGGCACCACCGTCATCGATGCCGAAAAAGCGCAGAAGGCGGGGCGCTGAGATGCGGGCCGCCAAAACGAAGTCGGCTCGCCAGGCCACGAAGAAGGTTCAATCGGCCGCGAAGAGGGTTCGCCCGACCACACCGACGGAGCTGTCGCATGTGGACGCGCGCGGGCGGATCCGCATGGTCGACGTGAGCCAGAAGCCGGCCACCGCGCGCGAGGCCGTGGCGCGCGGGTTCGTGAAGATGGCTCCGGCGACGCTCCGGCTTATTGGGTCGGGCAGAATCGCCAAGGGCGATCCGCTGCAGGCCGCGCGGCTGGCCGGCATCATGGCGGCCAAGAAGACGTCCGAGATCATTCCGCTGTGCCATCCGCTGACCATCAGCCACTGCGAGGTGGAGTTGCGCCGGCGCCCCACGGGCTATCAGATCGAGGCTCGCGTGCAGACGGTGGGCCCGACCGGCGTGGAGATGGAGGCGTTGACGGCGGTAGCGGCGGCGGCGCTGACACTCTACGACATGGTGAAAGCCGTAGACCGTGCCATCGTCATTGACGACATCCTGCTGCTGGAAAAGCGCGGCGGCCGATCGGGCGTGTGGAAGCGCGGGAAGTAGGGATGCAGGTTCTTGTCGCCATCTACAGCACCCACGAGGTGTGGACGATTCCGGCGTCGTACGTCGACGTGCTGCGGCGGCGGTTTCCCGACATCGTGTTCTCGCACGCCGAGACCGACGCCGATGTGATTCGGCTGATCCCGGAGGCGGACGTTGCCTTCACCTCCGTGCTGACGTCGATGGCCTTTGGCATGGCGCACCGCCTGCGCTGGGTCCACAGTTCGGCCGCGGGCGTCGGCAGCATGCTGTTTCCCGCCATGGCGGCAAGTCAGGTCGTGATGACCAATTCGCGCGGCATGAGCGCGGCGTCGGTCGCGGAACACACCATCGCACTGATTCTGGCCGCGCTTCGGCGGCTGCCAGAGACGACCCGCGCGCAGGACGGGCGGCGGTGGATTCAGGCCGAACTGTCCGGTCTGCCGACGCTCGACGGACAGACGCTGGGCATTGTCGGTCTGGGTGCGATTGGGTGCCGGGTTGCCAGAATCGGAGCCGCGATGGGGATGAGGGTTGTCGGCACCCGTCGCGAGACCGACTGGCCTGTCCCGGATGGCGTGGCCGAGGCTCTGGCACCGTCGGACCTTCCGCGCCTGCTCGAGGAGTCCGACGTCGTCGTTTTGTCGGCGCCGCTCACGGCGGAGACACGCGGGCTGATTGGCGCGGCCGAGCTTGCTCGGATGAAGCGCACCGCCTGGCTGGTCAACGTGGCCCGCGGAAAGCTCATACAGGAAGCCGCGCTTCTCGAGGCTCTCCGATCCGGGGCGATTGCCGGCGCGGCGCTCGATGTGTTCGAGCACGAACCGCTCGATCCCGCCAGTCCGCTGTGGGCGATGCCGAACGTGCTCGTGACGCCACACGTGGCGGGCTTTCGCGGAGACTATTGGGAGGCCGCCACCGACCTGTTCAGCGACAACTTGCGGAAGTTTCTGGCGGGCGAGCCGCTTCTGAACCTCGTGGACAAACGCGCCGGGTATTGACCGGCACGACGAACTGGTCTACGGTAAACGTCGCACGGGCCAGAACGCTACTGCATGACCGCGCCATCACGCGCATCCGACGACGTTCGCACCCTCGCCGCCCTGCCGTTCTATGTTGCCGGTCGGTTCGACAGGCCTGTGCACCTGCGCCGGTGCGAGGGCGACCGGTTCGTTGAGCTGTCCAGCCGCGACATGCTCGAACAGATCCGCGCGTTCAGCCTCGGGTTGCAGGCGCTCGGCGTCCGCGCGGGCGATCGCGTCGGCCTCGTGTGCGAGAGCCGGCCCGAATGGTGCCTGGCCGATCTGGCCATCCTGACCGCGCGGGCCATCACGGTTCCCGTGTATCCGACGCTCTCGGCCACACAGACGCGCTTCATCCTGAACGACGCATGCGCCACCGTGGCCATCGTCTCAGACGCCGTCCAGTTGGCGAAACTCCAGGAGGCCGCGGCCAGTCTGCCGGAACTCCACACGGTGATTGTCGTCGTCGCCCCGGAGCCTGTGCACGAATCCGCCGGCAGCGGGCCGGCGATCCTGACGATGGCTGATGTCCTGGCCGACGGACGTCGCCAGTTGCAGCAGGATCCCGGGCTCGATGCCCGGTACGAGGCGCAGGCTCGCAGCGTCGCGCCCTCCGACATCGCGACCATCATCTACACATCGGGAACCACCGGTCCGCCGAAAGGCGTGGTGCTCACGCACGACAACATCATGTCGAACGTCGTCGCCATCAACGGCGTGCTCAAGGTGGGCGCCGACGATGTGGCGTTGTCGTTTCTGCCGCTGAGCCACACGTTCGAACGCACGGCGATGTATCTCTACCTGTTTGCCGGTGCGTCGGTGGTATTTGCCGAGTCGCTGCAGACGGTCGCACGCGATCTTGCGCGCGTGGCCCCAACGATGATGACCGGCGCGCCGCGGGTATTCGAGAAGTTCCACCGCGCCGTCCTCGACAGCGTGGCCACGGCCCCGCCGCTCAAGCGGCGCTTGTTCGCATGGGCGGTGGGCGTGGGGCGATCGATCAGCCAGGCCAGGCTCGACGGCCGGACGCCCTCGTGGCTTGCGACGATCCAGGCGCCGCTGGCAGATGCGCTGGTGTTGCGTAAGGTACGGGCGAGGACCGGCGGACGCATCAGGGCGATGGTGTCGGGCAGCGCGCCGCTGGCGCGCACGACCGCCGAGTTCTTCTACGCCGTCGGTCTGCCGATTATCGAGGGCTATGGCCTGACCGAGAGCGCGCCTGTGATTACCGTCAATCCGCTGGCTGCGCCGAGACTGGGGACCGTGGGCCGGGTCATCCCGGGCGTCGAGATCCGGATTGCCGGCGACGGGGAGATACTCGCGCGTGGCCCGAACATCATGCGCGGGTACCACAACCGTCCGGCCGACACCGCCGCCGTGCTGGTCGACGGCTGGCTGCACACCGGGGACATCGGCCGGATCGATCCAGACGGGTACCTGTCCATCACCGATCGCAAGAAGGACCTCATCGTCACATCGGGGGGCAAGAACATCGCGCCGCAGCCCATCCAGATGCGGCTGAAGTCGAGTCCGCTGGTCTCCGACGCGATCGTCATCGGCGATCGGCGCAAGTTCCCGGCCGCGTTGATCGTGCCCGACTTTGTCGCGATCGAAGCCACGCTCCGGGAGCACGGCGCGCCGTCGGGTACCCGCGAACAGCTGGCCGTCCGCCCGGACGTGCAGGCGCTCTTTCAGCGGTTACTCGATCAGATCAATCTGGAATTGGCGCAGTTCGAGAAGATCAAGCGGTTTGCGCTGCTGCCATCAGAGATGACGGTCGAAGGCGGCGAGCTGACGCCCACGCTGAAGCTGCGTCGCTCGGTGGTCGAAGAGCGATGGGCGGCCGTCATCGAGCAACTCTACGCGACGCGCGAGCCGGTGGCGTCCTAGTTACGTCACACCCTTGGCACGCCGAAGCCCTGGGCGAAGGCGGCTAGAACACTGTCGCTGCCGGAACCGGCCACCAGCGCACCTGCACCTTGCCGATGATGTACTTCTTCGGCACCAGGCCCCAGTGGCGGCTGTCGGAACTGTTGTTCCGATGGTCGCCCATCACGAAATAGTACCCTTCGGAAATCACCTGCGGACCCCAGTCGTCGTGGCTCCGGTACTCCGCCGGCACATAACTGTCAGCGAGCGGAATGTCGTTGACGTACACGCGGCCGTCGTTGATGCGCACGGTGTCGCCTTCCTCCGCGATCACGCGCTTGACGAACGACTTGTCCGGGTTGATGGGGTAGTAGAGCATGACGATGTCGCCACGCCGGGGCGGGCTGATGCGGTAGACGAACTTGTTGACGATCAGGCGGTCCTGGTCGGCCAGCGTCGGCGCCATGCTCTGGCCCTCAACGCGTGCCACCTGGAAACCAAAGGTCACGATCAGGGTGGCGTATACCGCCGCCGAGGCGAGCGTCCTGATCCACGCGAACACTTCCTCACGGAACACGGCGAGCCTGCCGCGCCTGGTCGGTCTACGGCCAGAGGGGGCCGCCGGGGGCCAGACGGGGCCCGAGAATACCGGCGGATCGATAGGCCGCGGGTCGTTGTAGAGATCTACAGTTTCAGGTATTCCCGAAGCCGCTTGGTCTGCGAACGGCTCACGGGAATCTCCGAACCCTTGGCGTCCCTCATCCTCAGCATGAAATTCCGGCTGAACCAAGGCACTATCTCCTTGATCTTGTTGATGTTGACCAGATGCGACCGGTGGACCCGCCAGAACACGTCGGGATCGAGGCGAGCCTGCAGCTCGTCGAGCGTCCTGTAGTTCGACGAGCCGGATACCTGACCGGTTGCAATATGAATTGTATCGCCTTCTACCGACGCGAAGATAACTTCTTCTGCCTGCACCAGCAGAAACCGGTCGTTCACCTTGACAGCCAGCTGGTGGCGATGCCGCTGTCGATCCGCCACCATCCGCACCAGCCGCTCAAGGCCGTTGTCGCCGGCGGGGCCCGCGCTGAGCCGCTGCCGGATCCGCTGGACCGCCAGCTCGAGCCTGACCTTTTCGACCGGCTTGAGCAGGTAGTCGACGGCGTTCACGTCGAACGCGTCGATGGCGTACTGGTCGTAGGCCGTGACAAAGACCACGAATGACGGCGAGCCTTTTTCGAGGAGCACCTGCGCGACCTCGAAGCCGGTGAGGCCGGGCATCTGGACGTCGAGGAAGGCCACGTGCGGCTCGGCATCGCCGATGAGCGTGAGGGCGGTGACGCCGTTGTCGGCCTGGCCGACCACCTTGATGCCGTCCATGCGGTCCAGCAGGAAGCAGAGTTCTTCCCGGGCGGGCTGCTCGTCATCGACGACCACGGCCTTGAGCTCGCGCGTCACGAGGCGACCCGATCCGAAACTGGTGCGAGCGGCAGTTCGATGCGCGCCACCGTACCGCGTCCAAGTTCGCTTGTGAGGGTCATCGCGAAGTTGGCGCCGTAAATTGCCCGGAGCCGCTCGTGAACATTGCTCAGGCCGATGCCGTCGGTCATCGCGGACCGCAGGTGCTCGTTGGACATGCCAAGGCCATTGTCATCGATTTCGATGATGGCCTTGCCGTGTTCGCGCCGCGTCGTGATGACGACACGGCCGCCGCCGATTTTCGGCGCGATGCCGTGCTTGATCGAATTCTCGATGATCGGCTGCAGGATCATGCTGGGCACGAGCACGTCGAGCATATCGGCCTGCAACTGTTTCTCGACGGTCAACTGCGGGCCGAACCGCACGACCTCGATGTCGAGGTATTCGTCGAGCGACGCCAGTTCCTCACGGAGCGGGATGAAGTGGTCCTGGCTGCGCAGCCGCCGGCGCAGGATGTTGGACAGCTTGAAGATCAGCATCCGCGCGGTTTCCGGCTTCGTGCGGATGAGCGACGAGATCGAGGCGAGCGTGTTGAACAGGAAGTGCGGGTTGATCTGGCTCGCCAGCGCGTCGATGCGCGCCCTGAGCAGCAGTTTGTCCTGTTCCTGCAGGCGGTGCTCGATCCGCGCGTTGTTCCAGATCTTGAGCGGCGTGGCCACGCACAGCACCGTGGCCGCGAACACGACGGCGGCCGTCCACGGCGAGTTGGGCTCGAGACAGAACATCCTGAGCGGCCAGCGCCGGCCGAGCACCTGGTGCAGCAGTTCCAGGCCAATCGGCGCCGAGAGCAGGACGACCTGCCATTCGAGGCCAATCGATCGGAGCATCCTCCACAGATAGCGGGGAAGATCGCCGACGATGAACGGCGAGAAGCGCCAGATCTCTTCCTTTGGACAGGCCTCGCGCAATCCGCCGCCCGCGAACCCGCAGCCGATAGCAAACGGCAGCGCGGCCCACTCGTAGTTCAGCATCGCCGGCGTGCCGATCATCAGTCCGACCAGCGCACCGGCCCACGGGCCGGTGATGAGCCCGGCGAGAAACGCGCCCTCGAGCGTGAGGTCGGCGGCGTCGTAGTGCAGCAGGATGCGGGCCGTCACCCCGGCGGCAAGCGGAACACCGAGGCCCACGGCAAAAGACAGCTTGGCCGCCCATTCTCGCCGTTCGCTGATGAGCAGGTCGCGGAACCGGTGGTAGCGGACCAGCATCGTGGCCAGCACCGCCACGATCGCGACCCTCACGATCAGCGTCGTCAGCAACTGTTGCGTCGACAGGAGGTGTGCTTCCTGGGCCACGGGCTAACCCGGACAATTCATGGAGCGGACGCGTGGTTCGCGCGTCGTGGTTCGGTTTCGCGCACCACGCCCTGAACCTCCCGACGTTGCTCGGAGCTCCCTGCGCGTCGTCGAAGCGAGCATGCCTGCGGTGAACTTCTCGAATCCGCCGGAGGGCCGACTTCGACTCGGATCAGGCGTGATGTGCGGCAACGACACGACTATACCGGCCGCTCTCGGAGGCTGTCAAACTGCTGAGGATGAACGTGTTATGATGAATCAGCCTTTGGTCAAAGGGCTCGTGTGGGTCGGCTCTGGCGCACTCCGGTGGGTGCGGAGGCAGGTCTGATGATTCGTCCGCTGATTGTCGGCTTCGCGACGACGCTGAAGCACATCTTCAAGAAACCGATCACCCTGAACTATCCGGACCAGAAGGTCCCGATGTATCCGAAATATCGTGGCAAACAGGTGTTGATGCGCGACGAGAACGGCCTCGAGAAATGTGTCGCGTGCGGGCTGTGCGCGGTCGCGTGTCCGTCTGACGCCATCTACCTCGAGGCGGCCGAAAACGACGGGAGCGTCGCGGCCGGCCCGCGGTTCGCCAGCACGTATCAAATCCACAAGACACGATGCATCTTCTGCGGCTACTGCGAAGAGGCCTGCCCGGTGTCGGCGATCTTCATGGGCAAGGACTACGAGCTGGCTGTCTACAGCAAGAACGACTTCATCTGGGACAAGCGGGACCTGCTGGTGCCGGCCCAGGCCGCCGGTCGCTAGCGCCGGACCGGCCATGAAATTGGGCGCTTTGGGCGACGTGCACGGCGATTTTGTGTCGGTCCGGGCGATCATGCACCGCCATCCCGACATCGGCTGCTGGGTGTCGGTGGGCGATCTCGCCGACACCAACGGCCTGTACGAGTCTCCACCCTCGCCGCTCTACTGGATCAAGGGCAACAACGACAACCTCGAGTTCGTGGCCGGGGTGGTCGCGGCGACGCGCGCCCCGCTGCCCAACCTGCACTACATCCCCAACGGGGTGGCGATCCAGGTCGGCCCCATCATCGTGGCGGGACTCGGCGGCACGATGGCGCCCACGTGGTACGACAGGGCGCCGGCTGACATCCCGCGTCCGAGGCAGGCGCCGTCGACGGGCGGGTTCCCGCCGATGGCCCGGGACGACAAGCGCCGGCATTTTCTGCGCGCCGAGGTGGAAGCCCTGCGGGCGCTCGAACGTATCGATCTGTTCGTGTCGCACGAAGCCGCGAGGCCGTTTCACATGGAGGTGCGCGGGCGCAGGCAGGATGTCGGCAAGACGCCGATCAATGAGGTGCTCGCCTCGGTCCGCCCGAGGATGCACTTGTCCGGACATCACCACGTCTATCACGACGACGTGCGACAGGGTGTCCGATCGATTGGACTCGGTCCGGTGGGCGAGTCGTACCTGCTCATCGATCTCGACACCTGGAAGTACGAGCGCCTCGAGACGTGAGGGCGTGGCACGCCGGCGCCCTTTCGACGCCTGCGGCGGGCCGCGAGCGACGGGCGGGCGTTCGGGTGAGGCAACTGCCAGCCAAACCGGGATATCATGGCGACCTCAGGCCCTTGGCCCCAGGTGTCCAGGTTGGCGCGGCAGGACGCAGTCTTGACGCGCGGCAAGGCGCCATCGACGTTGCCGTGCCGGCGGAAGAACCCGAAGATGGATAAATTTCACGTTCTGGGCGAGTTTGTCCGAAAGCCGACGTCGGTTGGCGCCATTGCCGAGAGCTCATGGCGCCTGGCCGAGCTCATCACCGATGCCGCGGGGCTCGACCGGGCCTCGGTCGTCCTGGAGTTTGGCCCGGGAACCGGTGCCTTCACTGAAGTGATCCTGCGCAAGATCGATCCGGGCGCGACGTTCTTCGCGATCGAGGCGAACGCGTCGTTCGCGGCCGCCACGCGCAAGCGGTGCCCAGGCGTCCAGGTGTTTCACGACTCCGCGGTGTCTGTGCGCGCGCACCTCGAGGCCTGCGGCCAGACCTCCTGCGATTGCATCGTTTCGGGATTGCCCTTCTCGTCGTTCACGCCGGCGCAGCAGGACGAGATGTTGGCGGCTGTGCACGATGCGCTGAAACCCGGCGGCCGGTTTGTCACCTTCGCCTACTTTGGGGGCCCATTCTGGCCGTTGGGGCGACGCTTCCGGAATCGTTTGCGCGCGGAGTTCTCCCAGGTATCGTCCACCCGCACCATCTGGCGCAACATCCCGCCCGCCTTCGTGTACCGCGCCGTCAAGTAACCGTCAGGCGTCAGGGCAGCGGCATGCCGCTGCCAAACGGATCCTCGAGCGACGGCGCCTGGGGCGTAAACAGTTCGGCGCCCGCCGGCGTGATCAGCATGTCGTCCTCGCAGCGCACGCCGAACTCACCGCGGATGTAGACGCCCGGTTCGTTGCTGAATGTCATGCCGGGGGCGAGCGGCATGGTGTTGCCCTTCACCAGATACGGCCATTCGTGACCGTCCATGCCCATCCCGTGCCCGAGCCGGTGCGAGAAGTAGTTGTAGCTCGGGCCATAGCCCGCGTCCCCGATCACCTTGCGCGCGGCCGCGTCCACGGCCTCGGCCGGCACTCCCGGCCGTGCCGTCTTGAGCGCCGCGTCCTGCGCGCGGCGGACGATGTCGAAGACCTTCTTCATCTTGTCGGAAGGCTTCCCCAGCACGAACGTGCGACTGATGTCGGAGCTGTAGCCCTCGATGCTGCACCCGCCGTCGATGAGCAGGATCGTGCCTTCGCGGACGACCTGCGGCGTGACCGAGCCGTGGGGCAGCGCCGAGTAGATGCCCGTCTGCACGCCGGCACTGCCCTGGAAGCCGAGCCTGGCATGCGCCGCCGAGACGAGCCCGGCAAAGTCGTTCTGCGTCATCCCTTCCTTCAGCGCCTTCCACGCCGCCGCATAGGCCTTCAACGTGACGTGCGCGGCGAGCCGCATCAACTCAATCTCGTGCGCCGTCTTGACGCCGCGGCATCCGGCCGTGACAGGCGTGCCGCTGACCAGGGAGAGCGTCGGGGCCGCTTTCGCGATGCCCTCGCTGAAGACCCACCGCACGGTTTCCTCGATGCCGAGCGTTGAGGTGGCGAGGCCGCGATCTTTCAATCCCCTGGCCGTGAGGGCGTATGGGCTCTCGTGCTCGTTCCAGGTGAGCACCGGAATCGGTCCGAGCGGGCCTGCCGTCAGCTGTTCCCTCGCGCGCTCTTCCTCGAAGGCCGGACAGACGGCGAAATGATCGCCTTTGGCCGACAGGATGATGGCGAAGAACCGTTCGCTCAGCCACCAGCGAACGTTGGTGAAGTACACCGTGGAGGTGCCGCCGGCCAGCATCACCGCGTCAACCTTGCCGGCGGCCATCAGGCTGCGGGCCTTGTCGATGCGCGCCTGGCGTTCGTCGTTGGTGATCGGCTTCGCGCGGTCCTTCACCGACGCGAGAGCCGCGATCGACGGCGGGAGCGGGGGCTGACCAGGCGGCTGGGCGCCGGCCAGGTTGGGGGCAAGCGTGGCGCCCGCAGAGACGGCCGCCACAGACAGGAAATCGCGGCGAGAGACCATCAACGTATCTCCTTCAGAATGCTGGCGTGTTGGGACCGTTCGCAGATAGTACTCGAAAAATGTGCCGCGCAGCCTCGTCGGCGCCGTTGGTGGCGGGCCGGGTCGGCGGGGCAGGCTGCGCCAACAACCGATCGAGATGCGGCTGCCAGCGCCCCGAGTAGAGATCGTCGTGATCGATGAACCGGCATCGCAGAAAACCGGGCATGGCCGCCACCATCACGTCGTACTCCACGAAATGGCCCCGGGAGGTGTAAAGCACGGCGGTGTCATTGGCGAGGCATTCGGCCAGGATGCCGTACCCGGGCTTGGTCACGACAAGGTCGGCGGCGCGGACCAGATCTTCGTAGCGCAGCCCGGCGGCATAGACGTCCGCATCGTCGAGGAGCACGACGCGGCTCGGGAGTGTCCCCGCCAGTCCGAGCGCGTGCCCGGTGGTCACGACGGTGTAGCCATCGGCGTGGGCGACTGGCTCGAGATTCAATCCAGCGATCCCGAGTCCGCCGAACGAAGCGAGCACCATCCGATCGCCATCTGGCACGCCAATCCTGATGCGCACGTCCGATGGGTCGCGAGATGAGCGCCGCGCCACAAATGGCACATCGACGACGGGGCACCCGAACCCCTCGAAGCCGCCCCACATCGGCAGGCGCACGACGAGCGACGCCAGGCTGTGTGAACGCCTGATTGTCGAAACCAGTTCCGGCGCGTCCGCCATGGCCTCCGGGTAGCCGCTGTAGATCCAGTCCCACGTGAAGTTGCCCATCGCGACCGACGGAATGCCAGCCTTGTCGGCAGCCACAAACGCGAGCGGCGGCATGTCGGCCACGACCAGATCGACGCGTCGTTGGCGAAGGAACCGGGCTTCGTCCTCTGCCCGGCTGTCGAGGCCGGCGTAGAAGCGGGACGCTTCCCGAAACGTGCCCGGAATGTCGAGGTGCAGGCTGTCGGTCTGCAGGACGCCCACGTCGCAGACGACGTGGTGGTACTCGGCCGCGGTGCGCAGCGTGACTTCGAACAGCCACCTGGCGGCCGCGGTGCGGATGATGATGGTCGTTGATGGTGCCAGCGCCGCCACGGCGTTGACGACTTCGATCACCCGCGACGCGTGGCCGAACCCGTGCCCGGAAATGTAGAACGCGATGACGCTGGCGCCGCCGCGGATTGGCTGAGGCGGTCGTTCGCTCACTGGTCTGACGGATCCGGGCTGGCCGTCGGCACCAGATCCGGCGCAGGCTCCGTGGCGGGGCTGGGCTGGCCGGAGGCCGCCGGCGCATCCCGGTCGGCAGGAGTGGTGGCCGCGGCCGCGCCGCGCTTCGGTGGAGGCGCTTCTGACGGAGGCAGCGCCAGCGCGAGCACTTCGTCGAGCGCGGTCACCGGGACGAACGTCATGTCGCGACGGACTTCTTCTGGCAAATCGGGGATGTCCACGGCGTTCTGCTCTGGCAGGATGAACGTCGTGATGCCGTAACGCCTTGCCGCCAACGCCTTCTCGCGGATGCCGCCGACCGGCAGTACGGCACCGCTCAACGTAATCTCACCGGTCATCGCGACGTCGGAACGCACGGGCTGCCTGCGAATCGCCGAGAGGATCGCCGTGGCCATCGTCACGCCCGCCGACGGGCCATCCTTGGGGATGGCGCCGGCAGGCACGTGGACGTGGAGATCGTTCTTCTTGAACAGATCAGCCGGCAGGCCCAGCTCCTCGGCCGCCGCGCGGAGGTGGCTGACGGCGGCTCGGGCGGACTCCTGCATCACGCTGCCGAGCTGCCCGGTGAGCGTGATCTGGCCGTGGCCGGCCGCCATCAGCGTGGCCTCAATGTAGAGGACATCTCCGCCGCTTTCGGTCCAGGCCACGCCCGTCGCGACGCCTGGGCGGGCGGTGCGGAACTTGACGTCGCGGCGGAACCTCGGCGGTCCCAGGTAGCCATGCAAATCGTCGACGCCAACCGTCGCCAGCAGCTCGCCCGGCGCGATCGCCGTCAGGTCGGTATTGTCGGTGGCCACGCGCGCGGCGACCTTGCGCGACACCGTGCCCAGGTGCCGCTCGAGGTTTCGGACGCCGGCCTCCCGCGTGTACTCGCCAATGACCCGAAGCAGGGCCGCGTCTTCAATATTGACCGACGCGACGGGCAGGCCGTGCTCGCCAAACTGGCGCGGAATCAGGTACCGCCGCGCGATCTGGCGCTTCTCCTCGTCGGTGTAGCCGGTCAGTTGAATCATCTCCATCCGGTCGAGCAGCGCCGGATGGACGGTACCCAACTGGTTGGCGGTGGCGATAAACAGCACGCGCGACAGATCGCAGGCGACCTCGAGATAGTGATCGCGGAACGTATGGTTCTGGGCCGGGTCGAGCACTTCGAGGAGCGCCGAGGCGGGATCGCCCTGGTAGCCGACGCTGATCTTGTCGATTTCGTCGAGCATGAACACCGGGTTCACCGACCCCGCCTGCTTCAGGCCCTGCACGATGCGACCCGGGATGGCGCCGATGTAGGTGCGGCGATGCCCCCGGATCTCGGCCTCGTCGCGCACACCGCCGAGCGAGATGCGTACGAACTTGCGGTTCATCGCGCGGGCGATCGATTGGCCCAGTGATGTCTTGCCCACGCCTGGCGGGCCGACAAAGCACAGGATCGGCCCCTTCATGTCGCCCTTGAGCTTGCGGACAGCCAGGTATTCGACGATTCGGTCCTTGACCTTTTCGAGATCGTAGTGATCCTCGTCGAGCACGCGCCGGGCCTCGACCGGATCAAGCCGGTCTTCGGTCGTCACCGACCACGGCACCTCGAGGATCCAGTCGAGGTATGTCCGGATCATGTGGTACTCAGGTGACGCCGGCGTCATCCGGTCCAGCCGCTTCACCTCGCGCTCGGCCGCCTTGGCGACCTGCTCGGGCAACTGGGCGACCTTGACGCGATCGGCGACCTCGCTGGTTTCGGCGCCTTCGCCTTCGCCCAGTTCATCGCGAATGGCCTTCAGCTGCTGGCGCAGGTAGTACTCGCGCTGGGCGTTGCTCATCTCCTGCTGGGTCTCGGTCTCGATCTTGCCTTTCAGTTCGAGCACGCTCACTTCGCGACCGAGTTCCTTGGCCACCGTCTGCAGCTTGATCTCCAGCCGGTCTTCCTCGAGCAGCTTCTGCTTGGCGTCGCCCTTGAGGTCGAGCATGCCGGCAATCACATAGCAGAGGCGCAGCGGCTGGTCGATGGCCGCCACCATGCCCCTGATGTCGGCAGAGAGGCCGGTGGCCAGCGTCAATGCCCTCTCGCTCAGCTCCCGCAGGCGGCGGACATAGGCATCGACTTCCGGGCCGGCGGCCGGCTCCTCGGGAAGCGGTTCAATCTCGGCATTCAGCGTGTTGTCGGTTCTGGTGATGAAGGTGGCGCGCGCCCGGGCGATGCCTTCCACCACGATCTGAATAGCGCCGGGGTTCTTGGCCATCTGCCGGATGATGGCGACCGTGCCGACCGTGCGGAGGCCATCGGGGCCCGGGTCCTCGGCGTCGCCGATCTGCTGCAGCAGAAGCAGCATCCGGTCCCGGCCGAGCGCCCGGTCGATCGATTCGATCGAGACGGGCCTGTTGACGGCCAGCGGCTGCAGCGTCAGCGGAAACACCACCGTGTCGCGCAACGGGACGACCGGCAATTCGGACGGCAGAGGCGGAACCGTGGTGAGGGAGGAATCGGGCATGGGTCAGGATCGCCTGGAGGCGCGCCTATTCTCTCATATTCGGGACGCGGGAACCGGCGGCGGGGATCCCTCTGTCCCCGGCGCTCCACCGCAGCCGCGCACCGGGGAGGCCCTGCGGAACGACGCCCCCCGGGGCCGGCTGCTTCGTTGCCGCCGCAGGCAGCGTGCGCCGGAAGTAGGCCGTCAGAGTCATGGTCTCGCCGCCGCGCACCACCGTGAACACCGCAGCGTCCGCCCACCGCTTCTCCGCCATCAGCGTGTTCATCACCTCGCGGCTTTTGAGCGGCGTGCCGTCCATCGCCTGCAGCACATCACCAACCTTGAAGCCGGCGAGCCCGGCGACCGTGTCCTTGGGCACGTCGATCACTTCGAGTGGTGCCTCGCCCTTGTTGTCGCGCGTCGACAGGCCAAGCGACGGATAGACCGGATCGTCTTCTTTCGGGAGGCCCCACAGGTAGTCGGCATAGGACGCCTGGACGTTGCCCATCGGCCGGCCCCGGCCGTCGGCGATCGCCACGGGAACAATCGACGCCATCTTGCCATCGAACCAGAGCGCAGCCTGACGCTGGATGCCCAGTCCATAGGCGACGTGGCCCGAGCCAATCAGCACGACCATCACGCTCTTGGGTCCCCCGAATACTTTCAGCGCCTGAGCGGCGTTGTATCCCATCGAGGCATCCCACGTGCACTGCGCGGCGAACATGCCGTCGAACATCGCGCCGCTCATCGTGTGCATCAGGTTGTCGTCGCCGGCGAAGAAAGCGCGGAACAGTTGCTTGTGCTCCTCGTTGGTCGTATCGACCTTCGACGGGATGCGCGCGGCCTCTTCGGGCGTCAGGTTCTGAAAGCCCTTCTTGCGGACGGCCGTCACCACCTCGCGCGGCGTGTTGACGGCGTACATCTTCAGCCCCTTGTCCCGGGCGAACAGGAAGATGTCGCGGTAGTAGTTCCAGTGGTAGCCCCAGTTCTTGTACCACTGCGATGCGGCGACGAAGTCCTTCTCGCTTTCCTTGCCCTGGTTCCAGAGATCGAGCGACGCCTGCTCGGTGTAGGGGTACATCTCGAGGCCAATCAGGACATCTCGCCCGCGCTTCTGAAGCTCCCGGACGACCTGCAACTGCACGCGGTGGAACGCGATGTCGGTGTGGCTCTCGCCGACAAACACCACCTTCACATCGTCGAGCTTCGCCGCCAACTCACCGGCCGTCAGCGTCTTGCCCGCGGCCGTGTCGATGATGCCGTCGAGGACCAGTGCGACGTCGCGGTCCTTGCGCGCCGGGTCGCCAATCTTCAGGCGCCACGATGAGTCCTGGGCCGCCCCGATGGCCGGCACCGCCAGTGTCAGAACAAAAACCACCGCCGCCATCAATCGTCTTGACATGAATGCTCCCCTAAATTCCACACGGACTGACTCTCTTCTGGGGACTGGGGACTGGGGACCAGGGACCAGGGAACGGGGATTCGATTCCCCAGCCGCCCGGCACACAGCCCCCAGACCCCAGTCCCTATCTCGCCGCCAACGTCACCGCCACCGTCTGGTCCTTACCGTCGCGGCTGATGACCACCTGCACCGTCTGGCCCGGCGCCAGCGTGCGAAGCACGTCCGAGAATCCCTGCAGGTTGGCGACCGGCTTTCCATCGATCTTCAAGAGCGTGTCGCCTTCCTTGATGCCTGCCTTCGCGGCAGGGGAGTCGGGCACGAGCCCGCTCACCTTGACGCCGGGGCCCTCGAACGCGAAGTCGGGCACCGTGCCAAAGCTGACACGTCGAGCGGTTCCTGGCTGGCCTCCGGCCGCCGGCTGGGCGGGTGCTGGCGCTGCTGCCGGCGCGGCCCCTGACGCCTGACGAATCGTGATGGTCAGGGGTTCCGGCCGCTCGGCCAGATAGACGATACCTTCCTTGACGAAGGTGGCGACTTTCGCGAGACCGGCCACGTCGATTCTGTCGGGTGTGTCGGTGGTCCGGTGATAGTCGGCATGGGCAGCCGTGAAGATCTGCACCGCGGGCACGCCCTTCTCGATGAAGCTCATCTGATCGGATGACTCGATCGATTCCGGCACGTTCCGGCTCTCGACCCCGGTGACAAAGGACGCACCGCGGAAGATGTGCTGCCACTCTGCGGCGGTGCCCGTCCCGAGCGCCGTCAGCTTCTGCGTGCCAAGCCGTCCCACGGTGTCGAGGTTGATTACGCCTTCCATCTTGCTCAGCGGGAACAGCGGATGCTCCGCGTAGTACTTCGAGCCGAGGCGGCCGGCTTCCTCCCCGGTGAAGGCCGCAAAGACAATCGTGCGCGGCGGTCTGTCTCCCGAGGCCAGCGCACGCGCCATCTCGAGCAGCACGGCCACGCCGCTCGCGTTGTCGTCGGCACCAGGATGGACCTTGCCTTCGTCACCCGTGTGGACGTCAGGCCACCCGAGTCCCAGGTGATCGAGATGCGCGCACAGCATCGCGCTCTGGTCCTTCCAGTCGCCGCGCGCACCCGGCAGCACACCAATGATGTTCACCACCTCGTGGGGCTGTCCGTCCTCGCCTCTGGCGACCGTGAACTTCTGGAAGTACGTGCCGCCATCACCCCCCGGCGCCAGACCGTACGCCTTGAACTTCTCGGCGACGTACCTGGCGGCGGCTTCGAGGCCCGCGGTGCCGAGGCCGCGTCCTTTGAGATCAGGCGACGCGAGAAACGTCACGTGATCGTGCAGCGCCTGCTGCGAGAACACCGGCGGCAGATCGGCCAGCGCCTTGCGCAGTTCCGGCGCCAGCGCCGCGAGCGTGGCGCTCGGCTGTCCGGCCGGCCGCAGATCGGCGCGGAGCGGGGAGTCCGACTGCCGCCACTGTCCTTTGATCGTGTTGACCGGCTCGTCGCCTTCAAACCCGAGATACGAATACTTGCCGTAGTGGGGCAGCTTGCGACCGAGCCCAGGCATGGCTGCCACCGGGTCGGCCACGATCCAGCCCACCGCTTTCTCGAGCGTGGCGGGATGGCGTGTGATGACTGCCAGCGTGTGGCCGGCCAGCGCCATCTGCTCGCCGTCGAGATCGACTGCGTCAGCGGTCACCTTCAACCCCTGCTGGCGGCCGAAGACCGCGTTGGCAAAGCGATTGGTCCGGCCGAGCAACCACACAGTCTTGTTGGCCGGGAGCGCCGTGACTGCGGTGTCGCTCGTGATTTCGATCGCGTGGCTCTCGGATTGCCATCCTTTGAGCAGCGCACGATAGGCGTCAAGTTCGGCCGGGCCGGCCCTCGACGGCAGGATCGCGAGGATGGACGGCTCGCCAAAGATCTGGCCGATCGACGGCGGCGTTTCCCGCGCGTCGAGTCGGCGGAAGACATCGAACCGCGGATCGACGTGCAATGCCACAGGTCTGGCGTCGGTCGTCACGGCAAAGGTCTGCGCGGCCTTCTCCATGCGCACGATGGACGGCGTCGTTCCCCGTTCCGTTTGAACCAGGACAGGCACGTCGACCACAAACGGCGCGCCAGTCTGCGTCTGCCGCAGCGTGCCCGAGACGACGAACGTGCCGCCTTCCTGGCGCACGGCGACGGAGGTGCCCGTGCCGGCTGGTCCGCTCACCTGGAGAATCGGCGCGCCCGCGCGCGTGATGAGATCGTCAAAGAGCCATGCGAGCGGTTTGCCGCTCACCGCTTCGGCGGTGCGCTGGAAGTCGCGGAAGGTTGCCCGTCTGCCCTTGAACTCGCGGTAGAACCGCGCCACCGTGCTCCGGAACGCCGCGTCTCCGATATGGCGCCGCAGCGCGTGAAAACCCATCAGCGCCTTGCCGTAGCCCACCGCCTCGGTGGCCGCGCTGAACCGATTGCGGAACTCGGCCAGCGGGAAGTCGCGCCCGGTCCTGACGTAGTCCCGGTACTTCTGCAGCGTCGACCGGCGGTACTCATCGGCGGTGCCGCGCTGTTCCTGGATGAGGTGGTCGGCCATGTACGCCGTGAGGCCCTCACACCAGTTGCCGGCGGCCGCGTCGACAAACACCGAGTTGCCCCACCAGTTGTGCAGGATCTCGTGCGGGTACGACGAGTTGATGATGAACGGGAACCGGATAACCTGCGGGCCGAGCAGGGTAAAGGTCGGCATGCCGTAGCCGGTCTCCCAGAAGTTCTCGACCAGCGCGAACTTCCCATAGGGATACGGGCCGATGAGCGCCCGGTACAGCTCGATGTATTGCGCGGTTGCGGCAAGATACTTATTGGCGATCGACGCGTCCCGTTCGTGCAGATAGACGAGCGTCTCGACGGCCCCCGCCGAGTCCTTGAAGACGTGGAGCGGTCCGCCGACCAGGTAGATCTCGTCCATGGCGCCGCCCGAATCCCACCGCGCCCTGCCATCGTCTCCGCGCGAGGTGCCGTTGCCCTGGCTGATGAGATGCCATCCCACTGGTGTCGCCGCATCAAGCCGGAAGGTCACGAGTTCTTCGTCGAAGCGCGGGTACCAGACTGAACTGCCGGCGAGGTACACGCCCTCAGGGCCGACCAGTCCAGGCGTGTCGCGGAACCCGCGCGTGTATTCCTCTTTCGGATCCGAGAGCGGCCGGTCGATCACGCCGTCGTACACCAGCTTGAGCACGAAGGCGCCGATCGTACGCGTCACCCGATAGCGCCTGACCGGGAGCGGGCTCCCCTGGTCAATGCCCACGGGATGCGCCGTCACAGGCGCGATCACTTCTTCGACGCTCGGGTCTGACGCGGTGATCCGCAGCGTGCTGTTCAGCACGAAGGTCAACTGGGACGCCGTGTTGTCGGCTGGCCACGCGATCTCGTCTGTCACGGCCACGGTGTGCCGTGCTGGATCCAGCCTCACGCTGAGCACGTGATGAACAGAAGACACCGCAGGTCGTTTCGATGCGGCTGCCGTCGCGGGTGCGGCCGGCGCCGCGGGCCTGGTCTGATGACCGCCGAGCGACGCCACCAGGCACACCACGGCAATGAGGCTGAGAATCGGAGACGTCTTTCGCATGAGGAACCCGGTCACCTGTGGCCTTCCATCCTACTCGAACTCACTCTCCGGCACGCGAGAGCGGCGATCAGGGGCTCCACCATTCGACCCGCATGCGTGCTGGACGCTTAAGGAGGACTGCGGCAGCGGCTCCTGACACGATCCCCGCCGCCATCTGCACCAGTGCCAGGCCGGGCGACCATTCCAGCAGCGATACGCCATGGGCCACGCTGCTCCCCAACTGAGCGACGACCCAGAGGCCGGCCACCAGCGCGGCGGGCACATCGCCGACGTCCAGCCCCTGCGCCACCGGTATGAGCACGAGGATGCGCGCCCTCGGATAGAGAGCGGCGTGCGCGCCGATCACCCCGGCGACCGCGCCGGGAAGCAGCACGACGGCGGTGACCGATAGAGCGCCGATGGCTGCCACGACCGCCGCCGCCGCTGCCGCGCATCCGGCGTACAGCACGACAAACCGGCCGTGTCCCACGCGGTCTTCGACGGTCGGCCCGAAGATCCAGAGTGCGAACGCGCCCGCGACGCCCTGAAGCCAGCCCGACGGTCGAACCAGCGACAGCGTGGTCAGGAGCCATGCAACCGGGCCAGGCGTTCCACCAGTTCCGCCGACGCCGGCGGACGGGAACGTCCCGACCTGGCCCGTCTGCACCAGGCTGAACAGGAGCGTGACGGCGGCGCTGGCCGCAACCAGCGCCAACGTCACGATCGGGCGAGTGCGCGATGGCACGGCGTCCCGGATCGGGATCATGGCAGCAGTATACCGAAGGCCTTCTTTCTGGCGTGTGCGGGCCGCAGCCGCGTATAATCGGGCTTTCTGGATTCACATGACGTGCACACATTGCGGGACGGCAATCGCCGACAAGGCGTTGATCTGCTACCGATGCGGCCGGTCCACCACCGAGCCGCCGGAGCCGCGATCGTCGAAAGGGCGGACCGCGCGGAGGCCGCTGTGGCCAGCGGCGCTTGGCCTGGTGGTGCTGGTCGGCGCCGGACTGTTCATGGCGAGCGCGGCAGCCGGGACGGTGCCGGAATGGCTGCGCTGGACCATTGCCGGCTGCGCGGCCATCGTGCTGGCGTCGCGACTGGCTTGGAGGATGAGACGATGACGGCGCAGCTGAAAGTGATCGACCCCACCGGCGGTCGTGTCGTGAGCATCGAGGACGCGGTGACCACACTCGGGCGGCGCACCGAATGCCATGTTCGTCTGTCTGGCACCGACGTGTCGCGCGATCACGCGGAAATCGTCCGCGACGGCGATCGGTACATGATTCACGACAAGGGCTCGCGCTTTGGCACATTCGTCAACGGCGAACGGGTCACCGGCGATCGCGAACTGAAGCACGGAGACACGGTCGGCCTCGGACAGGGCAACGAGAGCCAGGTGATCTTCCAGATCGACGCAGGCAGCACCAGCTCGCGAGGCCCGGCCACCTCGGCGGTTGGGGATCTGCGACAGGTGGCCGCGCTGCTCGAAGGTCTCCGGGCGCTCGGATCGGGCCGCGTGCTCGACGAGGTGCTGGCGATGGTCATCGATTCGGCCATCGAAGTGGCGAGCGCCGAGCGCGGGTTCATCATGCTGGCGGGACGCGACAATCGGCTCGAGTTCAAGATGGGCCGGGCGCGCGGCCGCCTGACGCTCCCGGGCAAGTCGTTCGAGACCAGCCGCAAGATTCCCGAGCAGGTGTTCGACACCGGCGAAGCGCGCATCGTCGCCGACCTGTTCGACACTGATTTGGCCAGCGTCCACCTGGGCACCGTCGCGCTGGGCATCCGCCATGTGCTCTGTGTGCCCCTGGTGTTGGTCCGCTACGTGGAACAGGTCGAAGCCGACCTGGACCAGAAGCGCATTGGCGTGCTGTACCTCGACAGCCGGGAGCGCGGGTCGATCCTGTCGCCGGTGACGCGCAGCGCGCTCGAGACGCTGGCGATCGAAGCGGCCGTGGCCATTGAGAACGCGCGCCTGTACCGCGAGGCGGCCGAGAAGACGAAACTCGAACAGGAACTGAAGATCGCCGCCGAGATTCAGCAGGCGTTGATGCCGGAAGGCGAACGCCGTGGCGGGTTCTTCGAAGCCACCGGGACGTCGGTTCCGTGTCGCGCGATTGGCGGCGACTTCTTCGAGTACCTCGACCTGCCCGACGGACGATTGGGCTTTGCCCTGGGTGACGTGTCGGGCAAGGGCGCTCCGGCGGCGCTTCTCACGGCCATGGTGCAGGGGATGTTCACGGTGCAGGCGGCGGCCAGTTCCGGACCGGCCGAGGCGCTGGCGCAGATCAATCAGGCGCTGAAGCGCCGGTCGGTCGGGTCGCGCTTCGTGACGATGTTTTACGGCATCGTCGGTGCGGACGGGGCGCTCAATTACTGTAACGCGGGGCACAACCCGCCGGTGCTCGTGAAGAAGGACTGCGTGATGCGGCTCGAGACGGGCGGCATGATCCTGGGGTTGTTCGATTTCGCCACCTACGATGAGGAGACCGTCCAACTGGATCAGGGCGACACGCTGGTCGTGTTCAGCGACGGCATTTCCGAGGCGCAAAACGTGGCCGACGACGAATACGGCGACGATCGGCTGATCAGCTGTCTGATAGCCAACCGCGGCGCGACGCCAGCCAGCATGCGCGAGGCGCTGCTCGCCTCCGTCCGCACCTTTACGGCGGGCGCCAGTCAGAGTGACGACATGACGCTGCTGATCGTCCGCCATGGGACGTAGTCGGCAGCCCGAGGCAATCGCCCGGCGGTGGATCATCGCTCGCCGGGCGGCCGTGGCGTTGTGGCTCGCCTTCGGGTTCGTGCTGTGGAACGTTGTCTTTGACGCGAGCGTCATTCTGGGCGGACGCGACTACCTCACCCGGCAGATCCTCCACCAACAGGGCAAGGGGCCTGGCGCGACCATTCACGGCGTGATGGACGAGGCCGTGGCGCGCGGCGCCCGGATGGCGACCGCCATCGGCGGAAGTGTCTGCGCGGTCGGCCTGACGCTTGTATGGGTGGCGGGTCGACGCCGGGTCAGGTCGCTACCGAGCGGGACCGAGTAGCCTCGATTCGATCTTCGGCAGCGCGGCCACCAGCGTTCGTCCGACCGCTTCGATACTGCGCGCGCTCACCTTGTCCAGCGTGTCGTCCGGAGTGTGCCAGGGCGCGTAGTCCAGGTCGATGATGTCGACGGCGGGCAACCCGGCCTGCAGGAACGCCATGTGATCGTCTTCGACCGGCATCGACTCGTTGGGGAAGTAGTCGCCGTACCCAGCCGAGCGCGCCGCGGTCCAGATGATATCGGTCATCCACGAGGTCGAATACGACTCGCGGCGGATGTTCAGATTGCGGTCACCGATCATGTCGACCAGGATCATCGCCTTGATGCGCGCCAGATCGCCGGTGCGCTTCGCCTGATCGACGTAGTGGCGGCTGCCGTAGGTGTGGTCCGTGCTCTTGGTATCCCACTCGGGCAGCGTGGCTTCTTCGCCGTCGAAGAAGACCAACTCGATGGTCAACGGATTCTTGCGCCCCTTCAGCACCCGCGCCAGTTCGATCAGAAATGCTGCGCTAGACCCCGCGTCGTTCGCGCCTACGAACCGGAACTGCCGGTAGAACTTCGTGTCGTAGTGCCCTGTGATCAGCAGGCGTTCGGACCGCGCTCCCGGGATCGTGGTTCGGAGGTTCACCATGTGGAGCTTGCCGATCGGCGTCTCGGCGTCGAAGGCCTGGTCCTCGGTCTTGAATCCGATCGCCGTCATCTGCGCCCGGATGTACTTGCGGGTTTCTTCGAGCGCGGGCGAGCCGGCCGGCCGCGGGCCAAAACCGACCATGGCCCGCACATGGTCGTAGGCCCTCCCGCCGTCAAACTCTGGCGTGCCGGCGGGTTGAACGGCGATCACCGAGCAGCCGATCAGGGCAGTCAGGCACGGGAGCAGGGCGAGTCGAAGCATCGTGGTCATCAGCGTTCAGCCTCTCCTTCCCATAGTATACGCCGGTGCCGGAGAGACCCGGGGTTCGGGACTTGGGCCGCCTCCGCCTCCGGCGCCCAAGGATTCGGAATTCGGGGTTCTGGACGAGCCTGGCGATCCCAGGGGTGTCACGCCGCGAACTGTCGCCATCCGGGTGGGGGAGCGGTGTTCGGGGCCGGCCCTCAGGTGCGGGTGCGCCCCAGCCGCCGCGGTCTGGCGCCCGCCACGCGGATCGGCGCCCCCAGTTCCTCCGCCAGCGGTCCGATGTTGCGCTGGGCCGCCCACACTTCAAGTTCGAGGTCTCCGCTCCCGGTAACGCGGATCCTCCAGCCATCGTCGTGTTCGGTGAGCGTGACGCGTTCGACCAGTTGTGCGCGGCTGCGGTCCAGGCTTTCGGCCACCCGCAGCATCGCCGAGAGCCAGCGGACCGCCCGGCGCACGGGCCGCGGCAGGCGCGCGAAGGTCGGATGGCTCTTCTTCGGCGTCCCGCGCCGATGGTAGCGGGTGAGCAGGGCGATCACTTCGACCTCGTCCGGCTCGAACCCGCGCAGATTGCCGTTCTTCACCATGTAGTACGAGTGGCGGTGGTGGTCTTCGTAGCTGATGTGTTCGCCGATGTCGTGAACGACCGAAGCGAGTTCCAGCCACTCCCGAGCCTGCTGGTTCAAACGATGCTGCCGCTGTGTCTGGTCGAAAATGGCCAGCGCCATCCGCGAGACCTGCTGCGCGTGTTCGGCGCCGTGCGTGCCCCGCTGCACCAGTTCCATCACGCTGCGGCGGCGGATATCGGGGTACCGCTCAATCCGTTCGATGGTGACGCGGTTCCGGTGTATGTAGTCGAGCACCGCGCCTTCCCGCAACGACAGTCCGCACAGCGTGATCTCGACGGCTCCGAGTTGGCGCAGGATGATGTCGAGCAGCACGGCGCCAGCGACTGCCAGATCCGCGCGCTTCGGATCGAGGCCAGGGAGGGCCAGCCGCTCATCCAGCGACAGGACCGTCAGCTGGTTTCTCACGCGCCGGATGGCGCGGGCCGGCACACGCCGGTGGTGAATCGTGAACTCCGCGGCCGTGCCAGACGTGCCGAGCGCCAGCGCCCCGAGGCTCAGGATCGTGCCCGACGTGCCGATGACGCGGGCGTATCCCGCCTTGGCCAGCGACTTGAGGTCCCCGCCGATTTCCCCCCGGATATGCCGCACCATCCGCCGCCCGTCAGCCGGGTTGAGCGGGTCGCTGGTTCCGAATCGCTCGGTCAGGCGGATGACGCCGAGCCTGAAGCTGCGCGCCTGCTGCGCGCCGGCTGCCGTGCCATAGGTGATCTCCGTACTCCCGCCGCCGATGTCGATGACGACCGCCGTGCCGGAGCCGACCTCGATGCCGTGCACAGCCGCCCGATGAATCAATCGGGCCTCTTCGATGCCGGTGATGACGCGGGCCTCGATGCCCGTGTGCTGCCGGACGCTCGCGAGAAAATCGCCGCCGTTCGGCGCTTCCCGCACGGCGCTGGTCGCCACGGCGATGATCTCGTCCACGGCGCGTGAGTCGGCGAGCCGCTTGAATCGCGAAAGCGTTTGCAGGGCCGCCGCCATCGCCGCGTCGCCAAGCGGCCGGCCTTCCAGGCCGCCGGCTCCCAGGCGCACCATGTCCTTTTCGCGGCCGACGACGGTGAACGACCCGTCCGGGGCGACCCGGACGAGGATCATGTGAAGAGAGTTGGTGCCGATGTCGATGGCGGCTAACTGCATCGAGGTCCGTTTTCCGCGCGAAGAGCGACGCGCCCGTGCTGTCGTAAACCCGGAGACTCCCTGATTCGATGACGGCAGTGCGTCTCTTCTGATTGAGCCCGGGGTCTTCCCTGGCCTGAGTCCCTCGACGTTGCTCGGGACTCCCTGAGCTTGTCGAAGGGAGCGACGTCGAAGGCAGACCCCGGGTTGCCCGTCGACCCAAGTGTCTTCCGGCGTAGGTGCAGTCACTATAATAGGCCTATGCGCGTTCTGGCACGACCCGCGTATCTGCTGCGACGGCGCCTGAACGAGCTTGAGCGGCAGGTGCCGCCTGCGGTCAACGGCGAGATCGAGGGTATCCACCAGGCGCGGGTGGCCAGTCGCCGCCTGCGGGAGATCCTGCCGCTCGTGGTCGCCGTGGCCGGCGAGCACGACACGCGCGCGCTGCGGCGCGATATGCGGGCCATCACCCAGCGGCTCGGCCCGCTGCGCGAGATCGACGTGGCCCTGGCGATGCTGGCCGATTTGGCGGCCAGCGCTCCGGAGCACGCGGCGGCCATCGCGATCGTCCGAACCCGGACCGCGGTCGAACGTGAGAGGATGTGGCCGCAGGTTGGGCGCGCGCTCGCCAAGATTCATGCTGACCACGTTGTGTGGCACGTCCGGGACCTGGCGGCCAGGCCCGGCTCGCCAGATCAGGGCGCGTCCTGCGCGGCCAGATCGGCGGCCCGGCTCGATGCGCGACTCGGAAGGCTGGACGAGGCGGTCGGATCCGTCGGTGCGGTCTATGCGCCAGGGCCGCTGCACGAGGTGCGCATCGCGCTGAAGAAATTCAGATACGCCCTCGAAATTGCGGCCGAGCTTGGACGTTTTCGCCTGGACGGGTCGCTCCAGCGACTGAAGTCGCTGCAGGACCTGCTCGGCACCCTGCACGACCTGCAGGTGCTGGCGAGCCGCGTCCGCGATTGTGAGGCAGCGAGTCGCGCGGCCGGCACCAGACGCCAGTTGAAGGGGCTTGCCGACGAACTCGATGAGCGCGTTCGCCAGCTCCACAGCCGCTACCTCGACCAGCGCGCGACGCTCGTGCCGGTGGTCGGCCGGGCGCGGCGTACGGCCGTCACGCTGGGGCTGATGGGCGCGGAGTAGAAGCAAGAAGAGGGACGAGGGGTAGTCAGGGGCGCGATTCATCGTGCCCGTTCTGGATTCCGGCGTACGCCGGAATGACGACGAAGCACTTGGTTGGAGTCATGCCTTATGCTGTTGCCATGCGCGCTCTACCTTGTCCGCCACGGGATCGCCGCCGACCTGAGCGCAGCCTTCCCGGAGGATGCGGCCAGACCGTTGACCGACGAGGGAGCGGAGCGGTTGCGCGTCCAGTTCAAGGCCTTGCGCCGGCTTGACGTCGAGATCGAGCACGTCCTCACGAGTCCGCTTGTGCGAGCGGTGCAGACGGCGGCGCTGCTCAAAGAGGCCTTCAGGAACGAGCCGGCCGTCTCTGTGATTGATGCGCTGCGGCCTGGCGGGAAGTTTGACGGGCTGATGGCCGAACTGGCGCGGCTGCCCAGTGTGAAGGGCGTGGCGCTGGTGGGTCACGAGCCGTCGATTGGGCTGGTGGCCGCCCGCCTCCTGGGCGCGCGCGATGCGATCCCGTTCAAGAAGGGCGCCGTATGCCGCATCGACGTGGCCACGCTTCCACCTGCCGAGCCCGGCCAGCTCCAGTGGTTCCTGCCGCCACGCGTGCTGCGCGGCCTGGCCGGTTGAACCCTGAGCGGTCCTGCGCTGAGAAACGCCGTCCATGACTGTTCGCGAGTCACGCGGCGACGGAGACCGCCGGGTTGTGGTCAACTCAACTGAGTCGAAGGGCTAGCAGCCCGTGGTGCAAGTCAGTCTGCATTCGACCAGCGCTGCATCCCGCCTCGCTGCGTTGCTCAACGCTCAAATATTCCCGATATTTTCGCGTTTCGCGCCTCGCGATCCGGGCGCAGCGACGGTCTCGGTGCGACGACCGACTTCCACCACGGGCTGCTAGACGACGGTTCCGTCCTTGATCACGGCGTCTTTCGGGATGACGATGATGCCGTTGCGGATGAAGTAGTGCTCGCCATCCGCGTTCTCGACGTGGTCCTGGTTCACCAGCCGCACGCCGCGCCCGATCCGGGCGTTCTTGTCCACGATCACTCTGTCGAGGATGGAATCCTGGCCGACGCCGAGCGGCACCGACCGATCGCCCGCCTCATCTTCGTCGGCTTCGTAATAGTCGGCGCCAAGCAGCACTGATCGCAGAATCCGCGAGCGCTCGTCGATGCGAGTCCGGATCCCGACAATCGAGGTCTCCACCGTACTGCGGTTGATGTAGCACCCTTCCGCCACCAGCGCGTGCTCGACGTGCGCGTCGATGAAGCGTGACGGCGCAAGGAACCGTGCCCGCGTGAAGATCGGTTTTTTCGGATCGTAGAAGCGGAACGGCGGGTGATCCCGCGTCAGCGTCATGTTCGCTTCGTAGAATGACTCGATCGTCCCGACATCGGCCCAGTACCCGTTGTAGAGAAACGCGTTCACCCTGTGCGTGGCCAGCGACGCCGGGATGACTTCCCGCCCGAAGTCGGTGGTGGCGAACTCATTGAGGATGTCGAGCAGCACCTCCCGCGAGAAGACATAGATGCCCATCGACGCGATGAAGGGTTTGTCCGGCTGGTATCCGCCGAAACTCGAACCGGCCGGGATGCTGCGCTCCATGTGACCGAGCCGCTCGGCCGACGGCTTCTCCTCGAAGCCGACGATCTGGCCGGCCCGGTCGAACAGGAAGATGCCCATGTCGCAGGCGATATCGGGGGCGACCGGCTGCGCCGCGATCGTGATGTCCGCATTGCGATCGATGTGCGAATCGATCAGCCTGGCAAAGTCCATCCGGTACAGGTGGTCGCCGGCGAGAATCAGGTAGTAGTCGGCCGCATAGGCGACGAAGTGCCGCGCCGCCTGACGCACGGCATCGGCCGTGCCCTGGAACCAGTTCGGGTTGTCCGGCGTCTGCTCGGCGGCCATGATGTCGACGAACCCGCCCGAGAACAGATCCATCCGGTACGTCTGCGAGATGTGCCGGTTGAGTGACGCCGAGTTGAACTGCGTCAGGACGAACATCCGCCGCAGCCCGGCGTGGAGGCAATTGCTGATCGGGATGTCGATGAGCCGGTATGTTCCGCCAATCGGGACCGCCGGCTTGGAGCGCATCAGCGTAAGCGGGTACAGGCGATTTCCCCGGCCGCCTCCGAGGATGATGGCAAGAACATCCTGCATTCTAGATAGGGTAGGCGATGGCGGAGACCGGGGCAAGCAAAAGCCGTGTGAACGTCACGCGGGTGCGCGTCCGAACTCTGCTACAATCTCCCTTCCTGCGTGCAGAAGGGAGCGTCTGTTGTGCGATTCCGATTGATCCCGCGCGAAGAGAAGTTTTACGAGGATTTCCTCGCCGCCGCCGACAATATCGTCGCCGCCGCCAAGTTGCTCGACGAGATGCTGTCGTCGGACCCGCCGTCGGTCGGCAAAGCCGCCGAGATCAAGGAACTGGAGCACCAGTGTGATTACCTGACGCACGAGATCTTTCAGCGTCTCCACAAGACCTTCGTCACGCCCATCGACCGTGAGGACATCCACGCGCTGGCCAGTTCGCTCGACGACGTGATGGATGCGATCGACGCGGCGGCCCACCTGTTCGAGCAGTACAAGATCACGCAGCTGCGCGACGGCGTGCGGCATTTCTCCCGAATCATCGTGATCGCGTGTGAGCAGATCCGGCTGGCCCTCAAGCACATGGAACAGCACGAAGCCGTCACGCCAAGCGTGGTGGAAATCAACCGGCTCGAGAACGAAGCCGACCGCGTTCACCAGGAGGTGATCAGCGCGCTCTTCGTCGACGAGACGGACCCGATCACGCTGATCAAGTGGAAAGAGATCTTCGACTATCTCGAAGGGGCCGTGGATTCGATCGAGGATGTGTCCGACGTCATCCAGGGCGTTGTTCTGAAGCACGCGTAATCGAGCCATGGAACTCGCTATTGTCGCCGCCCTGATCGCGGCAGCCTTGATCTTCGACTACATCAACGGCTTCCACGACGCCGCCAACTCGATTGCCACCGTTGTCTCGACGCGGGTGCTGTCGCCCGGCAAGGCGGTGATCTGGGCGGCGTTCTTCAATTTCGCCGCGTTCTTCCTGTTCGGCACGGCCGTCGCCAAGACCGTCGGATCGGAGATGATCGACATCCACGTCGTGACCTTCGCGGTGATTTTCGCGGGGCTGTTCGGCGCGATTGTGTGGGATCTGATTACGTGGCACTACGGGCTGCCCACCAGTTCCTCACACGCGCTCATCGGCGGCTACGCCGGCGCGGCCATTGCGGAGGCCGGGTGGGGCGCCATCCTCCCTTCGGGCTGGACCAAGACGCTCGTCTTCATTGTCGTCTCGCCGGTGGTCGGTCTGGTCGCCGGGCTCATCCTGATGGTCTCCATCTACTGGATGTTTCGTGACGTGACGCCCGGTCGCGTCGATCACTGGTTCCGGAAGCTTCAGCTGCTGTCGGCGGCGCTCTTCAGCCTGAACCACGGCGCCAATGACGCCCAGAAGACCATGGGCATCATGGCCGGCGTGCTGGCGACGGCCGGATACATCGACAAGAGCCACTTCGCCATCCCGACCTGGGTGGTGCTGGCGGCGTACACGGCGATCGGTCTCGGGACCCTGTCGGGCGGTTGGCGCATTATCCATACAATGGGATCGCGCATCACCAAACTGGAACCCGTGCACGGATTCGCCGCCGAAACTGGCGCGGCCGGCGCGATCTTCATGGCCACCGCGTTCGGCATTCCCGTCAGCACGACGCACGCCATCACGGGATCGATTGTCGGCGTCGGCGCGACGCGTCGCCTGTCGGCGGTTCGATGGGGCGTGGCCGGCCAGATCATGTGGGCATGGGTGCTGACCATCCCCGCCGCGGCAGCTCTGGGTGCCGGCATGGGGCTGATTCTCCGCGCGTTCGGCATCCGCTGACCGCGGAGTCCGCTTGCCAGTGCGGTGCGCGCCGCTTCGCGCCTGCGGGACGACGGTTCCTCCGCGTCCCCGCTCACGCACGCCGGCAAAACGCGCCTTGCCGGGACGCGTCACCGGTCTTACGTTTGCGCTATTCGCGCGGCCTGCCTTGGCCCTCACGGCACGTTTTGCAGACTGACGCCGTCGGCGTGGTTCGAGGGGCCACTTCGGAAGCCGTCGTCTCGCCGACCGCAGCATCCGCGCCGCCGGTCCGCCCCGGACCCCGCTTGCCACGCCGAAGCCCGTGTTGCCCAAGCCGGGCGAAGGCGGGATGTTACACGGACGTAACATCCAACCCGCGCCACCTTCGATAGGATCGATCTCGCCAGCCCGATCGTTCCGACTCTGACCGACGTCAACGGTCCCGCAGCGCGACGATTCGACGGGCACGCGAAGGATCGTCATGGAACTTGCCATCGTCATCGCCCTGATCGCGGCGGCCCTGATCTTCGACTACATCAACGGCTTCCACGACGCCGCCAATTCGATTGCGACCGTCGTCTCGACACGGGTCCTGTCGCCCGGCAAGGCCGTGATCTGGGCGGCGTTCTTCAATTTTGTCGCGGCATTCGGGTTTGGCACGGCGGTCGCCAAGACCATCGGATCGGGGATGATCGACATCCACGCGGTCACCTTCGGCGTGATCTTTTCAGGCCTGTTCGGGGCCATCGTCTGGGATCTGATCACGTGGTACTTCGGCCTGCCGACCAGTTCCTCGCACGCGCTGATCGGCGGATACGCCGGTGCGGCGATTGCCAAAGCCGGGTGGTCGGTGATCATCGCGGGGGGCTGGACCAGGACGATCGTCTTCATCGTCTTGTCGCCGATGATCGGGATCGCGGCGGGATTCGGCCTGATGGTGGCGATCTACTGGATCTTCCGCAACACGTCACCCGGGCGCGTCGATCGGTGGTTCCGCAAACTCCAGCTGCTGTCGGCGGCGCTGTTCAGTCTGAATCACGGTGCCAACGACGCCCAGAAGACAATGGGAATCATTGCGAGCGTGTTGTTTACGGTGCCGTTGTACCGGCCGCTCGTGACCGATCAGGCCGGCCACATGATGATCCCGTTCTGGATCGTTCTGATGGCGCATGCGGCGATTGGCCTGGGGACCCTGTCAGGGGGCTGGCGCATCATTCACACGATGGGATCCCGCATCACCAAGCTGCAACCCGTGCACGGCTTTGCCGCCGAGACAGGCGCGGCTGGCGCGATCTTCACCGCGACGCTGCTTGGCGTTCCGGTGAGCACCACTCACGCCATCACCGGCGCGATCGTCGGTGTCGGATCCACGCGGCGCCTGTCGGCGGTCAGGTGGGGCGTCGCCGGACAGATCGTGTGGGCGTGGATTCTCACGATTCCGGCAGCCGCGATCCTCGGCGCCTCGATGGAAGGCATCCTGCACCTGTTCGGCGTTCGCTGACCCCGGAATTCCATCTTCCTGTCCTGGCGCGCAGCCTCGTGCCTTCGGGACGACGGTTCCTCCGCGTCCCCGCTCACGCAAGTGCCCCACGCGGCATGGCCGCATCCGCGCCGCCGGGCCGTCCCGAACCCCAAACCCCTTACTTCCCAGGCCGCCACTCGGGCCCGGCGACGCGCTCGGCGACGAATCCCACCGGTTCGCCCTCGTTGATGGGCGGGGTGGCGACGATGTAGAGCACTTCGCCGGCGTACGGCGACCGGATTTCCTGCAGCAGCTTGCCGTGGAAATCGGTGACGCGCGCGATGAGTGCGCCTTGCGCCACTGTCTGTCCCGGCTCCACCACGGGGTAGACCAGCCCTGTGAACCTGGTGCGCAGCACTTCGTTGCGCCCGAGCCACACCGCTGCCGTCACCGGTTCGGGGCCCTCCGCGCGCATCTTCAGATGCTTCAGGACGCCGGCCACGCCGCGCTCGATGCGGGCGATCGACGCTTCGTCGGTCTGCGCCCACCCGCCCGACTCCACCGTGAGGCCCGACTTGCCGCGCGTCTCAGCGGTGTTGGCGAGATACACCGATTCGCCAGGGGCTGTCGGCCGCTCGGTGTCGATCACGATGTGATCAAGCCCGAAGGCCAGTGCCATCTGCTTGCTGGCCTCGACGACGGCAGGTGCGCTGGTCACGACCCAGTAGCTATACGGGCGCAGCCACTCGTTGCCATCGCCGCAGTGGATGTCGATGACGTGCGTCGCGCGATCGATGATCTCGCGGGTGATGACCTCTGCGATCCGATCCGAGAGCGTGCCATCCTTCTTGCCGGGAAACACGCGATTCAGATTCTTGCCGTCGGTCGGCCCGTAGTAGATCGTGCGCTTCAGGAACGACGGCATGTTGGCGACGTGCACCATCAGCACCGTGCCGCTGAGCGTTTTCGGATCGATACTGGTGCGCAGGCGCTGCAAGGCCAGGATCGGCGGATACTCAACGCCGTGCGTGCCGGCCACCAGCGCGAGCACCGGGCCGGGCTTCGTGCCGTTGATGATCGAGAACGGAATCGTTGTGCCTTCATCGCCCGGGCGGGCCGGCACTTTGAACTCGCCTGACGCGAGCGTGCCCGGCGCGGCCGTCACGCCGCCCATCGTGACTGGCGACTGCGCGTGGGCGTTGATCGCGGCCGTCACAAACAGCACCAGCGTGAGCAGTCCAAGAATCCGCGACTTGCTGAGTTGCATACGTTTCTCTCCCGTGTTCCGAATCTCGTCTTCTTGCTCCTTGGGCACAGCCTCGTGCCGGCGGGACGACGGTTCCTCCGCGTCCCCGCTCACACAAGCCGGCAAAACGTACCTACCGGGACTCGTCGCCGGCCTTACGGTCGCGCGATTCGCGCAGGACGTCTCGGCCCTATCGGCACGCTTTGCGGACTGACGCTGTCGGCTTGGTTCGAGGGGCCGCTTCCGAAGCCGCACGCCCACCGACACCAGCAGCCTCGCCCGCGGCTCACTCGAACCCCGAATCCCGAATCCTGAATCCCGAACCCCCAATCCCGACTACCGGTTTCGCAACCCGTTCTCGCAGACAGGAACAGACTGCTCACGCAGGTTGCGAAACCGTCTCCAGTCAAAACTCCCTCACCGTCCGTCCGCGCATCATAAACAATATCGCGACCACGCTCAGCAACAATCCGGCCGCAGTGAGCGTCGCCGGGGCCGACGTCACATGGGCGGCGTACCCGGCGGCCAGGCTGCCGAGTGGCATGCCGCCGCGGAACGCCATCATGTAGATGCTGACGACACGTCCGCGGAGCGCGTCGGGAGCGGCCAACTGCACGAGCGACATCAGCAGCGAAAAGCTCATCATCAGGCCGATGCTTCCGATGAAGAGCAACGCATAGCTGAGCGGCAGGCTCCGAGACGAGGCAAAGGCGGCGAGCACCAGGCCCAGGCCGATCTGCACGCCGAGCACCGTCGAACCCATCCGGTTGAACCGTCCCAGCCACGCGACGCCCAACGCGCCGACGACCGCCCCGGCGCCGGAGAACGCCATCAAGCGGCTGTAGCCGGCGGCGTCCATGGCGAACACCTTCTGCGCCATCACCGGCAGGAGCGTGAGCACAGGCGAGGCCAGCATCGTCGTGCAGAGCGCGAGGAATGTGAGCGTCAGCATCAGGCGGCTGCCGCGAACGTAGACGAGTCCGCTTCGCATTTCGCCGACCATCGTCTGCGTGCGCGCGGGCAAGGTCTGGACAGTCCGCAGGGCCAGCAGCGATCCAATCACGACCAGGAACGACAGGCCGTTCAGCCCGAAGCAGGCGGCCGACCCCCATGTGGCGAGCGCCACACCGGCCATCAGCGGTCCGACGATGCGAGCGATGTTGAACTGCATCGAATTGAGCGCGATGGCGTTTGGCACGTCCTGCTTGTTGACCAGTGACGGCAGCAGCGACTGGTAGGCCGGCCCGCCAAACGCCTGCGCCACACCGGTGACAAACGACAGCGCCAGCACGTGCCACACCTGCACGACCTGCCAGTAGACCAGGGCGGCGAGCGCGAACGCCGTCGAGAGCTGGACGCATTGTGAGATCAGCAGGATCGCGCGGCGGTTGTGCCGATCGGCGACGACGCCGCCGACCAGCGTGAAGAGCAGGATGGGCAGTTCGCCGAGAAACGCGTCGAGGCCGAGGTAGAGCGGCGACCCGGTGATGGTGAGCACGAGCCAGCTTTGCGCCACCTTCTGCATCCACGTGCCGATGCTCGATACGCATGCGCCAGCCCACATCACGCGGAAGTCGCGGTGGTGCAGAGCGGCCGCTATGCGCTGGATGGACGGGGGAGTGGGCACGTTCGCTCATGTTAGCAGGAGACGTGATCCCCGAATCCGGAATCCCGAACCCCACAGGCGCAGCCTCGGTATACAGTAGGCCCGCTGGAGGTGAATGTGATGCGAGCGGCGACATCCCGGACGGCATGGGTGATGGCGGTGACGGGAGCACTGGCACTGACGACAATCGGGCCGCGCGGTGTTCTCAGATCGCGGGAGGCCGGGCTGGAGCCCGGCGATCCCAGGGATGCGACTGTCACATCGAAGGAGACCGGCAAGCCCGCGCCGCAGGCCCCGCAGGCGACTGGCAAGCCAGCGCCTGAGATCGCGCTGGCTGCTGCGGCCACAGAAGTCCAGATCCGCGAGGGCCTGGTGGTCGGCCTGCTCGGCACCCTGGGCCGGAGCGCCGTCGCGCCCGATCTGGTGGCCTGGCAACTGGCGACCGCGACGTTCCGCGAACCTCGAGAGGGCGACACGCTCGGCCC